>Ga0209281_1000051_pt1 | contig 319152 bp, 297 predicted proteins | sample MedtruBG_FD_187514 | JGI IMG/M metagenome (GOLD analysis project Ga0209281, IMG submission 187514) | Root nodule microbial communities of legume samples collected from California, USA - Medicago truncatula BG (SPAdes) (version 2) | ecosystem: Host-associated > Plants > Roots > Nodule | place... | reverse complement strand
TTTTAATATATTTTTCTTAAATTCAGATAATAAATTTGAATGATTTAATACTTGTAAACAAATTATGAAAGGTGGTTATAATTTTGAAAAAATTTGCTCTTATACTTTCTATTTTTTTACTTATATCTCTAAACTTCAATACAGTATCAGCAGTAGCTGAAACTAAAACTTTTTCTGAAGGAATCTATACCATAAATGATTTAAATTTGCTTGCAAATGTTCCGTATAGAGTTCAAAATGTTTCTGGTGGTAAGGCCTTTATTACCGTACTTAATGGTGACCTTGTATTAGAGCAATCTATACGTTTTGAACCAAGTTCGTTACAATATCTCTTAAATCCTATGCAATATAACTATAAGATTGTAATAATAGGTACTGGCCAATTATCATTTTCTTAAGTTTAAAGGCCTTGTAGATTAGTAGTGTTTTCTATGATTTAGTACATAATTCTGAAATTGTGAAAGGTGGATAATTAAATTTGACAGTAGTATCGCCCTCTTTTAAAGGCACTTTTTCAGTGTCTTTTTCTATTCAACAACACCTACTAATAATTAATCTATTATTTAATTTTTCATTTTACTGCATAATATCTACTACATATTCTGCATTACTCAACTTTTATATTGAGGGGATTTCTCCCCCCATTTAAACCTGCAGTTTCAACCTTAACATTTGTAATCCAGTTCGTTAATCCTGCAAGATTTCAACTTTTAATATCACTCAACTTCATTTCTTATTCTGTAAACTCTTATCCAGGTCTTATTCCTAAATGAAACCTTAATAGCAGTCTTCCGGTCTGCATCCTTAGGAATAACTATACTTTCATCAAGTGGTTCATATCCAAGAACTGTTTGTTTATTGCATAGCTTAGTAGTAAATAATATTCTTTAAAAATATCATGCATAGCTAATCTAATATCCATTACTTATTCAGCCTCCTTTGAACTTTATGCATGTTTTCAAAACTATAGTTTTTAGCTTCCTTTTCGCCTTCAAGCTTAAGTTCTCTTTTTAGAGTTAAGTCCTTTATTGTTTTATCTGTCCATTCTTTTGGTGTAATTTACATTCCCCCATTCAAACTTATATAAATTGCTAAGACATTTTCTTAAATTCCAGCTGCATTAAAATATAGTGTCTTATCTTCAAGCTCTACCAATAAAACTCCACTTACTCGTTTAACTATTCTAGCTGCAGTAGCTTCGTTTAATGCTCTCATAATTGATTCATATGGATATGTATTAAACATATTTTTCTCCCCAAAAATTTATTAACGATTTATATTATTAATATGTAAGTAAATAGGTACTTTGTAAAAGTATTTCTTACTAAAATATCACAAATTCATCTCAGAATAATGTGGTACTCAACGTAATAATTCTCTCCAAACTTATTAACTTATACTTTTTCAAACTATATTTGTAGTTTAAGATCACTATCTCAAGCTATCAACATTAAATGTTTTTAATTTGAATGATTTTTAAGCATGTCATTATCATATTTGTTAAAATACTCTATTGTACCTACTCGTCCTGAATCGATAAGCTTCATCTTAGTAGCATAATCAATCTCAAAATCCGTTGCAGATACCTCTAACGAGTCTATATAAATAGTACGATCAAAATCGTCTCCAGTTAAATGTGTAATATCTTGATTTTCCATAAGTGTAGTAATAAGATTCCATGAGTAATCAAAGAAAGATTCTATTTTATGCTCATTTGATTTAGTTCTACCATTAAAAAGATCTATTTTATTTTTACTATCTAAACGAAATCCAAGTGTTTCTTTATTGTACACATAAGGATTGGTAACTTTGTCGTGTAACATATCTTTATAATCTTCTGGTATAAAATAATGTTCCTCTTCTTCAACATATTTCTTTCGATCGAAGAGCCTTACTGGATAATTTGATAGAATCCCACCATCAACATAGTAACAATTATTTATTTTAACTGCTTCAAAAAATAAAGGAATTGACATAGAAATACGTACTGCATCTTTTATTTTCATATTCTCATACTCTTTTTCTTCAGCCGAAAATGTTTCCACTTCATGTTTTGTTAAATTTGTTCCTTGAAAAAACATTTCTTTAAATTTATTACTTTCTTTAATTTCTTTAAACGTAGAATTTTTATTACCTGTTTTCTTTTCAATAACATTTTCTAACCATTTAGTAAAGACATCCCCCTTAAACCATCCATAATCATTAATAAGAAGTCGGTGCAAATCTCTTATTGCCCCTATATCATCATCCATAAAACTTGTTAGATTCATATCATTAAAAGTATCCATAAATTCTTTATTAGAGTAACCTAATCCAACCATAAGAGCAATTATAGCACCTGCTGACGTACCTCCAACTCTGTTAATATTCTGAAGTATTCCCTTTTCTTGCAATATTTCTAAAGCTCCTAAATATGCAATCCCTTTTACTCCTCCACCTTCAAATATAAGATTTCTAAAATTATAATCCATTTAAGACACCTCAATCTCTTGTTTATTTTTATCAACTTAATATTACATCATTTTAATTACAATTCTGTTACACTCCTGTTATTTAATATTATTTAATTTTAATTTCTTTCTATTGTTCATGTGTAAATCTCCTCTCTATTTGAATTTTAAATTCAAGCTATTTTATTGCATAAAAAAGAACTCAACAAAGAGTTCTTTTAATCATTATTTTTTTAATTTAAAGGTTTGATTATTAAAAACAGTATTATCAGATATTACGAAACCAGCTAATCTTAAAACCTCTAACGTTCCACGTGAACCTTCACCATTATATCCTGCTGTTAATCCATATTCAAATGTAAATTCTTCACGATCTTTATTTATAAGATTTAATATATAGCAATCGTCTTTTGTCATTTCAGCTTCTATTACTTCACCAAATGCATCTTTGTATCTTTTATAAAATTCAACAGATTGATGTGTAGAGCAGATATCACTTTTTACTATTGTCATATATACTTTCACCTCCAATATAATATATTTATTGTTATATAAATATATTACTATTAAGGTTTCATCATTATTAAAAAAGAACCCTATTTCTAGAGCTCTTAAAAAAATTACGCTGCAATATCTACATATACCTTTACTATGTAGATATGTCTACGTTCTACCTTTAATATTTTAACTAAGTTATTTTCCCATATATACTCAATAGCTTTATTAAAACTTTCGGCACTCAATTTTACATCGTTACTAGATAATATTACTATTGATTTTTTACCAGAATAAATTATTGGTGTTATATTTATTTTTTCTAATATTATATTTACTTCATTGCTCATACGCTTCACCTCATATAATAATTATATAAATTTAATGCAGTATTACATATATGTTAAAATCAAGCCAGTAGATACTATCTATTTAGGTTATGGAGTGATTCCACTTCCTTCCAAAATATATTTTTTGTTTCTATTGACTTATAAACATATTTAAAATACCCCATATCGTCTACATCTCTCCAAAGTATAAACTCAGGACTTAGACTTTACAGGGTATTTTATGTAAACGGGTATTAAATATTAGGAGTGTTATACACTCAATATAATATTCGTTATTAAATCTCATTTTCTGACATGAAAATATGAATTTAATTTAATAAAACCTGCTGATATCATACTATTATATATTTAATATATACAATTGCATATATTATTTAATAATTATGAAAAATCTTTTTACATTTATTTTTTAGTATTTTCCATTACTTTGGTTCTGTTCCCTTTTGTATATTTTCCAGCAATTCTTTGGCTGATATTTTAAATAAATTACAATACTCTTCCATGCCTTTATGGATAAAATACTGCTTTTCATTAGATTCTGTATATTTACTTGCTTCTTCTAATAAATCAAATATTGTATCTAATCCATTTTTTAATGGATCTGCTTCAAATTCTTCTTCATCCATTTTCATAGGTATGCTTTTAATATTTTCCTTTAAGCTTTTTATCTCCTGTAATAATACATCTAATTCCTTATAAGGCATTGTTATTGTTGCATTTTCTAACATTTCACTTCATCCTTTCTCTTTATATAGTGTAAAATTTATTCTAATTATCTCCTACTAAAAGCCATGTTATACAATTATCTTCATTGCTTAAATTCTCTGTCCATGCTGCATTGTCAGAATCATCACTGCCAGAATAACCCGATTCATTTTCTGTAAGAAATACTCATATCTACTCTCTTGTTTCTATAATTTTATTAGCTTCATCAATTGAAATTCTTTCTATTCCGAATAATTCCTATATCAAATAAAAGTATTCTGCATTACAGTCTTATATATATTAATTCCATATCACAATTATTCTAAATATTATCCCCATCTATGTTAATCAACCTACCATATTTAATATTGTGAAATAAAAACACCACAAATTCACTCTGAATTTGTGGTGTTTACACTTAATCTATCTCTAAATTTAATTACTGCTTTGGCTTAATACAAAAGATTGTTTTGGTTTACTTTCTCTATATTTCAATAATCTTAAACTCATATATCCACCAAAAATTATTGTATATGTGCTCAATCTTAGCCAATCTATCTCTTTTTCATTTAAGAGTATAAGTAAAATATGAACATAAGCTAATAAATAAAATAAATATGCCCATCTTTGCAGTCTTTTCCACTGAAGCCCTTTCATTTTACGTCTTACCTTTTTTAAGGATGTTATAAATAATGGTATCATTATAATAAATCCAATAATTCCAATAGCTATATAAGAAAAATATAATATTGGGAATGTACCCTCACTTATAATATTTGGAAGTTTAAGTATTAAAAATCGAGCGAAATATATAATTCCATGAGGCAGAATAGTAATAGATCCTAGTATTGCTAATTCTGCTCTAATACTTCTCAAATTCTTTGTAACTGTCCACTTTGAATTTAATGCTCCTGCATACATTACTAATATAAAAAATGATATTGATATTAATCCCCTTATAGAAGTCTTTTCGAGAGTAAGAAGAACTCCATCAATTTTCATATTAGATGTTATTCTTAAAATTTCATAAATAGACGTAATAATTGCAATAACCCCTGCGCTTAAATAATAAATATAGGAATTCTTTTTAATAGATTTTGTAAAAAGTAATGCTAAAAGTGTTACTAAAACAAATGTACAAATAAAAATCATTTTTCTACTCCTTAAAATATAATTGATAATGAATTTTATTAATAATTATATTTTATTATTTCCATTAAGTCAACACTCAATGCCCTTTATTTTTAATCTCAACGCAAAAATACCATGCTTCATTTCTGAATAACATGGTATTTCTCATTTCAACTTCTATAATCTAAAAATACAAAATCCGGTGAATTTTTAGATATTGCACTTATACTGCCATCTTGTGCATATGTGTAAACTTGTTCTTCATTAGAACTTCCATTATTAGAACCTACAAATAAAATATTTCCATTATCATCTACTTTAAGTCCCTTTTTTATTTTAACTACAGCTGGGAAATCATAGACTAGTCTTTTGGCTTTATTATTATTTAATTCATACACTGAATTTATATTATCAAAAATTTTTCCAGTAAAATATATTTTTTCTTTATTTATAATTATATCTGAAAGTTCCTCTATATTATCTGTTAAAATCTTAACATCCTTTGTTTTCTTATCTATCATGATCAATTCTTTCTTGTTTTCTAATGTTAATTGTAAGAATACTACATTATCTATAGTTCCCTTTATAAATGCCAAATAGCCTTCTTTAATTTTATAAAGTAATTCTTCTTTATTTTCTTTTATATTATATGTGAATAATCCATTCACACCGTCATTACTGACCCCATAATATACTAAAGTATTAACATTATACCAATCATATAAAGTTCCTGATATTGAAACATTAGATTTCATTTCTATTTCTTTCTTTTCATTTATATCAAATATTTTTAGTTTAAGTCCGTTATCCTCAATAAAATATGATATATTTTTTCCATCTTTAGATAATTTAAGTTGACTATATTCCGAATCTTTAATTTCAAACTTTTGTCCACCGTTAACCGCATAAGGTTTGCTATTTTCAATTGATATATAGTTTGAGCTGCTTTTATCATAGGCTAAAATAATATTATTTGTTTTAACCTGTTCATATTTTCCATTTTTATAATTATATAATTTATAAGTTCCTTCTTCACTTTTTAATACAGCCCCTGCATTCAATTTCATTTCCTCTGTTACATCAGGTGGTTTTGGCTTTTCCTTTGAACAACCCAATATAAACAGAGGAAGAACAATGAAAGCTAAAATACTCAAACACTTTCGTTTTAATGATTTCATCTTACTCCCTCTTCTTTAATAATTTTTTATCAAAATTGCATTTTATATTCTGCAATTAGAAATCTATATAACTTTGATCAATATTTTTAACTAAGAATATCTCATAACTAAAAATTTAAATAATCAAATGCATTGTATAGTATCTAAACTGCAAGTAATATACTATATATTCATATAATCTGGTAATAAATCAATTATGAAATTTTCTCAACTATATATAAATCATTTTCTAATATTATAATGAAATTTCTCCCACAAAAGCCACTTCTGCTGATCCTTTCATATATACATCGTCACCTAAAACTTCTATGACTAATTCACCACCTGGTGCTTTCACAAAAATTTCTTTTTTATTATCTACAAGCCCTAATCTTTTAGCTACAACAACTGCTGCTGAGCATCCTGTTCCACAAGCAAGAGTTGCACCTGCTCCTCTTTCCCATGTATTAACTCTTATATGGGTTTCATCTACTATCTTTACAAAATTAATGTTACTTCCTTCTTTAAATAAATCTAACTTTTCTAATTTAGATCCTTCTTCTATAACTTTATATTCTCTATCTTTTTCAAAGATAATTGTATGAGGCACTCCCATGAGTACTGTGGTAATACTATAAGTTTTATCATCTACATTAATTTCATGTTCTATAAGGCTTTCCACATTATTTAAAGGTATATCTGATCCTTTATAAGATGGTTTTCCCATATATACTCTCACATATTTAACCTTGTTATTTTCTAATATTATTTCAATTTCTTTAATTCCATCGCCAGTTTCAACAGAAAATTTAGTGCCACTTGCTATTTTATGCTCATAAACATATTTTCCAAAACATCTGATAGCATTTCCACACATATTAGCTCTTGAGCCATCTGCATTTATTATAACCATTTCTGCATTAGCTATGTCTGATTTTCTAACAATAACTAATCCATCCCCGCCTATTCCAAAATGTCTATCACAAAGTTTTTTTGCAAGTTTACATTCATCTTTTATTTCATAATTAAAATCTTCAATAAATACAAAATCATTTCCTGCCCCTTGCATTTTAAAAAAATTCATTTTTAATTCCCCCTGCTTAATAAATTTAATGTTATATATTGTAATAAATATCGAATTATTACTAAAATATAAGAACCACAACAATTATTAGTATATACATGCACTTTCATATTTTGCTAATAATTGATAATTATATACCTATAATGTTATACTATTCTTAGATTGGCACATTCAAAAAATAACACGTTAGTATGCATTGCATCTTTGACTCGTTATTTTCTTTCAAGTGCCTTACGCTAAGAAAGGATGACACAACATGGCATTAGATGGTATCTACTTATATAGTTTAGTCAATGATTTAGAAAAATCAATATTAAATTCTAAAATAGATAAAATAAATCAACCTGAAAAAGATGAAATTATTTTAACTATGAGAAAAGATCGCAGTAATATAAAACTTTTGATTTCTGCATCTCCTAGATTTGCAAGAATTCATTTAACTAATTCTGTCAAACCAAATCCAATAAAGGCTCCTATGTACTTAATGGTTCTCAGAAAATACATATTAGGAGGCAGAATTATAAGCCTTACTCAAAAAGATAATGATAGAATTTTAATAATAGAAATTGAAAATAGAGATGAATTAGGTTTTGATAGTGTATACTCCCTTATTGTTGAAATTATGGGACGTCACTCTAATATAACCTTGGTTAGAAACCGAGACAACAAAGTCATGGAATCTATAAAACATATTACACCTGATATAAATAGCTTTAGAGTATTATACCCTGGAGTTAATTATGTTTATCCGCCATCATCTACTAAATTAAGTCCTATTTCTGCTACTTATGAAGAATTATCTTCTTATATAAGTAAAAATTCTATTATTTTTGATGCTAACTTTTATTCTAATTGTTTTACTGGAATAAGTAAATTATTATCTAGCGAATTATATTATAACACTATTGAATCTAATAATTCACCTACAAGACAAGAAATTTATGAAAATTTTAAGAAATTTGCGGATAATTTGCAAGAAAACATCTCTTATAATATATATACAAATAAAATAGGTATATTAAAGGACTTTTATTGCTTAAATTTAAAGACTTTAGAAGATGAATTTTTAAAAATCCCATACGATGATCCTAATACTTTAATGGATGCTTTTTATGAAAAGAAAGATAAACAAGATAGACTTCAAAATAAATCTGTTGATTTGCAAAAGCTTATTAATACAAATATTGAAAGATGCAATAAAAAAGCTCGTATCCTTAAAGAAACCCTTGCTGAAGGTGATGAAAAGGACTCTTTAAGAATAAAAGGTGATCTTCTAACATCTTATATCTACACTATAAAAAAAGGTGATAAAGAATGTACTTTATTAAATTTTTATAATGAAGAGGAAGAAGAATATCTAAAAATTGCTTTAAATGAAACAAAAACTCCATCTGAAAATGTTCAGTCTTATTATAAGAAGTATAACAAACTAAAAACTTCAGAAGAATATGCTAAGGTTCAGCTTGAAAAAAATCTTCAAGAAATAGAATATTTAAATTCTGTACTTACTAATATATTAAATGCTGACAACTACATTGAAATTGAAGAAATAAAAAATGAATTAATTGAAACTGGATATGTACGATATAGAAAAAACAATAAAAATTCTAAAAAGCCAAAAGCTTCAAAACCTTTGCATTTTGTTTCTAGTGATGGAATTGATATCTATGTTGGAAAAAATAACTTGCAAAATGATGATTTAAGCTTGAAATTTGCAAACAAGAATCATCTTTGGCTTCATGCAAAAGATATTCCAGGTTCACATGTTATTGTTTGTGCTTTTGAAGTTCCAGATAAAACTCTCGAAGAAGCTGCCATAATTGCTGGCTTTTACAGTAAAGGAAAAGAGTCCTCGAAGATACCTGTTGATTATACTAAGGTAAAAGAATTGAAAAAGCCAAATGGTTCAAAACCTGGTATGGTAATTTATCATACAAATAAAACTCTAATGATAAATCCAAATGATTTTAATAATTTATTCAAATCATAGTTTTGAAATAAAGCTAGTAAAACCACATTTTTTTGATGGTTTTACTAGCTTTTTGTTTTCCTCCTTAGAGCTTTCTTTTAATTGTGTGATAGCACGTTACTTATTAATAGATATATAAGTAACGTCTATTTTAAATCTTAAATTTCCTATAAAATTCTCTTATAACATATGTAAAAAATCAAAGTATGAGCTTAAATCATAAAAAATTTAAATCTCATACCTTTATTATTTTATAAATTAAATAAATAAGTCAAACTTTTTCCAAGCCTCTTCTAATAATTCTACATTAATATTAAAGAAATCTTTCTTTTCTTTTTCAACATATACAATTAAAACATTAATTAAACTTAACGGCGCTGCAAAGGATTCTATAAATGTTGAACTTTTACTTACAGCTGTTAATGTTACATCTGAATATGGTACAAGTGGTGATAACATGTTATCTGTAATAGATATAGTTGTAGCACCTTTTTTCTTTAAATGTGTGAAAATTTCTACGGTACTTCTAGCATATTTCTCAAAGCTAATACCTATAATCACATCTTCTTCAGTAAATTCACAAATTTGTTTTGGTATTTGCTCTATATTTTCAATTAAATGAACATTATTAAACATTAAATCAAGATAATATTTAAGAAATGTTCCGAGTGCAGAAGAACTCCGTCTTGCAACTATATAAACTCTTTTTGCATTTAATAATAAACTGACAGCTTTTTTTAATTCATCTAAATTTAATTCCTCCATAGTCAATTTAATATTATTTAAATCTTCTGAAAATACTTCGTAAATATCTCTTTCTTCACCACAATTTTTTTCAGAATCCATTTTTATACGTTCAATATTATTTACTTGCTGCTTAATAGATTCTTGGGTATCCTTTAAAAATTCTGGATAACCCTTATATCCTAGAAAGATTACAAATCTGGTAACAGTTGCAATACTAACTCCAGATAAATTAGCTAATTTTTCTACAGTTAGAAAAGGTGTGCTATTTGGATGTGATAGAATATATTTTGCTATTTTTTCTTGCGCCTTACTCATATTAGGCATTTTTTCTGCCATTTTTTGATATACTTCTGTCATTATTTGAACTCCTTCCTTCTTACAATATTTAAAATCGTTACAACTTTATTACATCATTGGGACCATATTATTATAAAAAACCCTTAATTTAACTATATTTTCAAGCAAAAAAAGGTGCTAACAACTTTAGCAGTTTGTTAGCACCTTTGCCATCAACATCTATTTACGTACATTTTATCATGTGAAAAAAACATTGTAAATATCTTTTCATGTTTCTATTTATTTACTTCAATTTATTAACTTTCTAGCTAATAATCTTTAATTAATTAACTTAGAGCGTAATATTCTTTAATTTATTAATCCATCAATTGATTGATTAATGTATCACCAAAATTCTTAATCTTATCATTATCAAAATATTGATAATAATAACATTTAATTTTACCATTATATAACTTTCTATTTTTAGTTGATTTTACTCCAAATATTTTTTCAAAAGTTTCAAATGAAGTTAATATATTAAAATCCCAACTTTCTAACTTTTTCTTAGTATTACCCATATGTTTATAAAGAGGATTTAATGCTTTTTCCTCTCCTATTCTTTCTCCATACGGTGGATTAGTAACTATAAAGCCATATTTTCTAGAAGTTGAAAACTCCATAAAATCTCTTTTTTGAAATTTTATATATTTGTCAACGCCAGCCCTTTTAGCATTTTCCATAGCAAATTTAATGACATTATAATCGATGTCATATCCGATTAATTTAATTTCCTTATTTTTCTCAGACTTTCTAGCGCCTTCTCTCACGCTACTAAATATATCGCCTTCCATAGATGGCCATGTTTCACATACAAAACTTCTATTTATTCCTGGCGCAATATTTTGAGCTATCATTGCGGCCTCAATTAATATTGTTCCTGCTCCACAAAATGGATCTATAAGTTCAAACTCATCATTCCATCTTGAAATCAAAAGCATTGATGCCGCTAATGTTTCTTTTATTGGAGCAATTCCAGAAAGTACCCTATAACCTCTCTTATGTAATCCTGGACCTGATGTATCTATTGTCAGTGTAACTACATCTTTTAATATTGCTACTTCAATTTTATAAACAGGACCACTTTCACTAAACTTCTCAATTCCATAACTTTCACTCATACTCGTTATAACAGCTTTTTTTACTATAGATTGACAATCCGGAACACTATGAAGTGTTGATTTAATACTTTTACCAACAACATGCATAACACCGTCTATCGGTATTATTTTGCTCCAGTCTACTTTTTTTGTTCCTTGAAATAGTTCTTCAAAAGACTTTGCTTCAAACTCAGCCATTTTTATAAGAACTCTATCTGCAGTTCTTAAATGAATGTTAGCTATTGCAATATCCATTTCATCACCTTCAAAGGTTACTTTTCCATTTTCAATCTTTAAATCTTCATATCCTAGTGCTTTTAATTCTTTTGCAGTTATACTTTCTATTCCAAATGTGCTCGTTGCAATTAAATCATACATACTTCTATATTCTCCTCTGTCCAAATTGACTACTATAATTTTTTAGTGTCATTTGAATCATATATTTTAACTGAGTCTTCTCCATCAGTTTCCTTTAATGAAACTGCTATTATTTCATTTTTTGCTGTAGGGATATTTTTACCTACATAATCTGCTCTAATAGGTAGTTCTTTGTGACCTCTATCAATTAATACTGCTAATTGAATAGCTGTTGGTCTGCTTACATCTATAATAGCATCGATTGCTGCTCTTACTGTTCTACAAGTGTATAAAACGTCATCTATAATAACTATTTTTTTATCCTTTATTTCAAGACCTAAATCTAAATTTCTAACTTCTAAATTCTCATTTACAATAGTTAAATCATCTCTATATAATGTTATATCTACAGAAGCAACGGGAACTTCTTTTCCTTCTATTCCTTTAATATAATTTGCAATTCTTTGTGCAAGTGGGAAACCTCGAGTCTTAATTCCAAGTAAAACTAAATCTTCTACCCCTTTATTTCTTTCTATAATTTCATGAGAAACTCTTATTAATGTTCTATTTATAGCCTTTTCATCTAATAAAACAGCTTTTAATTTCATGTTACCCCTCCATAATTTAAACTAAGTAATAACCTAATTCTATTTCTTAAAATTTCTCTGCTAAATTGAAAAATCAAATATTCTCCATGATAACATAACCAAATTTTCACTTCTATCTTTTGCAGCTCACCTTATACTACAGACATATTAACTAATCTGGATATTTAAGTTCATTTCTTAATTTATCTATTATAGCCTTAAAGTATTCTGGTAATTCTGTAGTAAATTCAACATATGTATTTTTTGTTGGATGAATAAACCCTAAAGTCTTAGCATGGAGCATTTGCCCATTTAATTTAAATCTTTGTTTTTTAAAACCATAAAGAGGATCTCCAATTAAAGGGAATCCAATTGATGCCATATGTACTCTTATTTGATGCGTTCTGCCAGTTTCTAACATGCACTTTATTAAAGTATATCCATTGTATCTTTCAATAACTTCATAATGTGTTACTGCTCTTTTTCCACCTTCTACAACTCCTATTTTTAATCTATCTCTTTTATTTCTTGCTAATGGTTTATCAATAGTACCTTTTTCATTTTTTAGTCTACCTTCGACTAAAGCACAATATTCTCTTTTCATAGAATGATCTTTTAATTGTTCTGATAATTTATTATGAGCTTCGTCATTTTTAGCAATTACTAAAATCCCAGATGTATCCTTATCAATTCTATGAACTATTCCAGGTCTTATGACTCCATTTATGCTAGATAAATCCTTACAATGAAATAGCAACGCATTAACTAAAGTACCATTATAATTTCCCGGCGCTGGATGGACAACCATTCCTTGTGCTTTATTAACAACTATGACATCTTTATCTTCATATAATATATCTATAGGTATATCTTCTGCATCTACCTTTAATATTTCTGGTTCTTTAAATTCTACTTCAATTTTATCAAAAGCCTTTAATTTATAATTGCTTTTAGAAATTTTACCATTAACCTTAACGCTTTCCTTTTCAATAAGTCCCTGAATAAAAGATCTTGATTTATCAACAAAAACTTCTGCTAAATATTTATCAATTCTCGTTCCTTGGTCTTTTTCTTCAATTATAAAAACATCATTCTCCATAAATCAATGTTCCTTTCTTTCAAGTGTATTCTTTCAACATTATAATATAATAGTTTCCACTTTACAATTGAAAACTCAATATATTCCTATTACAACCCACTTATAAATGTAAATATTTCATTTAAATAAAACATTTACATTTATAATTTTCTCCTCGGTATTATGTTTTACAATTATTTTATATTATGTTATGCTTAATGAGTACAAGTGGGCATTTCACTAGTATTTTCTTATTATACATAATACTTTAACTTATGTTATTTCTTATGAGGGGGATTTTATTTATGGACATTATGACAGTTATGAGCTTAATATTTGCATTTGCCTGTATAATAGCAGGTTTTATTTTCGAAGGTGGTGCTCCTTTAGCATTAATTCAACCTAATGCATTTTTAATAGTTGTAGGAGGAACAATAGGTGCTGTAGGAATTTCTTTTCCTTCAAAAACACTAAAGAAACTTCCAAAAATTTTATCTATTGCTTTTAAAAGAAGAGAATTAGATTTACAAGCACATATCACTTATTTTAAAGAAGTATCTATTAGAACAAGGAAAAATGGCCTTTTAAGTTTAGACTCTGAATTATCAGATGCTAATTTAGATCCTTTTATAAAAAAAGGATTACAAATGGTTGTTGATGGCGTAGAGCCATCGACTGTTAAAGGTATTTTAAACACAAAATTAGATAACCTTATATCACGACATGAGGACTGCATTGAAATGCTTTCATCGGCTGGTGGATATGCGCCTACCATGGGTATTGTTGGAACAATAACAAGTTTGGTTATAGTTCTTAGCAATTTAAGCGATGCTGCTGCAATGGGTGGAAGAATTGCTGTTGCCTTTATAGCTACCTTATATGGTCTTGGAACTGCAAACCTTTTTTGGCTTCCTGTTGCTAGTAAATTAAAAGAACTTAATAAAGAAGAAACTATTGAAAAAGAAATGATTATTGAAGCTGTTCTATTAATTCAAGAAGGAGTTAATCCAAATACTTTAGTTAATAAACTTTCTAGCTACTTAACTGAATCTCAAGCCAAATTATTAGAAGAAGAAATTTAAAAGAGGTATAAATTATGAGACGAATAAAAAAAGAAAAAGATAATACTGAAAGATGGATGCTTTCTTATTTAGACTTTATAACTTTACTTATGATTTTCTTTCTAATGATGTATGCAATTTCTAATGTGGATAACAAAAAAGCTGAAGCTCTTGCCCACTCACTAAAAATAGGCTTTAATTCTGGGAACGGAGAAAATGTAGTTGCAGTACCCGATAGTTCTAATACACCTGCTATTGTAGATGAAGAAACCTTAAAGGCTCTAACTGAAGCAGAAAAATTAGCTGATATAAAAAAGAAAGTTGATGAACTTGTTGAAAGTTCAGAATTAAAAGGAAGTGTTACAACTTCAATTCAAGAAAGAGGACTTTTAATAAGTTTTAATGATAGTGTACTTTTTAATAGTGGCGATGCTACCATAAAAAGTGACTGGCATAATAAATTAGTTTCTATATCAAAAGTTTTAAATGGAATAGATAATTATATACGTGTTGAAGGCCATACTGATAATGTAGCTATCAATACAGAACATTTTCATTCCAATTGGCAGTTATCATCTGATAGAGCTTCAAATGTTGTTGAATTTTTAATTTCTCAAGGAAATATTAAGCCTGAAAGATTATCAGCTGTAGGTTATGGCGAATATAGACCTGTTAAAGAAAATAACACTGATGAAGGCAGATCGGCTAATAGAAGAGTTGATATATTAATATTAAACAATAAATTTAATGAATCTGAAACTCCCAAAAAGTAGATTTTTTTTCAAACCAGATACATATAATAAGATCAGTTTAAACCATTTGCAATATTAAGTGCAGATGGTTTTCTATTTATAATATATTTAATAGAAATATCAACCTGAAGTAAGCTCAATAATAAAAAGCATATATATAAAGGCTTTTATTTCCTTTATATATATGCTTTTTCATTTGGACAAAATTTTTATAGATTTTATAAATAATACCTATTTTTATTCACCTTGAACAAAAAAACTTTTTATTTCATTTAATTCATCATTCAATAAAGCACGTTCCTGTGAATTTTCTTGCTTTTCATCTTCCTTATTTACAACTTCTATTTCTTTTTCTGTTATTTCTTCTTGAACTGTTTCTTCCTCTTCTATTGGATCTGAAACGTTATAATTTTTAACAAAATCTTTTTCCAAATCATCAAATGTTTCTAATTGAGTGTTCATAAAGTTTCTATATTTTGCTCTAAATTTAATAAATTCTTGCTTAACTTTTTCGTACTCATCATTTATTTGAACAACATCATTATGAGCTTTATCCATAATCTTTTGAGCAGTTTCATTTGCATTTTTAACCATTAATTCTGCTTCTTTTTGAGCTGAATTTTTTGCTTGTTCTGCTGCATTTTGTGCAAGTAACAATGTATTTTGTATAGTAGTTTCAATTTTTGCATAATAGTCTACTTTTTCATTTAAATTAGCAAGCTTTTCTTTTAAGTTTCCATTTTCTTTATAAAGTTCTTCATAATTTTCTACTACTTCATCTAGAAATTCGTCAACTTCATCAGCATTATAGCCTCTTAGCCCTTTTTTAAATTCCTTATTATTTATGTCCATTGGTGTTAATTTCATACTTTCACCTCAACTATGTATATTTTTTTATAATAACTTTGATTTTTCCACTTTTGCTATTTCCAATAGAATCACCTATAATGAATTTTCCAAAACCCCTTATTGTAATTCTTTCTTCACCTTTTAGTTCATAACTTTTATCTTTTATCTTAACGTAATTTATTAAAACTTGACCTTGTTCTATCATTGCTGATGCTTTAGCTCTAGATAGATTGGTAATTTTAGAAACAACTCCATCAATTCTTAAAGAAGAAATCAATATAATTTCTTCTTTAAATGTGAATTTAGGAATAAGTTCAAACTTATCAATTACGCTTACCTTACAAACGACCTTCGCGATTTTATCTAAATTGTATATAATAAAGTTTTCTATATCTTCATGAACTGGCACATAACAAACATTTTCATCTACTAATAAATCACCAATTTTATTTCGTTCTATACCAAGAGATAATATTCCGCCTAAAAAATCTCTGTGAGCAAGTTTTGAAAATTTCGATGTATTTTCTATCTTTATTAATTTCATTGGAAATGGACTTTCATATATATTGTTAAAAGAAATCAGTCTTCTTTCAGCCTCTTGAAAAAATCCATTAGCTTCAACTTTAAATGTTTTAGTAGATAAATTTTCTTGAAACCAATTCCAAACATTTGGTGGATAAAAATATTTTCCAAAGGTAGGTATATCTTTATCCTTTGCTAACAAATATCTTTCATATAAATTTAATGCATCACTTCTATCATCATCTGTAAAATATCGACTTATTTTTTCTTTCATAATTACAATAAAATTCCTAATAAAAGTCTTTTAAATACATCAAGAATAAATATTGCAATTATTGGTGAAAAATCTATTGGTAATCCTGGAATTAACCTATCTTGCAGTGTTTTTAGTGGTTCCATCATAGGATAAACAAAATTGTGTATTGTACTAACAAATTTATTATCGCCAATTTGAGGAATCCATGAAACTATAACTTCTAATAATATAGCTAGTTCTAATATATTAAAAAGTGTAATGATAATATTTATAATCATTATTCCCTCCTATTTTGACCAATTAAAAAGTGCTTTTGAACTAAGTTCATTTTTCAATTCATTTGTTACTTCAACGTTTGAAGGTGAAAGAAGATATACGCCTCTTTCAATTTGTTGCAATTCTCCGCCTAATGCATAACAAGAACCACTTATAAAATCCAATAATCTTTGTGCTATTTTTAATTCTAATACAGTTGTATTTACTAACACTATTCTTCTATTTTTAAGTGCTTCACAGATTTCAGTTGCTTCTTCATAATCTACTGGTTTAGTTATTGTTACCTTTGTAGCTGAAGATGTATGGATATTTACAACCTTACTATTTTTCTTATTTGTAATAACAGGTTCTACTTCTTCGTCCTCTACCATTTCTTTTTCATATTCTTCATCTTCATAGTCATCATACTCCTCATAGTCTTCGAATCCTAATAAAGATTTAACTTTTGATAATACATTACTCATTGCTTACGCCTCCTACAATATAATTTCGCTCTCCAAATATTCCTGTTCCTATTCTAACTAAATTAGATCCTTCTTCTATAGCTGTCATAAAATCATGAGTCATTCCCATAGATAATATTTTCATAGTTATATTTTTATATTCTTTTTCTTTAAGATCATCAAATATTTCTTTTGTTCTTTTGAAATATTTTCTGTTACTTTCTTCATCTCCAATTGGAATAATTACCATTATACCACTTACAGAAACATGATTACATTTTTCAACTGCTTCTATAAATTCAAATAAATCTTCTTCTAAGATTCCACTTTTACTATCTTCTCTTCCAATGTTGATTTGAATCAATGTATTAGCAACCTTATTAGCTTTTCCAAAAAACTTTTCTATTTCATTTAATAAACTAATGCTGCCTAAAGAATGTATCAAATAAACTTTATCCACTAGGTACTTAACTTTATTACTTTGAAGTTGTCCTATGAAATGCCATTTTACATCATCATGAAAGTTTTCTGATTTTTTTACTAACTCCTGGACTTTGTTTTCTCCAAAATCCCTCATTCCTGCTATATATGCTTCCTCTAATTCTTCTAGTGGTTTTGTCTTAGAAACTGCTAAAAGCTTTACTTCTTCTGGAATTTTAGATTTTAGTTCTTCTATATTTTGCTTAATCCCATAATGTAACACCTTAAAAACGCATCCTTTCTATACTACACTTAGTTTATATTCTATATAAGTTTAAAATTTCCTCTAAAATTATAGATTAAATTTTATTTCTTACTATCATCCCTTACCATATACTTAACATTTGCACTTGCTGTCGTTGGAGGCATAGTTATTTTATCTATCTTTTCAATATTTACATAAAGCTTTCTAAACATAAGCTCCTTAATATGGCTTCCATCTTCTAATAAAGCTGCCTTTAATTTTTCTGGATCTCCCATAACATAAATATTGAAAGGAGCATATTCCATTCCTCCATCTTCAAAGCCCATAAATGCCCAGCTACACACTACTCCAGTCCACGGAACAATTCTATGATTATTAACACTAATAGCTTCTGCCCCAGCTGTTCTAAGCTCATTTAATATTAATTCCATATCATAATAATGTAACAGCTTATTATTAATTTCATCAGCACTTTCTTCAAGTGCATTAGCTTTTCCATCTTTTATTGTTAATACAATTCCAGAGCCTTCAACTTTGTTTAATCCAATAAACATTTCATAATCAATAATTTGAGCCTTCATATCATCAAGAATCTTATCATCTTTTTTATAGTTATTTGCATATTTATTAATTTTAGACTTTTTTTCAAGGGTATCTTCTTTTAAATTTCCAATATCTTTATATAAATTTGCTCTTTCTTCAACTGCATTTTGATACTCTGCTGAATTTAACTGGCTATAAGATTGAATTCGTTGAAAATTAAAATTCATTGATATTAAAGCTCCAAGTATTATAGCTGCAATGAAAACAAAGAAAAAGCCATTATTATTTTTCATCACATCACCTCTCTTTAGTTAATATCATTGTTTTCTTTTTCTATAGAATTTTTTTTATATAGATTTTTTCTTCTTATTTTAAGTTCTTCTATTAAAAGTCTTCTTATAATTGCAAAATTATCAAATATTCTTCCACCAAATACAATTACTGCTGCCATATAAATTGGGATTCCTAGCTTATCTCCTAGATATGCAAGACCTGCTGCAAGCAGTGCATTTCCAAAGAAACCTGATATAAATATATCTGGCTGAAAATTCTTTGAAAGGTTACCTCTAATTGCTCCGAAAACAGAATCTAAACAAGCAAGTATAGCTACAGACATATATGGGGACAGTTTATCTGATATGTTAACATTAAGTACAAATCCAAGTATTATTCCAATTAATAGTCCTATTACTGCTATCAAATCAACTCTCTCCTATTCTTTTACTAATTTAATAAAGTCACTTTTTAATGATTGTGTTGTCTTTCCTATAAATATATCATCTTCCGATTTTACTTCATTACTATAGTTAGGAAGTACTCCATAATCTAAAGAACCTGGAAAAGTTGCGCCTACATTAAGTCTTCCTTTTTCTCCAATGGCCTTAATAACTATTTTGTCTCTTGGATAAACTCTTCCTGTGGTTCCTATTGCAAGTGCATTTCCGGCGGTCTTAATTCCTGTTTGAGGTGTTATTCTAATATCATTTATTGATATAGCCTCTGCACCTGAATACCAAAGAAAATTTACTATATGCACTAATTCATCTTCACCTAAATCTCTATTACCATCTGCTGAATTAGCTCCAAATATAGATGATTTAGGAGATATTGTTAATATTATTCCTGGTCCTTTAACATCGACTATACCTAAATGCATTCTAGCATTATCCAATTGATTTTTTATATCTGTTCCCATATTACCATCTTTAGCTGCTGTTTCTTCTAATTGCTTAAGCTCATCTGATATCTTAGAATTTGTTGTCATTAGTTCTTGTTTTTCTTTTTTTAATGACTCAATTTCTGCAATTATATCATTTTTATCATAATTACTAATTTTAGCTTCAATATTCTTTCCGGATAAAACTTTAAATTGATATGCTAATAAAAATCCTAAAAGTCCACAAACAATTGCTACAAATATTTGCGATCTAGACACCTTCATACCCTTCTACCTTCCTTTTTTATAATATACTGGAGTCCCATTAAAACCTACATCTATATACCCTTCAACAATCCCAATATTAGGATTTTCGATAATATGCAATAATTTATTCATTTTATCTGGTATATTTTCATCATTTCCTAGCTTTCCTTCAACTTTTCCAATATATATCTTTATATTCATCAAATCAGTTACATCAACAGAATCTATATTATAATTAGTTGGATTATTTTTTATAATCTGATAAAAAATATCTAAAAATGCTAACATTCTAGTATTGTCTACTGTTTTATTTCCTAGTTCAACATCTTTTAAATTTATTCCTATTATATTTACTAATTTTCTATTTTCAACATTATCGGCTTTTTCAAGCAATGCTGATCCACTATCTAAAACATATTTGTATCCATCTTTTTCTACACAATACATTCCTTGCTTTTCAGAAACTTTTATATCAACTTGCTTAGGATATACCTTCTTAATTTCAACACTCTCTACATATGGATTTTTTTTAGCTTCATTTATAATATTTTGTTTATTTATAAAGAAAATATTCTGACCGATTAAGTTTTCTGTTCTACTTTTAACATCTTCCCCACTCATTATTGGATTTCCTAAAATAGCAACCTTTTTTATATTGAAGAAATTTGATTTAATTGAAAAAATAACTCCTCCAACAGCCAAAATTATAATTGTTATCGCTATTCTTTTTATTGATCTTCTTCGTTTTGCTTTTAAAATAAATTTATTATTCTTCTTTATCATACACATCCCTATTCTTTGACATGTTACCTCTATAATAACATGAATTTTCATATAATATTAATAAAAATTCTTACTATTATCATAACACTTTATAAAGATATTTTCATTAAAATTTACAATAGAATTTTCATACTTACTAAAAATAACTCTATATTGACTGTTAATTCTATAAATATTATGTAAAATCTCAATTTTACCTTTTCTTTTTGAACACACTTAAATACAGGACAAAGAATTTATATTTTAGTTCTTTGCCCTGCATTTATTTAAATTCCATAAATCTATTATTTTATATTTGTTTCAGTTCTTCTTTCCCTTCAACTTGCCGTGATATATTTAATAATATTCCAACAGCCGTCATGTTGATTATAAGAGCCGTTCCTCCATAACTAATAAACGGTAGTGGGACTCCTGTAACTGGCATTGATCCTGTTACAACAGCAATATTTATTATTGATTGAACTGCTATAACTGAGGTTATTCCTATTGCAAGAAGTGTACCATATGTATCTCTTGCTTTCATAGCTACACTAATTCCCCTCCAAATAAGTATTATAAAGAGAGAGATTATAAATATACACCCTATAAGACCTAATTCTTCACCTATAATAGAAAATATAAAATCATTATGAGGCTCAGGCATATACATAGTTTTTTGCCTTGACTGTCCAAGTCCTAAACCTGTAATTCCACCAGAACCTAATGCATAAAAGGATTGTATTAATTGATATCCATCACCAGTTGGAGACTTCCATGGATCTGTAAAATTAAGAAGTCTTCTTAGTCTATATGGTTCAAATATAATAAATACAACAGCAGCTCCCCCTATAACAGGAGCTACAATTCCAAATAAATGTTTTATTTTACCACCTGCTGCAAATAACACTATAAACGTAACAATCATTATAACTGCAGCTATACTTAAATTTTTTTCTGCTAATACTAGAGCCGCATAAAATCCTGATACTCCAAGATAAGGTAATATACCACTGCTAAATTTCTTTACGCCTTCACCTTTGGCTTCAAGACTCATAGCTAAAAATAATACTGTAATATATTTTGCAAGGTCAGATGGCTGAAAACTTTGTGATCCAATGTAAACCCATCTCCGTGCTCCATTAGTAGCTGGAAAAAAGAATACTGCTATCAATAGAGGAATACTTACAATCATTATTGCTAATGTATATTTCTTTAACTTATGATAGTCAAAACACATTGCAAATGCCATTGCAACTATTCCAATAACTGCTGATATTAATTGTTTCTTTAAAAAAAACATACTATCTTTATTAGGACTTGTAAACATTGCAGTATAAGAACTTGCAGAATACACCATAACTACTCCAATTGTCAAAAGTAAAGCAACAGTATAAAATATTCCATAATCTATTTCACCCATTTTTCTTTTTCTTTTGGAACTAATGACTTTCATACATAAATCCTCCAAACTTACTGAACTAAGGCATATGAAATAATATGCCTATATTGCCATAAAACCTATAATACATAAAATTGTTGTAATAATAGAGAATATTATTACTATTTTTACTTCACTCCACCCTACTTGTTCAAAATGGTGATGTATAGGCGACATCTTAAAGACTCTTTTACCAGTTAATTTAAATGAAGTAACTTGAATAATAACTGATAAAGTTTCAATTACGTATATGCCACCAACTATAACTACAAATATCTCCATCCTTAACATTAATCCCAAGGTCCCTATAACTCCACCGAGAGCTAATGAACCTGTATCTCCCATAAATATCTTTGCTGGGAAAGCATTAAATTTTAAAAACCCAAGTAAAGCTCCTGCTAGTGCTATTGCAAAAATTGCAACTTCAGGATTTGCTGTTTTAAAACCAACAATTGCAAAGAAAGTTAATACTATTACTGTTACAGAAGTTGCAAGTCCATCTACACCATCTGTTAAATTTACTGCATTAGTTACTGCTGAATAATAAACTACTACAAAAGGTATGTAAAGTATACCTAAATTTAATTTTAAATTTATAAATGGAATTAAAATATCTGTTCCTATATAGTTATATCCATACCAGGCTAAAGCTAGTGAAAATAAAATTAATAATATCATTTTCTGTGCTGCCTTTAATCCTAAGTTATCTTTATGAATTATCTTTAAAATATCATCTAAAAATCCAATAAATCCAAACGCAAGAAATGAATATAAAATTATCATTTCTTTATCCATAAGTTTATGACCCATAATTAATATAGTGGCAGCTACTGAAATGAAAAATATAAGACCTCCCATTGTTGGCGTACCAGATTTTTTTTGATGACTTTTAGGTCCCTCTTTTCTAATATTTTGACCAAATTTTAATTTGTGTAATACTGGTATAAATATTGGTCCAAGTATTATTGAAAATACAAATCCCATTATTAATGGTGCTAAAATTTTTGAGCTTGTTATTAAGTTTACTATTTCCCCCATCTAGTGTTGCCTAATGCATCTAAAATAAAAGTCTATTTAGAAGATGCTTCTATTAAGGCAAGTCACCTCCTTCGTTTTATTTTACAGTTTCTATATATTTAATTATTTCTTCAAATTTTGCAATTCTAGATGCCTTAACTAAAATAGTATCATTAGGTTTAATCATATTAGCCAAAGCTTCCATTAATTCTTGTTTTGTTTCAAATATCATTGTATTTTCCTTGAAACCTTCTTCATAACACTTTTTAAATTCTCCTGTAGCTAATAAAATATCTGCCTTTCCTATTGCAAAGTCTCCAACTTCCATATGAGCTTCTTTTGCATAATCTCCAAGTTCACCCATAGTTCCAAGTACTGCTATTTTTCTAGAACCAGAATAATTTTTTAGTACTTCAAGTGCGGCTTTCATAGAATCTGGATTCGCATTATAAGAATCATTTATAATAGAAAATCCATTTTTATTTATAAATTCAAGTCTCATAGATGTTGCGTTAAAATTCTTAAGACCATCTTCGATTTCTTCAAAAGTAAGTCCAAAATTCTTTGATATTTGTATTCCTATTAATGCATTTAATACATTATGCTGACCAACCATATTTAAGGTAAATCTATAACTTTTGTCATCTTTAGTAACCACATCAAAAGCTGTAGTTTCAGAAGTCAACTCTACATTTTTAGCATAAAGATCATAACTTTCATCATAACCTATTTTCTCCAAATTAAACTTATCACATTTATCAACTGTTTTTAACATGTCATTTTCACAATTTAATATTAGTGAATTTTTTTCTTCAAAGAAATCCGCTATACACATCTTCTCTTTAAGTATATTTTCTTTAGTCTTCAAATATTCTATATGTGCTACCCCAACATTAGTTATTGCTGCAACATTTGGAACCGCAATGCTTGCAAGTCTATTTATTTCACCAAAATTGCTAGTTCCCATTTCAAGTACCGCTATATCATATTCCTTTGAAAGTTCAAATATCATAAGTGGTAGCCCTATTTCGTTATTAAAATTTCCTTGTGTTTTAAATACTCTATATTTACCACTTAAGAATGCAGCTACTAAATCTTTAGTTGAAGTTTTACCCGTAGATCCTGTTATTCCAACAACTTTTATCCCTAACTTCTTTCTATAAAATCTAGCTAAATCAGCTAAGGCTTCTTTAGTATTTTTTACTTTAATAATAGTTCCTTTATTGTTTAACTCTTCTGGTTTAAACTTTACTTCATCAACTATTACTATAGATGCACCTTTTTCAATAGCAAGTACAGCATAGTCATTTCCATTAAAATTTCCACCTTTTAATGCAATAAATAAATTATCTTTTTCAATTTTTCTTGTATCCGTAGAAATCTTATTGAAAATTCCTTCATTATTTTTCACTAAAATTTCACCATTTACAGCTTTAATTATTTCTGATAAATTTAAATCCACTTCATCCACCCCTTTTTTCAGTTAGCAGTTTACAGTTAATAATTAGCAGTTGGAAATTGTATTGTTGTTTTTCTAGAAATGCCTTGCATTCCTTAATTGTTAACTGCTCCTTATTAATTAATAACTGCATCAAGTATTTCTCTAACAACTTCTCTTTCATCAAAATGTATAGTTTCATTTTTTAAAATTTGATAAGTTTCATGACCTTTTCCAGCAATAACTATCACATCGCCTTGTTTTGCAATACTTATAGCCTTTTTTATAGCTTCTTTTCTATTTTCTATTACAATATAATTATCTTTATTTAATCCTACTTCAATATCTTTTATAATATCCATTGGTTCTTCACTTCTTGGATTATCAGATGTTATTATTGTTATATCTGCAATATCTGTTGATATCTTACCCATTTGTGGTCTTTTCACCTTATCTCTATCTCCACCACAGCCAAATATTGATATTAATCTGCCCTTTGTAAATGCTTTAGCAGTTTTTAATATATTTTCAAGTCCATCCGGAGTATGAGCATAATCTATTATAATTTCATAAGGTAGATTATATTCATTTCCAACTCTTTCACATCTTCCAGGGACAATAGCCTTTTCTATTCCATCTTTTATACAGCCTACATTTATTCCCAATTTGAAACATGCTATAATTGCACCTAATGCATTATAAATATTATATTCACCTGGTATATTTAAAATAAACTGTTCATCTGTTTCAATATTAACTTTAAATTTAATATTACGACTTCCCATTTCTTCATCAAATGCTTTAAAATTCGAATTATCTTTTACTGAGAATGAATATATATTATCTGCTTTAAGCTCATCTAAATCTTTAATAACTTGTTTTCCATAATTATCGTCAATATTAATAATTTTTATTCTTGATCTATCAAATAGTTTAAATTTTGCTTTATAATAATTTTCAAAAGTTTTATGAAAATCCAAATGATCTCTAGTTAAATTTGTAAAAATACCCGCTTCAAATTCAACCCCATAAACTCTATCTAATTCTAAAGAATGTGAAGATACTTCCATGACACAATATTCTACACCTTTACTTACCATTTCGAAAAACAATTCTTGCAGCTCTAAAGATTCTGGAGTTGTTCTTTCAGTATGAATTTTTTCACTCCCTATATAGTTTGCAATAGTTCCAATTAACCCAACCTTTTTATTATTTGCTTCTAAAATATCTTTTATCATAAAGGCTGTGGTAGTTTTTCCATTTGTTCCTGTAATACCGATTATTTTCATTTTATTACTAGGCTTATCATAATAATTAGCACCCATTAAAGCTAATGCTTTTCTTGTATCATTGCTCTTAATAATACTAATTTCACTATTTTTTATTTCTACATCATCTTGAATAATTATTACTTTAGCTCCATTTTCAATGGCTTTATCAATATATTTATGTCCATCAGTTGCATATCCCTTAATACAAATAAAAATATCAGACGCCGTAATTTTCCGACTATCATAATTTATTCTATTAATATCTACATCAATTCCACCTTGAATAATCTCATAATCTATTCCATTTAAGATAGATCTTAAATTCATATTTACTCTCTCCTAACTGTGTGCTTTATTTTTAAAAAAATATAGCATGTGAGCATTTCCCCACATGCTAGTATTTTATCATCTGTTCTGTTTACTTTAACTAGTCTTCTAAAGAATCTATTTCATAATCTAAAATCAAATTAACGTAATATTTTTTAACAGTTATTAATCATTTTCAGATACAAATTAAATATCTAATCCTTATATTCTGAACTTAATATTAATTTAACTGTTGTTCCTTTAGTTATGAATTCGCCTGCTGCAATATCTTGTTCTGATATCATTCCACTACCTTCAAAGGTAGGTACTATTCCAAGATTTTTAAGTAAAACAGCAGCATCTTCTTTTGAATATCCTCTAACATCTGGCATTGCGACAGTATTATTATAAGTCGCATCCCCAGTTGTGTAAAGATTTATTTTTGAACCTTCTTTTACTGAATATCCTGGATATGGTTTTATATCTACTACAGACTCTCCATTTCCATCTATATTAAAATCTAATTTTACATTTGTTAATGCTTTTTTAGCATCTGCAATTTTCATACCCCTAATTTCTGGAATAACTACATCTCTAGTAATTTGTCCTATATTCTCATCTGAAAATTTGCTATTTAAATAATTAAATATATCTGTAAACAATGTTTTAGCTGGCGGTACAGCTACTTGCGCTGCATAATATATTCCATTCTTACGAGGCTCATCAACTGTTATCATAATAGTAACCTTAGGATCATTAACTGGAGCCATACCAACAAATGAAGATATATATGCTCCCTCTTGATATCTACCATTAACAACCTTTTGAGCTGTACCTGTTTTTCCACCAATATGATATCCTTCTATAAACGTTCCTGTTCCAGATCCAGCTGTAACTACTCTTTCAAGATAACTTCTTAATTCAGCTGTTTTTTCTTTACTTGCAACAGTAGTAGTTTTAGGTTTAAAAGTTTCATCAACTATATTAACATTATTTTCATTATCATGAGTAATTTCTTTCATTAAATGTGGTTGAATTAAATCTCCTCCATTTGCAACGGCATTAAAGGCAGACATATATTGAACTGAATTAACTGTATTGGTTTGTCCAAAAGATATTGTTGCAAGATCTGCGTCTGAAACATTTTTAACCGCTTTAACAATTCCTTTTGCTTCACCCGGCAAATCAATTCCACTAGCTTGACCAAATCCAAATTTATTAATAGATTCACATAGTTTATCTTTACCAATCATAGCACCTAATTCCATAAACCCTACATTACATGAATTTTGAATTATGTCTGGAAATACTTGTGCTCCATGTCCTTGTGGCTTCCAACAGTTTGGATGAATACCACCAACAGCTAATGAACCATTACAGAAGAATTTTGTATCCTTATTAACGATATTTGCTTCTAATCCAGTAATAGCTGTTACTACTTTAAATATTGATCCAGGCTCAAATGTATCATTTACCAGTCTATTTCTCCACATTTTATCTAGTTTATCTTTTGAAGTTTCTCCATCAAATTTTTCTGTTCCTTCATAAGGCTTATTAGGATCAAAATCGGGTTTATTAACCATTGCCAAAACCTCTCCCGTTTTAGGATCCATAACTAAAATTGATACTGCTTTTGATTGAGTATCTTCATAAGCTTGCTCAGCTGCTTTCTCTGCAAAATTTTGAATATTTTCATCAATAGTAAGTGTAACGTCTTTACCAGCTACTGGAGATGTAAATTGTGATATAGTATATGGTAAATCTCTATTAACACCATCAAGTTCTGTAATCTTTCGTCCAGGAATTCCTGATAAATATGAGTTATATTGAAGTTCTATTCCATTTAATCCTTTATTATCAGTGTTAGTATTTCCAAGTACGTGTGCTAAAAAATTATTATTAGGATAATATCTTTTTGTATCTGGTGAAACTAAAACTCCATTTATATTAAGTGCTTTAACTTTATCTGCCTGTTCTTTTTCTATTCTTCTTATAAGAGTAGCCGATCCTGCTCGCAATCCATTTTTAAGTTTAGTTTCAAGTTTATCTTTTACAATTTTAGTATCTAAATCTAAAGCTTTTGCAATTAAAGGTGCAATTGCATCGTTTGTTAATCCATTATCATTAGATGGAAGAGGAATACCAACACTTTTCATATTCTCAATTTCTTTTGATGGTATAGTGCTTAATTTCCTATCTAAATATTTACCAATTGCATTTAAATCAAAATCAACTCTATAAACATTTGCAGAAACTGCAAGTTCTTTTCCATTTCTATCAAGAATTCTTCCTCTTATAGCATCTATTTTTACTTCACTAGTCCATTGTTCTTCTGCCCTTGCAGAATAATCTGCTTTTTTAACTATCATTATATAAGATAACCTAAGTGTTAAAAGTGCAAAAACTAAAGTCAGTACAAAAGCTGAAATGCTCATTCTTTGACGCATTTTAGCCCTATCTTTATAATTTTTCTTTTTCAACTTCTATTTCCCCCATGTACTTTCTTTTATATAGGCATATTAAGAAATAGTAAACCACTTTTCTATTTTATATCCCTAAAATTTTTTAAAGTTTAAAAACTTCATTTTTAATATCGTTCTCCATGTGAGTATTAGAATTTCTATTCTTACATTAATTATTTTTTCTAAGGCATATAAATAATAAGTCATTAATGCAATGTATATTTTAAGTCAAACATGATGCATATTTGCTCACATCTGATTACTATGTGAACCTCTAATTCAGCACGACTTAAAATAGACTAACATATTAACTTATTACTTTTTGAACATACCCAAATTATTTTATTAAATTAATTAATTTAGAGAACAAATTAGTTTCTTTGGTATTATTTTCAGAAACAGTTGACTTTAAATCTTTAAAATAATTTTGTGAAAAATCAATTTTTACTGTTTCTTCTTTTTTAGGAACAATCATAGATAGCTTTGTTCCTGCATTTTGCTCTATATTGTTTAAAGAAGAAAACTTTAGTAACTTTACTTTTAATGATTCATTTGTTTCTTCTGTTTGTTTAATTTGAGTATTTAAATCAGTTACCTTTTTTTGCATATTATAGACTTTACTGTCACTGGAAATAGTAATAAAACCTAGGCTTAATATAACTATTGCTACAGTTAAAACATATTTTCTATCGTTTTTTCTCTTATTTCTTAGTAAAGCATTTTTACTTTGTAACTTTTTTCTTCTTTGTATTTGCTTATATTTTTTATCCGGTTTTTGTACTTTACGCTTTCTTTCTGGTGCTAATGCTGTACTCCCTTTTATATAATCATATTCTCTTCTCGCCATTTTATTCACATCCCAACTTATTTATAACATAATAAAATAGTAATTATAATTTCTCAATTATTCTAAGCTTAGCGCTTCTGCTTCTTGGGTTTTCTTCGATTTCGTTTTCAGTTGGTGCTATCCCTTTTTTTGATATAACCTTAACTATTGGAACTTTCCCGCAAGCACAAATTGGGAATTCCCTTGGGCAAGTGCATGGATTTTCTAATTCCCTAAATTTTAACTTAACTATTCTATCTTCCAAAGAATGGAATGTTATAATTGCCATCCTTCCCCCTTTATTTAATTTATTTACTCCATCTTCTATTGTCTTATTTAATATTTTTAGCTCTGAATTAACTTCTATTCTAATAGCTTGAAAAGTTCTCTTAGCTGGATGAGGTCCATCTCTTCTCATCTTTGCTGGAATTGCTGCTTTAATAATATCTACAAGCTCAAAAGTTGTTTCTATTGGTTTTTCTGTTCTTCTGTTAACAATAAAATTTGCAATTCTTTTAGCAAATCTTTCTTCACCATAATTTTTTATTATTTTAGCTATCTCATCTTCACTGTAATTATTTATAATTTCATAAGCTGAAAAATCATTATCCCTATCCATCCTCATATCTAATGGCGCATCTTTCATATAACTAAAACCTCTTGACGCCTCATCAAGTTGATATGAAGAAACTCCAAGATCTGCTAAAATTCCATCAACCTTATCAATATCTAATTCATTTAAAATACTCTCTATATTGTAAAAATTATTATGAACATATTTTACATTTTCAAAATCTTTAAGTCTTTCTTTAGCTGCCTTCAAAGCATCATTATCTTGATCTATTCCAATTAGCATTCCATCTTTTGACAAGTGAGATACTATATGAGACGAATGGCCAGCACCTCCTAAAGTGCAATCAACATAAATCCCATTTCCCTTTATATCTAATGCTTCTATACATTCATTTAATAATACTGATACGTGCTTAAATTCCATAATAAAAACTCCTTTATATTCCTAAATCATTCATTTTTTCTGCAATAGAATCAAAATCAATATTTGACTCATTGTATTCATTCCACTTTTCCTTGCTCCATATTTCTACTCTCGATAATACTCCAATACTTACTATGTCCTTTTCTATTCCTGCATATTCCTTTAAATTTTGTGGAATCAATCCTCTTCCTTGCTTGTCTAATTCAACTTCGCAAGCCCCAGAAAAAAAGAATCTTACAAAAGATCTTGCATCTTTATTTGTCAAAGGCAAAGTTTTTAACTTCTCTTCTAGTATTTTCCATTCACTAAGTGGATAAGCGTATAAACATCCATCAAGACCTTTAGTAATAACAAAAGTATTACCAAGACCTTCTCTAAGTTTTGCTGGAACAATTATTCTATTCTTCGGATCTAACCCGTGTTGGTATTCACCAATAAACATTATTCTCAGCTCCTATTTTGATAGATTTTAAATTTCCCTCTATTTTTAACCACTTAACACCACTTCTAACCACTTTTATATCTATTCTATAAAAATATAGTATTTCCTTCTTAAAATCAATATTTTTTTTATATTTATGAATAAATTAACTAAAACTATATTAAATTTCATTAATTTTGCAACTAAAAATGGATAGTATAAAATTTTATTAACAATTTTATACTATCCATTTTATTTAATTTAGCTATTTACTTATTTATTAAAAACCTTCCATTCAAGTATACCTGTAGATGCTGAACCATTGGAAACAGTTTCTACCCTTATTGATTTTGTTGTTATAGGAGTAAATGTTGTAGTATTATACTTATTTGTAGCAACTCCTAATCCTGATGGATTACTAACCGCTACCCACTTTTTCCCATTCCAATATTTAATTTGATATGATTTTGGCACATCTATACCACCACCATCTTTAAACCAATATATATCGGATTGTGATATGGTATATTGTTTATCAAAATCATATTGGACCCATTGAGTACCAGTTTGTGGCCAATTACCATATACTGCATGGTCCCTATCATTTGAATTTGCTGGCTCAAAACCATCATTTAAAGCACTAATTTTTTCCCACTCAGAACAAAAAGAAGAAGATACTTTTGCATTTGATGCTACATTAACTTTTGGCACCGTAGGATTTCCACCATCATTGTTAGTTGATACTTGTACTTTATAAGGATACTTTGTTCCCTCAAAATTTACATCAAAAGAAGTTAAATCAAGCATTTCATTTGGAGTAGCACAAACGACAAGATAAACCTTTTCTTCATCACCCTGTAAATTTAATGTATTGTTACCGTCATTCCACATTGTAGAATACCTAGTAGCACCATTTTTTGTCTTTGCTACAATACTTGCACGCCAGTCTGCACCTGAAACTGACTTGTCTCCGCTAAAATTAACAACTACTTGTTTACTATTTAGGTCTATGTTAAGTGGAATTACATTATATCCACCTTGCTGAGGAGTTTTTGAGCTCGGAACTTTATACCATCCATTATTATCACTTTCTAAAGTTGTATAAACTTTATTATAATTTGCACTATCTTCTGCCATCATTATATTGAATTCTTCCATATAGCTAGATTGTCTCTTAAAATCAAATGTTACCATTCTTCGAGCATATCCGCCTAACATATCCTTAGCAGAAGTACCAGATAATCTTTCTAATTTCTTAAACATAGTTTGATCTTGAGTATCATGTAACATATTTTTCATTAATTCCAAACCTAGTCCGTTCATTTTATCTGGGTTTTCAGTTACATATAATAAAAATGGCCAAGCATCATAATAATTTTTCATATGAGGAAAATAATAATTTGAATTTAAAACTATCGGTCTAAAGAAGTCTGAGTCAGGGCCATAAATATTACTACCATTTTTATAGTAAGTACTTCCTAAATATTGATCTCTAAACCAATTTGCCACAGTTTCATACCAAGGTGCTGAAACAACTCCATTTTGATGTTTAGTAATAGCATGTGCATACTCATGAGGAATTACCCAGCTTGGCGGATCAACACGCATAGCTCCTGACTCTGTAACCAAAAAAGCAAAACCACCCTCATCAACAGACATATATGCCCAGTCATCTGTGACTTTAGATAAACCAGTATTGGATATATAAAGATTTGTCTTATAATGCCCTCCGTTGTTTCCTACGCTAGTATCCTCTAACCCCATTTCATTAACATAAAAAGCTCTTATATTTTCTAGATTCTCTAGATTTCCTTGAACAAACGAAGCATTAACAGTTCCTGTCTTATCATTCTTCCCCCATATGATCTGAAAATGTTCTGATGTTGCTCTATTCACTGATTTATCATTTAAATCATAAAATGAATCTCTAGTAATATATTGTGAAACCACAGCTTTACTATCAGTAAAACTCGATGTCAGCTGCACTCCAGCACTTGTTGCCTCATTTATTTTTAATTGACTATCTTTAGATACAGCAGCATTAGCACAAGTACCAATTGATAAACTCATCAATACTACTAAACCTATTATTTTCTTTGATTTCATTGTTTTTCCCCCTTATATTTTATAAAATATTTTTACGTAAAGTTAATTAACATAGATATTGAGTATAGATATAAACTCCTGATTTTATTGTATTTTAAGATGACTTAATATAAACTTTATTCTTCTGATTAATAGCTGTACTAGTTATCTATATTATATATATTTGCATAATTATCCATCCACGTAAACTCTCATTTCGCCAAATATAAGAATTTAGTCATAAAAGGACAAAAAGTGCTTAAAAACAAATAATATCTGTTTTTAAGCACTTTTTTATATTATTAATTCTATTTCATTTTACATTTCGAATTTCTAGCCTCTTAATCTCTTAATGTAGCACCAAGTTTATATTCCAGAGATCTTAATATTTTTTCATGAACTTTATTTACTTCTTCATCTTTTAATGTTTTATTTTCGTCTCTATATGCAATTGCATAAGCAATACTCTTTTTGCCTTCTGGAATTTGCTTTCCTTTATATATATCAAACAATTCAACTTTTTCCACTAGATTTCCACCAGCTTTTCTAATTGTATCGTCAATTTCTTGAACTAAAACAGAATCTTCAACAAGTAATGCTATATCTCTTGTTACTGCTGGGAATTTAGGTAATGGCTTATATTTTTTATCCATATTTGAACTTTCATATAAAGAGTCTAAATTTAACTCTGCTGCAAAACATGGTACATCAAGTCCATAATTGTCGCAAACAGCTAAATGAACTTCGCCTAAAGTTCCAACCACATTTTTTCCTATAACAAGCTTAGCTGTTTTTCCTGGATGGTAACTTACATTTTCGCTTTCTCTTTCATACTTAGCATTTTTTATTCCAAGACCTTCCACTATATTTTCAACTCCACCCTTAATATCTAAGTAGTCACAATCTCCATACATACCAATAGTTAAAATGTTCTTTTCTATTGGAAGCTTAGTATCATCTTCATTTTTTATATATACTTTTCCCATTTCAAATAATCTAACATAAGAATTATTTCTAGAATAATTTCTTCCTAAACTCTCCATCATTGAAGGAAGTGTTGTTGTTCTCATTACACTATAATCTTCACCTAATGGATTTTTTATTTTAACTACATTTCTAAGTTCACTATCTTCTTGTAAATTTACTTTATCAAATACCTTTGGTGATACAAATGAGTAACTTATAGATTGATTTAATCCGCTACCTGTTGCAAGCATCACTACTCTATTATCTAAAATACGTTTTTTGTATCTAGGTTCTCTGTCAGTAGATACACTAAATATTGTTGTAGGAATAACATCATAACCATAAATTCTTGCAATTTCTTCTGCTATATCTTCTCTAATTGCAATATCAACTCTAAAAGTTGAAGCTGTTACGATTAAATTATCTCCATCAATTTCAGTAAATAAATCAACACTATCTAAACATTTTTTCATTTCTTCTTTAGAAATATCTGTACCAAGGAAAGAATTTACCCATTTAGAATCAACAACTACTTTTCCTGCTTCTTTTTTCTTGTTGTAAATATCTATAGTTCCTTCCATTACTTTTCCAGCTTCTAATTCACAAATTAAGCTACACGCTCTATTCATTGCTATTTCAGCTAAATTAGGATCAATGTCTTTTTCAAATCTACTTGAAGCTTCACTTCTTAAATTTAATTTCTTAGAATTAACTCTAATATTAGTTCCATCAAAGTTTGCACATTCAAATATTACTTCTGTAGTGTCTTCCTTTATTTCTGAATTTAATCCACCCATTATTCCAGCAAGACCAATCGTTGTATCACTATCTTTTATGCAAAGCATAGAGTCATCTAATACTCTTTCCACTTCATCTAATGTTGTAAACTTTTCCTCAGTCTTAGCTCTTTCAACTACAATTTTGTTAGTTGTAATTTCTCTTTTATCATAAGCATGCATTGGTTGACCAATTTCTAACATAACAAAGTTTGTAATATCAACTAAATTATTTATAGGTCTTATACCTGCTTCAAGCAATCTTTCTTGCATCCATCCTGGTGATGGCTTGATTTTAACATTTTTAATTCCTCTTGCCATAAATCTAGAACAAAGTTCATCTTTAACTTCAACTTTTAATTCATCGGCAATGTTAGCTGGATTTGAAACTTTATATTCTAAACTTGGCATTTTGTAAGTAGTTCTAAGCGCTGCAGCAGTTTCTCTTGCCATACCAACAATACTTAAACAATCTGGTCTATTTGAAGTTATTTCAAAATCTAAAATTGCTTTATTAAGTCCTAAAACATCCTTAATATCTGCTCCAAGTGCTGTATCCGTAGGTAAAATCAATAATCCATGAACTGGTTCGTCTCCAGCAGTTCCAAGTTCTTCTTCAGAACAGAACATACCATTTGATACTTCTCCTCTAAGCTTCCCTTTTTTAATTTTAGTTCCATCAGCAAGTGTTGAACCATGAAGTGCAACAGGTACTATATCTTGTTCCTTCATGTTTGTTGCAGCTGTAACTATTTGTATTTCTTCACTTCCTATGTTAACTTGACAAATACTTAATTTTTCTGCATCTGGATGCTTTTCAATTTTTATAATTTTTCCTGTTACTACATTTTTAATTATATCACCTTGAACTATAAGTTCTTCAAGTTGTGAACCAGTTAAGGTTAATTTATCTCCTAATTCTTTAGGACTTACATTTATTTCAACATAATCTTTAAGCCAGCTATATGGTACTTTCATATTTTTTCCTCCTCAAAATTTACCTTGGGGTAGTTAGTTCTCATTAATAAATTGACTATTCCCCCACTCTTTCGTCTAAACGAATAAGTTCTTTAGATTTTTATATGTGTAAAAGATTTATTTCTAGAATTGATCTAAAAATCTAACATCACTTTCATATAATAATCTTATATCATCTATTCCGTAATTTAACATTACCATTCTATCAACACCAAATCCAAAAGCAAATCCGCTATAAACTTCTGGATCAATACCACAGTTTCTAAGTACATTTGGATGAACCATTCCACAACCAAGAAGTTCTATCCATCCACTGCCTTTACAAACTCTACAGCCTTCTCCGCCACAAACAAAGCAAGTTGCATCCATTTCAGCCGATGGTTCTGTGAATGGGAAATGATGTGGTCTAAATTTAGTTTGAACTTTATTACCAAACATCTTTTTAGCAAATAATTCTAAAGTTCCTTTTAAATCTGCAAAAGTAACTCCTTTATCAATAACTAACCCTTCCATTTGATAGAATATAGGTGAATGAGTAGCATCTACAGAGTCTGATCTATAAACCTTACCTGGAGATATCATCTTTATTGGTGGTTTTTGATTTTCCATAGTTCTAATTTGAACAGGTGAAGTTTGAGTTCTAAGTACTATATTATCATTAATGTATAAAGTATCTTGCTCACTTCTTGCTGGATGGTTTTTAGGAATATTTAATGATTCAAAATTATAATAATCCAATTCAACTTCTGGACCTTCTTCAATTGTAAAGCCCATTGAAATAAATATTTCTTCCATACTTTGAAGAGTTAAATCTAAAGGATGTCTTTTTCCTATAATCTTTTTCTTTCCTGGAAGTGAAATATCTATAGTTTCACTTGCAAGTTTAGCTTCTCTTTCTTTATCCTTTATATTCTTTATAGTAGCATCTAATTTTTCTTCTACTAAAGCTTTAGCTTCATTAACTAACTTTCCAACTAGTGGTCTTTCTTCAGGAGATAACCCCCCCATGCTTCTTAATATTGTAGTAAGTTCACCTTTTTTTCCTAAGAACTTAACTCTTATTTCTTCTAATTCACTACTTTTAATAGCTGTTTCAATTTGTTTTAATGCAAGTTCTTGTAATTCCTTAAGTTTTTCTTTCATAATTGTTCTCCTTTCAGTAAATTCAATTGAAATTAATCTTATTACACATGAAATAACAATTCAAATATGCAATTCATACTAGCTTGTTATTTATTTTAATATGCTTACATTTAAATAAAACTAAACTTCTAAATTGATTTTATTTTTTAATTTTTTGTACAAAAAAACCGTCCCCCTATAAAAAAGGGACGAATTAATCCGCGTTACCACCCTAATTGGAGCTTAATAAAATTTATAAGCTGCCCAACTCAATTAATATTAACGACTTTTATTGCCGCTAGCTACTACTAATAAATTCACAGCTAGAACTCCTGAGCGAACTTCAGTATTATATAATTTAAGAAGGCTTGCAGTCTATGACCTTCTCTCCCTTAAAACTCTTTTAATACCTACTCTCTCATTCACAGTTTTTAATTATTAAATTAATACAACTAATTATACAGATAAAAAATAAAAATTTCAATAGTTTCTTTCATTTTTATCTATAAATTAAAAATATTAAACTTATTGGTATATATATGTTGTAATTTTAATGAAGATTTTTTTGCAACATATATATTCAATATCTTATACTTTTTAATTAGTCCATTCACTTTTTAATATACCATATTCATAAGTATCCTTCCAAATAGGTTCATCATTCTCATCTTTGAAGAAATATATATTTTCTTTTAAATGACCTTCTCTACGCATTTTCAACCTTTCTAAAAGGTTCCAAGAAGGTGGATTTTTAGGATCACACATTGCCATAATACGTCTAGCATTAAGTTCTTTAAACGCATAATCCATAACACTTATGCAGCTTTCAGTTGCATAACCTTTCCCTTGATAATTTGAATTAAATACATATCCAATTTCCCAAGTATCAAAATCTTGTTTTGCAAAATAAATATTACCAATTAATTTATTTGTATCCTTTATACATACTGCCAAAAATGAAGAATTTGTAGTTCTTCTTATAGCTTCCTCTTTACATTCTTCCATCGAAAAAGGTTTATAAGGCTCAAATTTTAATACCTCTTCATCACTAAAATATTCATATAAATCTTTCCAATCTTCTTCTTTAAATCCTCTTATAATAAGTCTTTCTGTTTCTAATTCTTTCATTATTGATCCCCCACTTACCCATATAAATTTGTATAATAATAGAAGTTTTTCATCATTTTTTCAATCTTCTACAAATTAATTTCGCACAAAATCTTTATTTTTTAACTATAATAATAATTTTAATCTCCCTATTTCAACTCTTTTAATTCTACTGATTTATTACCTAAAGCAACATTCGAAAATATTTGCACAATTATAATAATACTATAAAATTGCATCTTGTAATAGCCTTCCATGTAAATATATAATTTATTTTTTACATATATAATCAAAAATGCCTATATTTTAAATTATATTCATATACACAAATATAAAAAAAGGATAATTAATTTCTAAAATTATATTTTGAAATTAATTATCCTCTACTAAAACGTATATAAGTTAAAATACACAATACTGCATTACAACCTATCTTGTCTTACCTTTTCATACATTATAACAGATGTTGCTATAGCAACATTTAAAGATTCTGCATTTCCTGGCATTGGTATTTTAACCTTTGTATCTGCTAAAGCTAATACTTCTTCACTTACTCCATTACCTTCATTTCCAACAGTTAAAATTACTTTTCCACGCAAATCTTCTTCAAAGAAATCTTTATCAGTATCTAATGATGTTACAACTAAATTAAAACCATCATTTTTTAAACTATTAACAAAAGACAAATTGTCATCATCATAGTGAATAGGAATATAAAATATCGAACCCATTGTTGATCTAATTGTCTTTTCATTATATATATCAACTGTCCCTTTAGTTAATATTATTCCTTGAACACCTGCTGCATGTGCAGTTCTAATTATAGTACCTAAATTTCCCGGGTCTTGCAGCTTATCACAAAGCACATAAAAGCTTCCATTTGCCTCCATTGGCATCAGATTCATATTTATAACTGCAAGTATTCCTTGTGGATTTTCTGTAGAAATTAATTCTTTAAATAAATTATCACTTATTTCATAAATTTTCATATTTTCATTTATGTAATTTGATAAAAACTGATCTATCTTTTCACTTCCATCTTTTGTGACAATTAAATAATTTATATCTACATTTGCTTTAAATGCTTCTTGAACTAATCTAAAACCTTCAATTATATATTTGTTGCTTTTATTTCTATTTTTTCTTTCTTTAAGCTTTTTTGTATTCTTAAATAAGTTATTATCTTTACTTTCAATAAACACCAAAGTCCTACACCTCAAAACTATTTAACTTTTCTGCCTAGCATACCTTCAAACCTGCCAAAATCTTCACTTGAACCAAGCGCTACTAAAACATCACTATTTTTGACAACATAATCTGCTGAAGGAGAAACATTTATATTATGTTCCATTTTTATTGCTACTACATTAATACCATAATCAGCTCTTATTTTTATGTCTTTTAATGATTTATTATACCACTCCTCTAAAGGTTTAATCTCCATCATACTGTATTCTGAAGACAATTCTATAAAATCTAATATATTTGAAGCTACTAAATTATGAGCCACTCTAATTCCCATATCTTGTTCTGGTAAAATTACTCTATCTGCACCAATTTTATATAAAACTTTAGCTTGTAAATCACTAGTACCTTTTGCTACTATGTATTTCACTCCTAATTCTTTAACTAAAAGGGTTACCATTATACTAGATTGAATATTACTTCCAATAGTTACTACTGCTACATCAAAATTTCTAATCCCTAAAGTTTTTAATGCATTTTCATCAGTTGCATCCATCTGCACTGCATGAGTAACATTATCAACAATTTCTTGAATTTTATCTTCATTTGAATCAATAGCCAATACATCATGTCCTAAATTATATATAGTTTTAGCTATTGAAGAACCAAATCTTCCAAGCCCAATTATAACAAATTGTTTTTTTGCCATTTTAATTACCCCTATCCAATTAATATTTTTGCTTCCGGATACTTAATCCTACTCTTTCTCTTCTTATTAATAACTGCCAATATTACTGTTAACGCACCAACTCTTCCGAGATACATAGTGATAATAAGAGATATTTTAGATATTGACCCTATACTTTGCGTTACTCCTGCTGTAAGTCCTACAGTTCCAAAAGCTGATGTAGCTTCATAAAGTAAATTTATAAAAAGTTTATCCGGTTCTGCTATAGTAAGAATTGTAGTTACTACAAAAACTAACATCATAGAAATAAATAGCAAAGTAAATGCTTTATACACTGTTTCTTTAGAAAACTTTCTTCCAAATACTTCAGTATCTTCCCTTCCTTTGAGTACTGATATTACAGTAAACACAAGTACACCAAAAGTAGTTACTTTAAGACCACCTGCTGTTGATCCTGATGCCCCGCCTATAAACATTAATATTATTGTCATAAGTTTACCTGACATAGTCATTTCTGTAGTTGAAATACTATTAAATCCTGCTGTTCTTGGTGTAACTGAAGCAAAAAAAGCATTAAGCAGCTTATCTCTAAAACTCATATTACCAAGTGTTTCTGGATTTCCATATTCAACGAGAAACATAAAAACAGCACCTAAAACAATTAAAGCAATTGTTATAGTTATTACAATTTTTGAATGAGTTGATAATCTTCTAGCTTTTCTATAATTAAATATTTCTAAAGAAACAGTAAATCCAAGTCCTCCAATAATTATAAGTGAAGCTATAGTCAATAACACAACTGAATTGCTAGAGTAATTAACTAAACTATCATAATTTCCAAACAAATCAAATCCTGCATTACAAAATGCAGAAACGGAATGGAATATGCTATAAAAAATTCCCGTTTGCATTCCAAATTGAGGTATAAATTGTGTTGATAACAATAATGCTCCACAAACTTGAACTGTAAATGTAAACGTCAATACATATTTAACCATCTTTACAAGTCCTTGTATATTAAATGTATTCATGGCTTCCTGCATAATAAGCCTGTCTTTAAGCGTTATCTTTTTTCCTAATAATACAGCTATAAAAATAGTAATAGACATGAATCCAAGTCCACCTGTCTCAATTAAAAGCATTATTACCACTTTACCAAAATTGTTCCAATGAGTTCCTGTATCTACAGTAACAAGTCCAGTAACACATACTGCTGAAGTTGATGTAAAAATAGAATCTAAAAAATTTGTATAGTTCCCATCAGCTGATGAAATTGGTAAACTGAGTATAATCCCTCCAATTAATATAACCAATGCAAATCCTATAGCAAGTACTTGAACCGCATTAAGTTTTGATTTTTTCATTAAAGTTTCTGCCATACTCTCACCCCAAAGATTAATAACCTTATTATATTTTTAACTTTTAAGAACAAATTTACTAATATATTTTATATTATATACATTTTGATTATTTACATTATAAAATATTCATATAATTCTTTTCATTACTTAATATAAAATTCACCTAAAATATATATGCTAATATATTTTTATATAAAATAAAATGCGACCTAAGCCGCATTTTATGTATTAAGCGTTTATTTGCTTTTTAGCAACTTCTACTAACTCAGTAAACGCTTTAGGATCATTTATAGCTATTTCAGATAACATTTTTCTGTTGATATCTATTCCAGCTAATTTGATTCCGTTCATGAACTTTGAATATGATAAATCATTCATTCTTGTAGCAGCGTTAATTCTTGCAATCCATACGCTTCTATAATCTCTCTTTTTGTTCTTTCTTCCAACATAAGCATTTCTCATTGCTCTTATTACTGATTCATTTGCAGTTTTATATAACTTACTTTTTCCACCGTAGTATCCTTTTGCAAGCTTTAAAACTTTTCTATGATTTTTACGAGCATTTTTCGCTCTTTTTACTCTTGCCATTACTTAAACCTCCTGTATTAACTTTATATTATAGGTATGGTAATAATTTCTTCATTACTTTTTCTTGTGTCTTTGAAACATATCCAGCTTTTCTAAGATTTCTCTTAGTCTTTGAGCTCTTCTTTGTTAAGATATGACTCTTAAACGCTTTAGCTCTTTTTAATTTTCCTGTACCTGTTTTTCTGAATCTTTTTGCTGCACCTCTATGAGTTTTCATTTTTGGCATGATTTAAATCCTCCTCTCAAGTTATGCCTTTTTAGGCCCTAAAACCATTGTCATACTTCTACCTTCTCTTTTAGGTCTTTTTTCCATTAGGCAGACATCTTCCAATTTAGATAGAAAGTTATCAAGAATCTTTTGTCCCATATGAGTAAGTTCCATTTCTCTTCCTCTAAATCTAACAGTGATTTTAACTTTATCTCCTTCTAATAGGAACTTTCTGGCATTTTTTGCTTTTATATCAATGTCATGTTCCTCAATAGTTAGACTACATCTTACTTCTTTAATGCTTACAATTTTTTGTTTTTTCTTAGCATCTTTTTCTTTCTTAGATTGCTCATATATATACTTACCAAAGTCCATAATCCTACAGACTGGTGGCTTCGCATTAGGAGAAATCATAACTAAGTCTAAGTCTTTTTCCTCTGCAAGTCTTCTTGCTTCTGCTGATGAGATAACACCTAATGGTTCCCCATCGCTTCCAATTACCCTAAGTTCTTTTTCTCTAATTTCATCATTCATAGAAAAATCTTTATTAATATTTTTCACCTCCGAAAAACTCTATACATAATAAAAAGACGGCCATAAGCCGTCTCATACTATCAATACTTAATGCATAGATATCCAAAACCCATACTAGTAGTAATAAACACTGTAGGGTGAGAAACGGCTGTTTCTTCTTAACAAAATTGAGTATATCATGCTTATTAATACATGTCAATGTTTTTTGCTATTATTTTTTTTGCTTTAAATTTATCATCATATTCACAAAAAACAACTTTATCCTCAAACACATTTTCTATTGTATCTAAAAATTCTTTATTTGTACAGTTTTCTTTTCCATAAATAATTATATTTTTAGGTGCATTGGTTATAAGTCCACTTATTAATACATCTTCCATATTTAATTCTATTGCACCTTGCTCTGCTGTAATCTCCTTTAAAAAATCATAATATAAATTTTTGCCTTCTTTATTTTTTACTATATAATTATTATTTTCTTCTATTATTATATTTATTTCTTCTACTTTACTTTCTTGTATCTCTACAAAATACTTTAACAATTTTATAAATTCCTTATACTCTTTTTCTACCATATATATTTCTATTACTTTATCTATAATCGTTTCTATATCGCCTCTAAGCTTTCTCATTCTAAAAGTTATAAAACCATCTATATTAATTTCCTGCTTTTCACTTATACATTCTCTTATTTTCTCTATCATAGAGTTTATTCTATTTAAACAATATACCGACACTTCATTTTTAGTCTTTTCTTGACATTTTAATACTTTTATTATTTTATCTTCTGCTTCTAATATTTCATTTTGCTTTAGAAAAAAATAATTATCAGTTAAAAACTCAAACATTTCTTTTTTTCTATAATTATCAATAACTATTCTATATAAAATATTACTAACGTATAAGTTAATAATCTCTTTTATTTTTTCATTATAATATTCTTCTTCACAAATTATCTTAATTATATGAGTTTTCCCCTCTATACTCTCAACAAATCCTATTAAAATTTCCTTTTTCTTAAGTAAATCTCTTAGCTCTTGCAAGTCATAAGAAAAATTCAGATCTTCATTATAAGCTAATTTTAAAATAAGCATGGATTTCACTCCCTTCTTAATATTAGTATGTATTAAAAATTTATAGCTATTCAGAATTTATATTTTATTTTATCAGCGTATATATTCCATTCCTGACATTTAATAATGTTGTTTCGTTGACAGATTATATTTTAAAGTTCAAAATATACAATGTACTTTAGTTTTAGCAAAAAATAATTATATATATACGTTATAAAAAGTAATCTACATCAAAATGCATGACTGTGGATTAATTTCACTAAAAAATCACAACATATATACATTAATTAAAGGAGAATTATATGCATTGTTTCATTGATTATAGAATTACTAATGAAGAATTAGTGAACCTTTCAAAATTAAATATGAATCCAATACTAGTGCCTAAGTGTAATGATGTTTATGAAGCTATAAATGGCCATCCTGATATTCAATTAAATATACTAAAAAATAAATCTTCTGCTCAAATCATCGTTCAAAAAAATATTTGTGAGAATTTTAAGAAAAATCTAAAATCAAATGATGTTAAATATATTGTTTCAAATAAGTCATTGTCCAATACATATCCTTATGATATTATTTTAAATTCTTTGATTTCAGAAAATTATTTTATCCATAATTTAAAATTTACAGATGAAAATCTATTAAAATCCCAAAATTTCAAAACACAAATCAATGTTTCTCAAGGATATACAAAATGTTCTATTCTTCCAGTACGCGATAATGTATTAATAACAAGTGATAAGGGCATTTTTGACGTTCTGAAAGACTATAACTTCCATATTCTTTTGCTTCCTCCTGGGGACATATTATTACCATCATTAAATTATGGTTTTATAGGTGGCGTCGGAGGTATGATTTCTAATGATCAGATGGCTTTCTTTGGTGATTTAGATAGTTACAAATGGGGTGATGAAATAAAAAAATTTCTTTATAAGTATGATGTTTCACCCATTGCACTAAGAAAAGGAAAATTAATAGATAGAGGCAGCTTACTTATCCTTTAACCCTGTCCAATATATAATATGATTTCTATTTTTTTGTGTTACTTTTACATACCTTCTATTTCCACAATATTATTGGAGTGATTAAATCTTCAAATAAAAAATCAAGGTCATAATTTATAGTGTGTTGCTAAATTTAATGAAACACATTATAAAATCTAACCTTGATTTTTTGTATAATTAAAAATTATCATTTCGTTATAAATATTACTATATATATTTTTTATTTTAATTTAATGAAAATTTATTTATTAAGAATCTAATCTGCTCTTATAATTATCTTATTAATTTTTTCTTTATTTCATCACCTAACTTCTCTGCTTTTTCTTTTACAAAATCTCTCATATATCGCATTTCGCTGCCTATATCTTGAGCTAATCCTTTCATTTCATAACCCATTCTTTCTGCTTTTTCTATTATTTCTTTAGTAAAATCCTCCATATTAAATATCTCCTTTCATAAAATATGTTTATAATATTTTTAATTTTATATCAATACTAAAAAAAGATGCTGTAAATTGAAAATATTTTATCTACATTAATAAGTTTGCCCCGAAATAGAAATATTATTATTAAAAGTTTAACTTTCTTATAAATTTCTTTATTTGGTTAAACAGCTTCATATTAGAATAAATCAATTAAGGCATATTCCAGAAAATAATTAAAATCTCTAAAATTTTAGAAAATTACTTTGACATAGTAGCTTCCTATCATTTAAACTGTTTTAGTATAGATTTCAAAGAATTATTTTATATTTTAGGAGGCAATTAATGAGCGTACTTATTGTTAAAGATATGAACCATGGTTTTGGGGATAGAGCTATTTTTGAAGATGTTTCATTTAGATTATTAAAAGGAGAACACGTTGGTCTTATCGGTGCTAATGGCGAAGGTAAATCAACATTTATGAATATAGTAACCGGAAAGCTTATGCCTGATGAAGGTAATGTTATCTGGTCAAATAATGTTAGAGTTGGCTACATGGATCAACATGCAGCTTTAACTAAAGGACTAAGCATAAGGGATGCTTTAAGAGATGCTTTTAGATATCTTTTTGATTTAGAAGCAGAAATGAACTCCCTATATGAAAAAATGGGTGATTGCACAGAAGATGAATTAAATAAAATGCTAGATAGAACAGCTGTGATTCAAGACATGCTTGATCATAATGGCTTTTATGTAATTGATCCAAAAGTTGAAGAGGTTGCAAAGGGACTTGGACTTTTAGATTTAGGACTTGATAAAGATGTTGATGATTTATCTGGTGGACAAAGAACTAAGATTCTACTCGGGAAACTACTTCTTGAATCTCCTGATATTTTACTTTTAGATGAGCCTACTAATTATCTTGATGAAGAACATGTAGAATGGCTTAAAAGATATCTTCAGTCTTACGAAAATGCATTTATATTAATTTCACATGATATTCCATTTTTAAATGCAGTAGTTAATTTAATATATAGTGTAGACGAAAGAAAACTTACAAGATATGTTGGAGATTATAATGAATTCGAAAGAATATATGCAATAAATAAAGAGAAATTAGAAGCTGCTTTTGAAAAACAACAAAAGGAAATTGCAAGACTTGAAGATTTCGTTGCTAGAAATAAAGCTAATGCAGCTACTGCTAATATGGCTAAATCTAGACAAAAGAAATTAGATAAGATGGATGTAATAGAACTTTCAAAAGAAAAACCAAAGCCAGAATTTTCTTTTAAAACAGCTAGAGCTCCAGGTAAAATCATATTTGAAACACATGATTTAGTTATTGGATATGACTCTCCTCTTACGAAACCATTAAGCTTATATATGGAAAGAGGACAAAAAATAGCGCTAGTTGGAGCTAATGGACTTGGTAAATCAACACTACTCAAAAGTTTGCTTGGAATAGTTAAACCACTAAGTGGTGAAGTTCATCTTGGTGATTATCAATACATAGGTTATTTTGAACAAGAAGACAGAAAAAATAATACTAATACATGTATAGAAGAAGTTTGGGAAGAATTCCCTGTATATACTCAATACCAAATAAGAGCTGCACTTGCTAAATGTGGCTTAACAAGTAAACAAATCGAATCTCAAATAAGGGTTTTATCAGGAGGAGAAGCTGCAAAAGTTAGACTTTGTAAAATCCTAAACAATGAAACAAATATATTAATCCTGGACGAACCTACAAATCATTTAGATGTAGATGCGAAAGATGAGCTAAAGAGAGCTCTTCAAGAATATAAAGGAACAATCCTTATAGTATCCCATGAACCTGAGTTTTATAGAGATATAATTACTGAAACTTGGAATTGTGAAGATTGGACAACTAAAATAATTTAATAATAAAATTGAAATAATCAACTTTAATACACATAAGTGCGTAGCTTATGTGTATTTTTTATATTATGGAAAATTTTAATAATCACATTGACAATATTTAGTATATGTCTTATCATAAAATCATAAATATCGATACTCGATATTAATGGGGTGATAAAAAAATGGCACGCGATCAATTTCAAAATTTAACAGAACCAATGTATTATATATTACTATCCTTACTCACGGAAAGATGCGGTGTAGATATTATGGAAACTGTAGTTCAACTTTCTAATGAACGGGTAAAAGTTGGACCTGGAACCTTGTATGCCCTTCTTGGCAAATTTGAAAAAGAAAATATAATAACAGAAACTCAAGTACAAGGTAGAAAAAGAAGCTATATAATTACTACTAAAGGAAAAGAAATACTCCTAGCTGAATATAAAAGGTTAATTACGCTTATAAATGATGGAGCATTATACATGGAGGAAAAATTATGATATGGAAAAATATAAAGACAACATTTTTTATTTATTCACCTTATGAATGTGCTGCTGTAGAAGAATATCTTGAACAAATGGCAGAAAAAGGATGGTTATTACTATCTATAAAAAGCTGCCATTTTAAATTTACAAAAATAGAGCCTAAGAAGATAAAGTATTCAGTAGATGTTCTTAGTAAAGTTTCTATTTGGGATCATAATGATACTGATGTTACTTTAGAATACAGAGAATATTGTCAAACTGCTGGTTGGACTTACGTATGTCAAACAGGTAAAATTCAAATATTTTATACTGAGACAGATAAAAAAATAATTCCTATTCATACTGATCAAACTGAAAAATTTAAAGAAGTTTTTAAAGCTTCAATATATGATATGGGATATCAAATTTTTATAACTCTCGTAATTATTTTTAATCTTTACACTGAATTATTTATTGGAAATGCAGATTTTTTATTATCATCTAATTATATTATAATGCTGACAGTCGCAATGTTTTTTATTGTACTAATAAACATCGTGAAATTTATCAGTTTTTTTCTTTGGGCAATAAAAGCAAAGTTGCACTTAAAAGAAAATACGTTTATGCCTTATAATAACTATAAGCAACTAAAGCGAAAAAATATATTAATGAAAACCTATATTGGGATATTAATTCTTGCATTGTTAATTTCTTCAGTTTTTGATAGTTCTGCAAGTAACCAATCTAATATCTTTGTAGTCTTAATAGTATTTATTATTATAATTACTAGTGTTCAAATGTTTATTCATAAAAAGACATATTCCAAAAGTACTAATATTGCAATAACTATTATTAGTGGTACACTAGCTATAATATTTTTAGTATTCACACTTATCTTTGGTGCAGTTTCAGGGCGTATTACTAAAATTCAACAAAGTGGCTTGCCCAGTGAAAAAATTAATTTAACATTAGTTGATTTTGGATATGAAGAAAATAACACGGAAAGCCCTGATATTGATTTTAATGAAAGTATACTAGCCCAAAATACAGATTATTCTTATGATATAAAAGATAAATACTTAACTTATAACATTCTTCAAAGTCAATATCCTTTTATAATTAAGTTCTATGAAACTCGCTTAATAGCTAGACTTAGAGAATCTCATATTGACTTAATGCAGTATTATTCAAACTTACCTAGTAATATAAAAATTTACTCCTATAGAAACAAGAAATCTTTTATACTAGTCTCAAAAGATAAAGTAATAAATATTACAAAAGGTTTTAATGACGTAAGTGAAGATGAATTTTTTAATATCGTATATCAAAAGCTTATCTAATTATTAAATTATCATTTTATTAGAGCCTTTAACAAGGCTCTTTATTAATACTCTTTTCATAAATTAATTTTCCCCTTATAATAGTATTTAAGAGATAAAAACACAGTTGTGTGTTAGCACAAAACCAAGAATCCTCAACAAAATCTTTAAAATTATTTTGTTGTTATACTTATTTGAGATTCAGATATAAATTTTCAAAAAGCTTTTATATATGAATTCAATTTCCTATCTTCATGTATTATTATTTTTTGACTAAACATTTAAAAATAATGAAAGTTATGGTAATATTAAAATGTTATTAATAAGGAGTAAAAAAGAATGGGAACTGCTACAGAAATGAATTTAAGTTTTAAAGCTACGTTACAAAAAGCATGGACTCTACTGGATGATAGAATAATTTATGGTGATAGAGAAATATTATTTACTGAAATACAATCAGCAAAAGTATTTTCCAAATCCAGCTTTGCTACAAATGGAGCAATCCAGATTACAGTAAATAACAAAGATATAGCCTTAATATATCCTAATAAGTCTAAAGAGGATGGAGAAAGAGCTATATTATATCTACTAGATAATTACGGTGGCAAAGAAGAACAGCTAAATAGAAAAAGTGTAAACGATATACAATCTGAAATAAATTCTTTACCGTATAAAGATAACTGGGAAACTAGAAATGAGATTACAGAACTACCAAATATACTTGGTAGTGATGAACACATTAAATCTATGACAAGTGGTTTATTAGATGGTAATATTTGGCTTATAGTATGTACTAATAAACGTGTATTAATGCTAGATAAACATATGATTTACGGATTAAGGCTAATAGATATTCCTTTAGATAAAATTAACAGTATATCGCACTCTAAAGGATTAATATTTGGTAAAATTTCTCTTACAGATGGCACAACTGCAAGAACTATAGAAAATATACCTAATACAACAATAAGTTTTTTTGCTGATACAGTTAATAAAGAAATACAACTATATAAACAAGTTAAAATCACTCCAGTGACTCAAGTAGTAAATACTACCTCCGTTGCAGATGAATTGATTAAATACAAACAATTGTTAGATATAGGAGTATTAACACAAGAAGAATTTAACGCAAAGAAAAAAGAGCTTTTAAACTTATAAATTAATAGTGTACGCAGAATTAAAACTAATTTCTGTATGCACTATTTTTTAGTATTTTGAACAAAATATTAATAATTAAAGCTTATCACTTTATAGATATTTTGTTATAATATTCCTTAAGAGATAAAAACACAGTTTCTGTTGGTAGTCAGAACCTATGTATATTTTAATATAGCAGTAACCTGCCCTCCTGGGGTTGTCCGTTCTCTATTAGTTACATTTACAGGAGGATTTCAATTATGATATCACAAATCAAATTAACAGTTCTTTTCAATGATCCATTTTGGATTGGTGTTTTTGAACTTATTGAAAATGCTGAATACAAAGTTTGTAAAGTTACTTTTGGTTCAGAACCAAGGGAAGATGAAATTTTAGAGTTTATATTAAAAAGGTCTTATTCTTTGAATTTTAGTAATCCTATTTCAGATTCCAAAAATACTTTTGTTGAAAAAAAATTAAATCCCAAAAAGATGCAAAGAAAAATTCAACAAGAAACTGCTTCAAAAGGAATTGGAACTAAAGCACAAATAGCTTTAAAACTTCAACATGAACAATGTAAAGTAGAACGTAAGAAAAAATCTAAAGAACAAAAAGAACTTGAAAAGCAAACAAAATTTGATTTAAAACAAAAAAAAAGACTCGAAAAACATAAAGGTCACTAATTAATTTCCAATTAAAAATTCTATTACAAAATGAAGATTTATTGCTAATGATAAATTCTTCTACAAAGTCTAAAGCCATGCATATAACACTAGATAAAATCTGTTTATTTGCATGGTTTTTATACTTTCTAAATATATACAACACTAAATATATATTTAGTAGCAATTTTATTCATAAACTCCTCTATTCTTATCTTCCCAACAAGAAAGTGTCTCTTGACATAAAATACTAAAATGTTATCATAAAACTATTGATATAAAGTGAAACTTGATTCAAATTGGTTTGATCCCAATCTGAATCTTAGTTAAACTTATAATCTCGAGGGTCACAATGTACCCTCAAGGGGTACCTTGTCCAGGAGCGTGTAGCCGTTATTTCCTACTTGTCAAAGTTGGAGTGTTACGGATGCTAGCTATCGGATAAAAAAGCAATAATACATAAAAGGGGTTATAAAAATGATGACATTAGATAAATTCGAAGAAGCATATGAAGCTGTGCAAAAAGTAATATTAAAAACAAAATTGGTTTATAGTGATTATTATTCAGATATGACTGGAAATAAAGTTTATTTAAAGCCTGAAAACATGCAAAAAACTGGAGCTTATAAAATTAGAGGAGCTTATTACAAAATTAGTACTCTTTCTGACGAAGAAAGAAGTAAGGGACTTATAACAGCTTCTGCTGGTAATCATGCACAAGGAGTTGCATATGCTGCAAAGGAATATAATTCAAAAGCAATAATAGTTATGCCTACCACTACTCCACTTATGAAGGTAAACCGTACAAAGGCATATGGTGCAGAAGTTATTTTACATGGTGATGTTTATGATGAAGCCTGCAATTATGCATTAAAACTTGCTGAAGAAAAAGGTTATACTTTCATTCATCCATTTGACGATTTAGCTGTTGCAACTGGTCAAGGCTCTATTGCAATGGAAATTATCAAAGAACTTCCAACTGTTGATATTATTTTAGTTCCAATTGGTGGAGGTGGCCTTGCTGCTGGTGTTTCTACTTTAGCAAAGCTTCTTAACCCAAATATTAAGGTTATAGGTATTGAACCTGCGGGTGCAAATTGTATGCAGGCTTCACTAAAAAAAGGCGAAGTTGTAACTTTACCAGCAGTTGATACTATAGCAGATGGTACTGCTGTTAAAACTCCTGGTTCTAAAATTTTTCCATATGTAAAAGAAAACATTGATGACGTTATTACTATTGAAGATCATGAATTAATTGGTGCATTTTTAGATATGCTTGAAAATCATAAGATGCTTGCGGAAAATTCTGGTTTACTAACTGTAGCTGCTCTTAAACACTTAAATGTACAAGATAAAAAAGTTGTTTCTATTATAAGTGGTGGTAATATGGATGTAATTACTTTTGCTTCTTTAGTTCAACATGGACTAATTGAAAGAGAACGTATTTGTACAATTTCAGTTTTACTTCCAGATAAGCCTGGTGAATTAACAAATGTATCTAAAGTAATTGCAGAAGCTCAAGGTAATATAATCAAGCTTGATCATAATCAATTTGTAAGTATTAATCGTAATAATGCCGTTGAACTTGATATTACTATGGAAACCTTTGGTCACGAGCATAAAGAAGCAATTGTGAAAGCACTTATAGATAATGGTTACAAACCAAGATTAATCCAACCTAAAATGATTTATCAATAAAAATAGATACCTCAAATTATGAGGTATCTATTTTTTTGCAACAATGTAATAAAAATATTCTTATGTATTATCTTTCTTGAACTTTTATATTAATAAATTAATTTAAACTGTTAGCTTTTTTATTCTCTTCTAAATATTCTTTAACTTTAGATAAACTTTCACATATTTTAAAAGCTAAGTCTTTGTTCTCGTCTTCTAAAAATTTCATATCTGGAACATGTATACCAATCATCTTAGCTGCATGAGCTGCTGTTATTCCTGCATCTGAATCTTCTATTACCATACAGTTTTCAGGATTCATATCCAAGCCCTTTGCTGCTTTTAAGAAAATTTCTGGATTAGGCTTTGAATTTTCAACTTGATCCCCGCCAATTATATAATCAACCTTATCTTTTATTTTTGCTTCTTCCAATAATTGAAGTACTCTTTCTTTTCTTGTTGAACTAGCCACTGCTATTTTATAGTTTTCTTCATTTAAATAATCCAAAAGTTCATGAACTCCAGGCTTAACTATAACTCCATTTTTATTAGTAATTTCATAAGCTAAATCAGCTTTTTTTCTATATATAATGTCGAATGGGAAATCCTCTCCATATTCTTCTTCCATTATAGCTTTTATACTCTTAACATTTCTTCCTATAAATTTTAAATAAAATTCCTTATCCATTTTATAATTATATTCTTTAAAAACTTTTTGAAAGCATTTAAAAGATATTCTTTCCGAATCTATTAATACTCCATCCATATCAAAAATTACTGCATCTACTGTTCTCATCGAAATAATCCTCTCTTCTGTTAAAATATTATTTACTTATTTAATATTAACATTTTATTTTATGCTTTCCAACTTTTATTCATACTTCTTCTTTTATTATTTTTTACACTTTACTATTTAAAATAAAATACCCTAAAATAAATTTCAAAAAATTCTTTTAGGGTATTTGCTTTTTAATTTTATTGTATTTGCATTATTGCTGTAAACAAGAGCAACAATCTCATTTTAACCTAATATCCAAATACTGTCTTGATTAGTTAAAGTCATTGTTACATTTCATTTTTTACTGATTATTTTTTCTTTTTAACAAGAATATCATTAACCTTTAATTCTTCTTGACATTTTACAGTAAAAATCATTTGTGGACGATGTGCACTTTCTATTGCCTCACCATTTTCTTTTCTCATATCCTCAAGTTTTATAATCTTGTTGCTTCCTTTTATAGCTAAAACTTCAACTAAATCTCCATTGCAAACTTTATTTCTTTGTTGCACAGTTGCTATATTAGATTCCTTATTATAATCCTTCACAATACCTACCATATCATAGTCTTGTATATATGCTGAACTTTCATAATTTTGTCTTATTTTTTCATCAAAATAAAAACCAGTTGTATATGGTCTGTGGCTAGGTTTCATAAGCTCTTCCTTTAATTTAGGGTCATATTTATAATTTTTAGGATCTTCTATGTATCTATCAATTGCTTGTCTATATGCTTTTACTATAGATGCTACATAATATGAACTTTTCATTCTCCCTTCAATTTTAAGAGAATTTATACCTGCTTCAATAAGTTCTGGAATATGTTCTATCATACATAAATCCTTTGAACTCATAAAATATATTCCATCATCACCTTCATTAACTTTATGATAATCACCTGTTTCTCTTTCTTCATATAGATTATATTTAAATCTACAAGGTTGCGTACAAGTTCCCCTATTGGAATCTCTGCCAGTCATATAATTTGATAATAAGCACTTACCTGAATACCCCATACACATTGCACCATGAACAAAAGCTTCTATATCACAAGTTTCTGGTAGTTCTTTTCTTAATACATTTAAATCATCAAGACTCATTTCTCTTGCTGCTACTATTCTTTTAACTCCAACCTTATGCCAGAACAAAGCAGATTTATAATTTAAATTACTAGCTTGAGTGCTCAAATGTATTTCAAGCTCCGGCGCTACTTCGCGAGCTACACTCATAATTCCTGGATCTGCAATAAGTACAGCATCAACACCTATTTCATATAATTCAGTAATATATTCTTCTATACCCACTAAATCTTCATTATGTGGAATTACATTCAATGTAACATGAACTTTTTTTCCTCTTGAATGTGCATATTCAAGACCTTCTTTCAATTCCTCTATTGTAAAATTATCTGCAGCGGCTCTCAAGTTTAATTTATTTCCCCCAAGATATACTGCATCAGCACCAAAATCTATAGCAGTTTTAAGTTTCTCTAAATTTCCTGCTGGTGCTAGGAGTTCTATTCTTTGCATATTTTATTTCTCCTTATCTCTTAACTAAATAATACTATAATACTATAGCATATTTATATATCAAGAAGTAAAAATTTAATCTGTGCTAGTACACATAATCAAACTTATTTAGTTTCACAATTAATTGTTTTTTTGTTCTTCAATCCTTAATAATATAACAGCACAGATTAAAACAATTGCCAAACACCATATTGCTTTTTCTCCAATATTTAATGTCAAGAATCCGCCTAAAAAAGCTCCAAATATAAATGAAAAAATTATTGTAAAATAACGAATTGCACGAATAGCTGCCTTAGTATCTTTTTCTGTAATAGCAGTAAATGCTGCAGATGAAGCTGAACGTAAATTTCCTGTGGACATAGTTGTTGTATATGGAGAATCAACTAATTTACGGAATGAAGATACTTGAATCGAAGCTACAAAAGAAATTATAACTATAACAACAATATTAAGAATTGTATTTGGCATAAATCCTACAATATTAGCATAATTTATTTGTTCTTTATCATCAACCTTAACAACTATATCTCCATTAGGATCAACAACTATAGATTCTCCTGCAAAATTCATATTATCCTCTTTTTCAACTCTATTACACATAGCTACAAAAACATTATTTTGCATAGAAGGAATTCTAAGCTCCCACTCAAATTTTTCTAATGGCTCCTCTTTTACATTTGCAGTAGGAATTATTATTAAATCTGCCCCTTGCAAGGCACATACTCTAAAGCTTTCTGTTTCTCCTTATTTTTAATTTTATTTTAAATTCTTCTATTCAAAATCAGAATATAGATCTGGATTTTCACTAAAACTTTCTAATGAAGAATATTTACTTACTAGTTCTCTTATTTCTGCCTCTTTCATTTCTATAAATTCAATCAAATCCATATAGTTTGAATCATTTTTTAGTTGAGCTAATTCTTCAAAGAAGTTAGGTATTTTTTTAGCAGCAATTTCTCCAAATACTTCTCCAAACTTTGCCACCCCTGGCCCTACTTTCCCCTTAAATAATATAGAATAGACTAATATCAATCCATCCTCTGTACGCTTTTTCTTTCCAATAAGGCCAATAATGCCTTTTTGAGGTTGAGCACATGAATTTGGACATCCTGATATAAGTAATTGTGGTAATGTACTTTTTATCTCAAAAGACTTATTATTGAAAGTTTCAATAATTTTCTTAAGTAATCCTTGAGAATTATTAATTCCAAAATTACAAATTTTAGGGCCAGCACATACTACTGAATTATCTATATTAAAACTAGAAGAAAAATCTGCTGCTAAATCTACTAATCTTTCTGCATCCACTTCTTTTAAGTCTCTAACAAAAAATCCTTGTGTCATAGTTAATCTTATAGATACTTTATAATCTAAAGTTGTTAGAAAATCTAATATAATATCTAAATTATCTGTAGTCATATTACCACTCATTGGATGAATATATACTGAATAACAACCTTCTTGTTTTTGATTAATTATTATATTCTTGTACTTCTTATTCCATTGTTTTTTATTATATTGTTTTTCATTCTCTATATCTTCTGACTCATAATCTATATTAAGCGTTAAATCTTTTTCACCTCTCACTTTGCTAAGTTCGTTTTTAAACATTTCTCTAAAATTTTCTTCACCTAATCTTTGCAGCACAAATCTTAATCTAGCTTTATGCCTGTTTGTCCTATCTCCTTCTCTCTCAAAGATTTGTTTCATAGCTTGTACATAATATAATGAATCTTTATGATCAATAAACTCTTCAATTTTTATGCCTACTCTAGGATCACCACCTAATCCACCAGCACCGTATACCTCAAAACCTCTTTTTCCATCAACTATTTTTGCTATAAAGCCTATATCTGTTATAGTTGCATTAACAGTATCTTCTACACTATTTGAAAAAGCTATCTTATATTTTCTAGGTAGTTTAAGATTTTTAGGATCTTCCATCATATAATTTGCAACTGCTTTCATATATGGAGTAACATCGAATACTTCATCTATAGCTACACCTGCAAGAGGAGAACAAGCAACATTTCTTATACCATCTCCTCCAGCTGCTTTAGTGGTTAATCCAGCTTTTATTAACTCTTCTAATACAATGCTCAAATTATCTATTTTTATAGAATGAAATTGAATATCTTGCCTTGTTGTATAGCGTATTTGATTACCTCCATATTTCTTTGCTATTTTACTTATTGCTTTTAATTGTTCCAATGTTACACATCCACCTGGAATTCTTGGTCTTATCATATATGTATCCATTAACCTTTCTTTATAAATCCCCATAATAGAACTAAAAGATTTTAAGTTCTCTATTTTACCTTCATTGTATAATCGTAAATTATCTTTAAAGTCCTCTACACTTTTTAAAATTTCTTCAGTGATTGTTATCATATGAAATTTACCTTCCTCTTTTATTTATTTTTCAATAATCTTAGCAAAAATATTTCTATAAAATTAACCTTACTCTTGTACAGATAATTTAAAAGCATCTGGCCTTGAATAATGGCCATCTTTTTCCGTAACTCCTATAGACAAATATATTCCTGTCTCTTGAGCTGCTTTTCCTATAATATCTGTGATATTACTAGGCACTGCAACAGAATTTTCATAATATCTTTGCCAATCTATTTGTTTAAATTACACTATATACTCTCTTAATTACCTAGAATTTAAAAATGTAATTAAACTAATAATAAAGTTCAGCTACATTTTTGTTAACAATATTTTTTATCTATTTTCTTCTTCAAATTTCTTCATGAATTCAACTAATGCCTTAACCCCTTCTATTGGCATAGCATTGTATATACTTGCTCTCATACCACCAACAGTTCTGTGTCCTTTTATATTTTCAAATCCAAAAGCTTTAGCTTCTTTTACAAACTTAGCATCTAACTCATCGTTGCCAGTTACAAAAGGTACATTCATTAAAGAACGGTCTTTCTTTGCAACTGTTCCATTAAACATTGTACTTGAATCAAGGTAATCATATAATATAGAAGCCTTTTCTTCATTAATCTTTTTCATGCCTTTTAATCCACCCTTATTTTTAACCCAATTAAATACTTTCCCACATATGTATATCCCATATACTGGTGGTGTATTGTATAATGAATCATTATCTGCATGGATTTTGTATTTTAACATTGTTGGAGTGCCCGGAAGCACATCATCTGTAATTAAGTCTTCACGAATTATTACTACAACAACTCCAGCTGGTCCAACATTTTTTTGAGCTCCTGCATAAATTAATCCATATTTTGATACGTCTACATGTTCAGATAAGAAATCTGATGACATATCAGCTACTAGTATCTTATCTCCTACTTCTGGTAAATCATTAAACTTAGTTCCATAGATAGTATTGTTATGACATATGTACACATAATCAGCCTCATCTGAAATCTTTAAACCTTTTAATTCTGGTATATATGTAAATATCTTGTCTTCTGAAGACGCTATTACATTAACTTTTCCATATATCTTTGCTTCTGCTATTGCTTTCTTAGACCATTGTCCTGTGTTAACATAATCTGCAACCCTGTTTTTCATTAAATTCATTGGAATCATTGCAAATTGTTGTGAGCCTCCACCTTGAAGAAATAACACCTTATAATTATCTGGAATATTCATTAGTTCTCTTAGTGTTTTTTCAGCTTCTGTAATAATCCCCTCAAAAGCTTTAGAACGATGACTCATCTCCATAACTGACATACCAGTACCACTATAATCTAACATTTCCTCTGCTGCTTCTTTTAGAACTTCTTCCGGCAGAACAGCTGGTCCTGCTGAAAAATTATAAACTCTTGACATTAATAAGCCCCCCTTATAAAAATAAGCTAAAATTTAGCTGTTACAATGAAAAATGTTTTTCAACACCTGTTTCATCTGTAATTTATAATTTATATGAGAATAATGTAATTATCAAGAAATAAAATCATCAACTGTACTAGTATACATATTAATTATAATTGATAAAAAGTGCTTAATTACATATCTTTTAATAGTTCCAATATTATAAATAATAATATTTCATTTCTTGAAAGTTCAACTGCTATATGTTATTATTCTTATTAACATTATTGTACTTTTTACAAAATTTGATACTTTAGAGAAATGTAATGAAAGGAGAAATTAAATGAATGAAAATATTTATAAAAGATTACTAGAAGAATTAAATGCCGGCAAAAAAGCCATTGTTGTTACATTACTCCATAGCCAAGAGAGTGAATGTAAAACTATTAATAAAAAAATCCTTATTACAGAAGAAATTCTGCTCTCTCATAATTGTATGCCTGATTTTAGCCAAATGGTCTATGAAAAGTCAAAATATGCATTAGAGACTGGTACTTTGCAATTTATTAAAGCATCGGAAAATCAAACCTATCTAATAGAGCCCTATTTTCCACAGCCTCGTTTAATTGTTCTAGGTGGAGGCCATATTGCTAAGCCTTTAGCTGAGTTCGGTTCAAAAGCTGGGTATTCTGTTATAGTTGTTGATGACAGGCCTACTTTTGCTAACAGTAAACGATTCTCAACTGCTGAAGAAGTGATTTGTGAGAGTTTTGACAAATGCTTCAATTTACTTAATATAAATAAATCAGCTTTTGTAGTTATTATAACTAGGGGACATCGACATGATATGGATTGTCTTAGACAAGTATTAAATCATAATACAGCTTATGTAGGAATGATCGGTTCAAAACGCCGTGTTAAAGGTGCTATGGAGCAATTGCTTAATGAAGGTTATTCCAAAGAAAAATTAGATATCGTTAATTCCCCTATAGGTCTTGAAATAGGCGCAGTTACTCCCGAAGAAATAGCGTTTTCCATTATAGCTCAAGTTATTAAGCATAGAAGACTTATTAATACAACTAATGGAAGTGACAGCTTATCAAAATCCATTTGGCCAGACTTTGATAAAGATGTACTGATAGAATTAGGTACAGAAGATGATTCCCCAAAAGCAATTATTACAATTATATCTACAAAAGGTTCAGTTCCAAGAAAAGCAGGTGCTAAAATGCTTGTATATCCATCCGGTAAAATTTCTGGAAGCATTGGTGGCGGATGTAGTGAAGGAGAAGTAATTAATAACGCCCGGTATCTACTAAGAACTGGAGGCTATCAATTTCAAACTGTGGATATGACAGGTGATGTTGCTGAAGATGAAGGCATGGTATGTGGAGGAATTATGAGCGTAATTATCGAGTATTTTAGATAATACTCATAATAATTACTCCCATATGCTAAAATTTTTATAAAAAATGCCTACTAAATTTTTTCAAATTTTAATCATTTATAACAGAAATAAAATTCTTAATTAAATTAGACATTTTTTCATTTTTACGTACACAAATAAAAATTTCATTTTTTAGATTAATATTATCTACATAAATTTTGGACAATTTCCCACTATCAATAAATTCTTTGGCTGCTATTGATGAACAAAAACTCACACCATAACCAGACGTAGAAGCCATAAGAATTTCATGTAATCCATTAAATTCAATTGCTATTTTAGGCAATCTAATACCATATGTATAGCAAAGTGATTCCAAAAGTATTCTTGCATAACTTCCTTTTTCCCTCATTATAAATGATTCTAGCATAATATCAGCTAAACTAACCTTTTTATTGGCATATTTGTGATTTGGTGAAGCTACAAACCATAAATCATCATCCATTATTTTAGTTGCATTAATTTTGTCTATATGCTCCATTGCTCCACTTCCTAAAACTGCAACATCTGCTTGATATGAAATAAGATTCCTAATAGCCTCTTCAGTATTAAATGTATTAATTTCAATATTTATATCTTCATTCTCTTTTTTAAATTTTGCTACCCATACCGGTATTAAAAAATTAGTTGAAAGATAATTACCTGCTATTTTCAAAGTACCGTTTTTACCTTGTTTATAATTATCTATTAGTATTTCCATTCTATTTTCTATTTTAAAAATCAAGCCTGCTTCTTTGGCCATTTTTTTACCTATTTCGCTTAAACAAACCCCTCTACCTTGTGGTAAAAATAGTGCTACACCATTTTCTTTTTCAAATTTTTTAATCTGTGATGTAATGGCTGGTTGACTAATTTTTAGTTGCTCTGATGCAACAGTTACGCTTCCTGTTTTAGCAACCTCGTAGAATAATCTTAATCCATGTAAATTCATATTCTGTCTCCATTCATATATTTTATTTATGAATATTCTAATAACATATATTATACATATGAATTTCATTTTGCTATACTCTTATTATAAATTATTGTCGGCATTATTTATAATAAATATTTAGGAGAAAAATATGGTACAAACTATTGTATATTTGATTAGACATGGACAAACAGAATGGAATCTTGAAACACGAATGCAAGGGCATAAAGATTCCCCTCTAACAAGAGTTGGCATAACTCAAGCTAAGGGATTACATAATAGACTTATGAAGGGAAAAATCGATTTAATATACTCTAGTGAAAGCAAACGTGCTTATGATACAGCTAGAATTATTAAAGGACATCAAGATATACCTATCTACATAAAAAATGAATTAAGAGAAATTAATATGGGAGAATGGGAAGGTATGAAACAATCAGATATAATTAATAAATACCCTCAAATATGGAATAATTTTTGGAATAATCCAATTCAATACACACCAGTTGGTCAAGGTGAATCTTATAATAAATTTAAAAATAGAATTATAACTGAAGTTGAAAATATTATTAACTCAAATCAAGGTAAAAATATCGCAATTATAACACATAGAATTGCTTTAAAAGTCATTATGTTACATTTTAATAATCAAGATATAATTAATATTGGTAACTTTCCTGATATACAGCCTGCTAGCCTTTCCCAAATATGTATTAATGATGGAGTATATCAAATACTATTATATGGAGATATATCTCATTATAAATATTAGTTTTACAGAGCCGCCCCTTATTAAAATTGGGACAGTAGATAGTTTTGTTTTTACACAAAACTATCTACTGTACTTTAAAACTTTCTATTTGTAAATCTTACTATTATTATAGGTTTATAAGTTTTGACTTATAAACCTATTGAAATTTGAATTATTAACAATTTACAGTGTACATAACTTTAATTCTTATTTACTACCCATATAGCTTATTTTGTTTTTATTCTTCATTTCCTACTGATAAATTAATTTCTTCATATGTTATAACCTTATTTTTACTATCTCCAAACTTCCTAACAACTGGTGTAGGATTTTGGTTAAAATTCATACTTAAGCTTTGGTTAGAATAATGACCTGCTGGATCAATATAATATTTGAAATCAATTATTTTTTCTACATCGATATCTGCATAAGCAATGCCTTCTGTTTCTGCTGGAATCATTTCACTAATTCGTTCTCCATCTGGTCCATAGATACAAGTATGTCCACTCTTAAATGTATCAAAATACTCTCTTTGCTCTTTTGTTAAACAAATCATTTCTTTCATTTCTTCTGAATAAATTGATGAAGTCATTAATACAAAAGTTTGAGTAGAAATTGCATAGTATCTGCTTGAAATTTCATCATCAAAGAATCCTGGCCAAGAAGCTACATGAATTTGTTCATTTTGTGAATTCATTGCTAAAAGATCTAATGGCACTTGATGTTCCCAGCACATACATCCACCTAAGTTACCAATTTCTGTTTCAAATACAGGCATTAAGCTTCCACTTCCATCGCCCCATATTAGTCTTTCAGCAACAGATGCTCTCATCTTCCTATGCTTTCCAATTAAATCTCCATCTGGATTAAACCATAATTGTGCTAAATATAAAGAACCATTATCTTTTTCACTACAAGAAATACAAACATAAGTTTTATTTCTTTTTGCTGCTTCACTTATTTTTTGAATTGCAAGGCTTGGAATTTCAACTGCATTTTTATATAATTCATGATAAAACTTTCTTGTATATTCTGGATGCCCAATAAATGCAAACCAAGGATAACCTGGAAGGAATGCCTCTGGAAATGCTACTAATTTTGCTCCATTTGATGCTGCTTCATCAATTAACTTACAAGATTTTTCAACTGTTGCATCTAAATCTAAATATAATGGTGCAGCTTGAACTGCTGCTGCTTTGAATTTTGGGTATTGTTTTGACATAATTGTCTCCTCCTTAATTTAACAAAAAAGACGTGTTAAGTTATTATTATTACTTAAGACGCCTTTGTCATTTATATGTTATTTTTTATAAATTCTTACGTAAGTTATTTACTACTGTCAGTATATCACTATAATTTTTCTCTGGGTAGCATCACTAATTTTATAGGTATAAACATTTGGTTGATAGTTATATGATATCTATTCAATATTATTTACCCAGTTTAATATGTAATTTTCAAATATTCTAAGTGCATTAGGTGTATATCCTCTTTTAGTTATTATACAAATAGTCCATTTCAAGCTTTCATCCTCAAAAGGAATAGTTACAAGATCTTTATGTTTCATGTCTTTACTTATAAAATCCATAGTAATAGATATACTTTTATTTTGAGAACATAACTTATGACAAAGGCTAAATCCACTTGTTACAAAAATAATATTAGGTTTTACTCCTGCAGCTTTAAAATGCTTATCTAAAATATGATGTACTTTAAACTCCTTGTTTTCAATAACCATATCTACTTTATCAATATCCTTATAAGTAATCACCTTTTTTTTGCTAAGAGGATGATTCTTATGTACTAGCAATTTAAGCTCAAATGTTTTTATGACTGCTTTATTAAAATCTGTCTCATCTATAGGCTCAATAGCAAAGCCAATATCTGCTTTATTATTCTTAACATATTCATCTATATAAGTATCCGGATGTTCCTCATATTCTAATGATATATTAGAATGAGTTTTGTTAAATTCCAAAATGCATTCTGGTGTTAATAATCTTAGCACGCCATAAGATGAAGCTAGTTTTATTTTTTCTTTATCACACTTTATTGCATTATCCATTTCATATTGAAGCTTTTCCAAATCGTCAATAATGCCTTTAGCATTCCTCTTTAATACTTCTCCATGTTTTGTAAGGGAAATCCCCATTGTTGAGCGCACAAGCAATGATCCCCCTAACTCTTTTTCTAAATTTTTTATTGTTTTACTCAAGCCTTGTGGTGAAATGAAAAGTTCTTTTGATGCTTTGGAAATACTCTTCATTTCACATACTTTTAAGAAGCTAATTAATTCTTTAATATTCATAATAACTACCTCCATATACTGAAAAATAAAAAAATGGCTGCTAAACTTATTTCAGCATAGACAACCATTGTCAGATTATATATTTATAAAATGCTTTCTATTTACTTTCTTTAGCTTTTCTATATGCTTCAACAAATCTTCTAGCTTCATTTTCAACGGCCGCATAATCACCAGTTGCTGCACCCTTTGTTAAGTTGCTTCCAGTTCCAACTGCAACAGCTCCTGCTTTTATCCATTCATGTACATTTTCAACAGCAACTCCACCTGTTGGCATAAAGCTTCCTTGTGGAAGTGGTCCTTTAAATGATTTAATTACTGATGGTCCATATAAATTACCTGGGAATATTTTAATTATATCAACACCATATTCTAAAGCAGTGATTGCATCCCTAACAGTCATTACTCCTGGAGTAACTAAAACTTTATATTTATTACAAAGCTTTAATGTATCTACATCTAAGCTTGGACTAACAATAAATTGTGCTCCAGCAAGTATACATGCTCTAGCTGTTTCAGTATCTAAAACTGTTCCTGCTCCAATAATTACATCTGTGCCTTTATACTTTTCTACTGCTTCTTTAATCATTTCTAATGGATTTGGAACTGTCATTGTAAGTTCCATGATTTTTATTCCGCCCTTTACTGCAGCATCTACGATTTTAATAGCTTGCTCCTTTGAATCACCCCTAACTACTGCAATAACTCCTGCATCTAATATTCCTTTTAATACTTTGCTCTTTTTCATTCTTTGCACCTCTATTTTTATTTATTATTATTAATTTTATTTACTAAATCCTTTAGCAACATTTTTATTATTTAATTGCTATTTTCACTTACCAAATAACATCACATACTTTATTAATAATTTCTTCCTCATATCCAAGTTTTTTTAGAAATAGTCTTATTAAAATTTCATCTACACTTGAACTAATATTATTCTTTTTTTCCATATGCACCGCCCCCTAACAAAAGATTTACTATACAATTATGGTATTATAGTGTAATCTATATATCAACAAATTAAATACCAATCTGTGCTAGTACAGTATTTAAGGAGGAACCTCATTTTGCTGAAATATGAAGAGATTATAGAATATATTAAAGACAACATAAAAACAGAAAAATTAAATCATCAAAAAAAATTACCTTCTATTAGATCCCTTCAAGAACTGTTTCAGTGTAGTACTGGTACAGTTTTAAAGGCTTATTCAAAGCTTGAACAAGATCATATTATATATTCAGTACCTAAAAGTGGATATTATCTAATTGATGATTTTCATAATCAAAGTCCTTCTAAACAACCTATAATTGATTTTTCAGCTGTAAATTTAAATTCTGAAGCTTTTCCATATAAGAATTTTCAACATTGTCTAAATAAATCAATAGACTTATACAAGGAAAAACTCTTTGCATATTCTGATCCTAGGGGATTAAATTCTTTAATTAAAGTGTTAACAAAACACACTCAAAATTACCAAATATTCACAAAACCGAATAACATTCTTATTACATCTAGCTCTCAACAAGCATTAAACATATTATCAGTTATGCCATTTCCAAACGGAAAATCTAACATTCTAGTTGAGCAACCAACATATTATGGAATGATAAAATCTTTAGAACTTAATAATATTCCAGCTTTAGGCATAAATAGGGATTTTAATGGACTAGATTTAGATGAATTAGAGAAATTATTTAAATATGGCAATATAAAATTTTTCTATAGTATACCTAGATTTCATAATCCAACTGGAAACTCATATAGTAAACTTGAAAAACAGGAAATTGTTAAATTAGCTGAAAAATATGATGTATATATTGTTGAAGATGATATTGCTGCTGATTTAGATATGAATAAAAAGAATGATCCTATGTTTTCTTATGACACTTCATCAAAAGTAATTTATTTAAAAAGTTATTCCAAAATACTTATGCCAGGGTTAAGAGTTGCAGCTCTTATATTACCAGACTTATTAATTAATAGTTTTTTAGAATATAAAAGGTGGACTGACATAAGTAGTCCAATACTATCCCAAGGAGCCTTGGAAATATACATAAAAAATGGAATGTTTGATGCCCATATGAAACAATTAGTTAGTCTATATGGCAATCGCATGAATTCTTTAAAAAACACTTTATTAGAAAATAAACATCCAAAAATACAATGCCACATTCCTGAGTCTGGGTACTTTGGTTGCATTTATGTAAATGGTTCTTTGAACTATGATAAAATAATTACTTCACTGCACCATAAAAAAATGAAAATATTTAATACAGATCAATGTTTTCTTAAAGAATACAAGTGCAATAACTATTTCAGAATTACCATTAGTGAAGTAAATGAAAAACAAATAATTAAAAATATTCCCATAATACTTAATGTTATAAAAAAATACTTGGATTGATTTTCTTTTTCTTTCCATAAAAATATCTCCTCGTATTAAAATAAAAGGAAAAGTACTCTGTTGTTTATCTTTATATTGAAAACACTAGAGTACTCCTTCTTTCATTTAATTCATTAAATTAATCCATGCTTTTTAAAACTATTATAAATACCGCCTTCATCGTGAGTATCTGTGATTTCATCTGCAATTTCTTTTAATCCTTGCTTTGCATTTCCCATTGCAATACCTAATTCACAAAACTCAAACATTTCAACATCGTTCAGTCCATCCCCAATTGCAATTGTATCTTTTACATCTATATTTAGATGTTTTAAAAGATTTTCAATTGCAGTTGCTTTATGAATATCTGGTACTCCAAGCTCCCCACTATCATCACCAAAGGCTGGAACTGTACAATGGATAACTTCAAATTCATTTTTAAATTCTTCTTTAATTTTTTCAAATGAAATATCTTTAGGTTCTAAAAAGCAAGCTTTGTTGACATCATCTCTATATAAGTCTTGTCCAGTAATTAAACATTCAATGAAATGATTTGGATTATTTTCTTTTTTATATTTAGCTTCGGGATCATTTTCAACATCTCCATAAATTATTCTCTCTAACTCAGGTATCAAATTTTTGCTTGCATATAATCCACCATTCGATTCAATATAAAAATTTACATTATGCTCATTAAAAAAATCTACTAAATGTCTAACATTTTCTTCACTAACTTTTTTATGATAAAGCATTTCATCACCAACTTGTACAAAACCGCCTCCTGCTCCAATTATCCCATCAAAGCCAATATCCATTATATAATCAAATATTTCTGCTTTTGAACGACCAGTACATAAATAAACTAAATGCCCATTTTTTCTAGCTGCTTTTACAGCTATAGCAGCAGATTCAGGAACTAATCCATCATCATTACACAATGTTCCATCAACATCTATGAAAATTATCTTTCTATCTGTCATAAAATTACCTCATTTCATTATAATTAAAAGACGTATGTAGTAAATAATATAAGTAAATTGAAGGCCACCTAAATAAAACATGTATTTATATAGGCAGCCTTACATTGATATATGACTTATTATTAATATTTTAATATGAATTTCAATTGCATTTAAAGCATCAATTTACTGTTACTTTAATTAACAACTATATATATCTGTTACATTATCTTCATTATATATGTTTCAATAAATAAACTACATATATTTACATGATTTTATAATGCAATAAATTTATTATAACTTATATATCAATTTATTAACTCAAATCTTCTCCATTTGAACTAATAACCTTCTTATACCAATTAAATGAATCTTTCTTGCTTCTTGTAAGAGGTCCATTACCATCATCATTTTTATCTACATAAATGAATCCATAACGCTTTCTCATTTCTCCAGTACCTGCTGAAACAAGATCAATACATCCCCAAGGAGTAAAGCCCATTAAATTTACGCCATCTTCTTCAACTGCTTGTTTCATTGCATCAATATGTCTAGCTAAGTATTCAATACGATAGTCATCATGAATAGAACCATCTTCTTCTACCTTATCAATAGCTCCCATACCATTTTCAACAATAAATAAAGGTAAATTGTATCTTTCTTGTAATCTATTTAATGCAAGTCTTAATCCAGTTGGATCAATTTGCCAGCCCCAATCTGTTGATTTTAAATAAGGATTTAAAACTGAAGTAGACATATTTCCATCTGTTACTTTTTTAGATTCATCTGCTGTTACAACTGAACTTGAATAATATGAGAATCCAATATAATCAACAGTACCATTCTTTAGTAACTCATCGTCACCTTCCTCTTTATCTAGTTTTATTCCTAATCTTTCGTATTCCTTTAACTTATATTCAGGATAAAATCCACGACATTGAACATCAGAGAAGAAATGTCTTTGTTGATCATTTTTCATTAACAATAATTCATCTTCTGGATTACAGCTTAATGCATAAGTTGAACCATAAGCAGTCATCATACCAATTTTAAAATCAGGATTAATTTTATGACCCAATTGCACTACTTTTGCACTTGCTAAAAATTGATGATAAGCACCTTGAGCTTTTGACTGAGGATCATTTTTAGTAACTCCTCCAGCAAAAACAGGCATAAAATCCATTATATTAATTTCATTAAAAGTCATCCAATACTTAACTTTATCTTTATATCTATTGAAGATTGTCTCACAGTATCTTACATAAAAATCAATCACTTTTCTATCTAACCATCCACCATATTTATTTGCTAAAGCAAGTGGAGTTTCATAATGAGAAATTGTTACTACTGGCTCAATTCCATACTTTAATAATTCGTCAAATACATTATCATAAAACTCTAAGCCTTTTTCATTAATCATTTCATCATCACCATTTGGAAAAATTCTTGCCCAGTTAATCGATAATCTGAAACAGGTAAAGCCCATTTCAGCAAATAATGCTATATCTTGTTTATAATGATGGTAAAAATCAATAGCTTGATGACTTGGATAATATTCTCCTTCATGACATTCTAATTTTGCTCCATCAGGGATTGATTCAAAAGGGAATACTCCTTGTGATTTTTTAGTTCCATCTGGCATAGTATAAGTAATTCTTCTTGCTGATTTATGACTTCCATTTGTCATGATATCAGAAGTACTTAAACCTTTACCATCTTCTAAATATCCTCCTTCAAATTGATTGGCAGCTGTAGCTCCACCCCATAAAAAATCTTTTCTAAATCCCATTTTTATTATCTCCTCTCTTTTTAAGTAACTTCAGATAATAAATACCCAAAGATAATTTAACTATATATTATTTTTATAGATTGCTATATTACATAGAAACAATATTAACTTTTTATTTCTATGATATAATCATATATAATAAATGTCTGAATTTGAATATTTTAATTATATTTTAGAATAAGATTTCATTTTTATTGATTATTTTGTACTAAATAATGAAATGGCATTCTAACTTATTACGCTATGGAAAAGAGGATTGTGCTTATGCTAATTTCAAATAAACTTGAATCCATGGACTCTTTATCTAAATCTGAAGAAGTTCTAGCTAATTATATTCTTAATGAAAAAGAAAATATCGAAAATTTATCCACTAAAGATTTAGCCAATGCCACTTATACCTCTCCCTCAACGGTAGTTCGTTTATCTCAAAAATTAGGTTTTAGTGGCTGGAATCAATTTAAAGAAAAGTATCTTGAGGAGCTTAAATATCTAAATAAACAATTATCCAACGTAAATCCTGATTTTCCATTTGAAGCTCATGATACGTTTATGAATATTGCTTCAAAAGTCGGTCATCTTGCTTCAAATAGCATTGATGATACCTTATCCCTCTTAAAAAATGATGAAATTAAAAAAGCTGTCCAATTGTTATGTAAGTCACAAATAATTAATGTATATGGTGTTAGTAACGCCTTACTTATGGCTTATGATTTCAAGCATAAGATGCTACGTATTAATAAACAGGTTGAAATTATGAGTTTACCTGGAGAACAGGTAATTGTAGCCTCTAATTCTTCTCCAGCTAATTGTGCTATATTAATTTCTTATTCAGGAGAATCAAAAGAAGTCTTGAAGATTGCAGAAATCTTAAAGTCAAAAAACACACAAATGATTGTACTCACAAGTATTGGTGAGAATTCCTTAACAGCCTTTGCAGATTGTATTTTTTCTATATCAACACGAGAAAAACTATATTCTAAAATCTCAACATATTCTAGTAATAATTCAATTCATTTGATTTTAGATATTTTATATTCTTGTGTTTTTAAAATGAATTATGATTATAATTTAAAATACAAATCTAATATTTCAAAAAATATCGATGAAAGATTTTCCGCTAGTAATATAATTAATGAGGAATAGAAATAATAGTTATTCCTCATTTCAAGTTATGGGTCAACTACATTTATAGAAATATTTTTTATACCTTTTAAGAAATCATCTATCCCTTTAAAATAATGATATCTAGCATTGTCTGAAATCAGTATAACCTTTTTGTTTTTATAGGTTTCATGCTAGAATTGAATAAAACTCTAATTTGATCATTTACAATAGATTTTTATAACTCAAAATTTTCAATGATAACTCTAATTTAAACAATAATTCACTATTACTTAAAGATATATTGAGCAGTTCTTCGATCTTATGGAAGCGATAAAAAAATGTGCTACAGTGGATATTTAATTTTTTTGAAGTGGCATTTGCATTTCTATTACTCTCTAAATAAACCATCAAGGTTTTTAACAATTCTGAATTATTGTATTTATCCATTTCAATAAGTTCATAAACTAGTGGATGAATCAACATATCTAGTTCAACTTTTTTTACATCATTATTTACATTTTCACACAAATAAAATAAATAGTATTCTAGATAATCTTTTACATAAAACATATTCCCTTTAAAATTTAAATGTTTTGATAATTCTAAAGAGCAAGAATCTTGTATATAAAACTTTTTTGTTTCAAATATATTTTTAAATATTAAACTTATTCCTGCTTGTAGGTTATTAAATTTCAGAAAATCTATAAATTTTTCTTTTATGCTTTTAGAAATTACATCACTCTCATCTGCACTTACCATTAAAATAATTTTTTCTTCATAATAAGCAACAATACAATTTCCAAGTATATTTTTAGCTGTATTCATTAATTGTTTTAATCCAAAGTTATGACGATAGTCTTTATAAATTTGATTATATGGTATGACAATTAAAATTATTTTTTTATGTATTTTAAAATCAATATCATTGAGCCTTTGTTTTGTATAATCAATACTATCAATTCTATTGCTCAATAAATCCATTAAATAGTATTCTTCTTCTAATCCTGAACTGCTCACAAATAAATTTTCTTTTTGCATTTGTACAGAAAGAATTTCTGATAAAGTATTGGTAAGCTCTAAATCATCTTTAATAAATTTTCGGCTTTTCTCTAAGATGCATATATACGATACAGTAAGATTATTGATTTGAATACCACAAAATATTAAATTTTTATCTGAAAATTGAAAAAAAGCTGTATTAGAGTTATAAATATTATCTATGCACTTATCTCTCTTCATAAAATTAATGATATCAGTTAACAAATAACTTTCACCATTATATTCTTGTGTATAAATGTCAATCGTACTAGCAGTATTAGAATATCCTATTATACGATAACTAGTATCCAATATAAAAATAGGATTATTTAAATAATTTTCGCTAATATTTAAAATTTCATTAATATCATTACTAGAATATAGACTATTATAAAGATTGCATTTTTTTTCATACAATCGATATTCTGAAAACATAAATCTATAAATTTCTCTATAAATTTCTTCTACACTATCTTCTGTTACTATTTGTAATAAAGCTTCATTTAAATTGGCATTTGCTACAACAAATAAAATATTATATTTATTATTTAATAAAATTTTATTAATTTCTTTAGTCAAATATAGAACATTAGGTGAAGCTTCCATACCTTTTTTATAAAATAATACTTCTTCAATAATTAACTCCTCATCATAATTCCCCAAAATTCTATTATTAGATTTACTACCAATAAAGCTTATTATATTTTTTAGTTTTATCAAAAAATCCCTCCCTAATAAGGAATTAGAAAATTTTCTAAAAATCCCTCTCTAATATTATAACATTTTCAGAAGTATTTCGGATGAGTTGTTCATTTATCCATGTTAACCTTATAAATGTGTGTTTATTTATGTACTAATAAAAATATGATTGTAAAATATTTTATAGATATATTACAAAAGTGTTTTCTTAAATACATTAGTAAATTTAAGTACTATACCAAAATCCACAAATGTATTTGCAATAAAAAATTATTGTATACAATTATAAAAGGAGATGTTATTAAATTATGGGTTTTAAAGTAATGGGTGTAACAGCCGGCAGAAAAGATTCTAATTCTGAAATTTTATTAAAAGAGGCACTTTTAGCTTGCCAAAAACAAGGTGCTGAAATAACTATGATTAATTTAAAAGATTATAATATTTTAGATTGTACAGGGTGCACAGCATGTACACACGGTATGACTAACGGTAAGTATGTTGGTTGTACCTTAGATAAAAAAGATGATAAAAAAGCAATTATGGATGTACTGTTAAATCAAGATGCAGTTATTTTCTCTGCTCCTACATATGACTTAATGCCAAGTGCAACATTTTTAAAATTTATGCATAGAAATTTAAGTTATGCTTCTTCTTTCTTAGAAGCAATTGGTGCTATAGAACATATAGATAGAGTCGGTGCATTAATTGCTGTTGGTGGCTCTACTCGTTCTTGGCAATCCATGGCATTAGAATCTATGCAGGCAACTGCCTTTACAAATGATTTTAAAATTATTGATATGTATCTAGCTACTCGTGTACCAGCGCCAAAACAATGTTTATTACATGATGATATGATTGAGCGTGCTAAAGAAATTGGTAACAATATAATGAAATCATTAGTTACTCCAGTGAATGAAAGAAAATGGTTAGGAGATGAAAATATGGGCTGGTGTCCAAATTGCCATTCTAATGCATTAGTTTTAGGAGAACCACAATGGGATGGAATACATTTTCCTGTTGAATGCCAAGTTTGCGGTGCAGGTGGAGATTTAGAAAAAACTGAAGATGGTAAGTGGAAATTTGTCATTGCAGAAAATGGCTTCTGTCGAGACAGAACCACTCATGAAGGTCTAACAGCACACTTAGATGAAATTGCTCATACTCAAGGTGGTTTTTACACTGAAGAAAACTTAGCAATTGTTAAAGAAAAATTTGTTAAATACAAAGAAATAAAGTTCCCTACAATCGAAATTGATAGACAATAAATATGGAGCTTATAAGATAATATTGGGAAAAAGTTTATAAAATAAAAAAATCTTTCATATAGGCTAAAAAAAACTATATGAAAGATTTTTTTAATGATGCTCACAGGTACGGTTTGGACGTATTTGCGAGCGATTTTTTTAACTTTGAAAATTATCTCCTTGTTAATTGAGTAGTATACCTCCTTTCTGAGTTCCATCTCGCAAAAAAAAGACTAACCCTATGATATCAATCTAGTCTACAAGCTTGACAAAACCTAATTGATACACGACACTTATAATATAGATTGTATCAACAAACCTCTGGAGGATATGTATGAAATTTATAAATCAATTTGAACTAATGAATAATCAGTTAAAATCTGTTGAGATAATAAAAAAACTAATTGCAACAGCCCATAATGAAAATAATCTTGATATTGTTTCACAGCTTAGTGAGACTTTAGACATAATACATACAGTTAAGAATTTTAATATAATGGCAAACTGCTTTTATGACGGTGTTCATATAGTAAATCCAGATGGAATAGTTGTCTACCTTAATGATGCATTTACGAGGATCACTGGATTTACACAAGAAATTATAGGAAAACACATAGATGATTTAATAAACATAGGATATATATCTGAAATCGCTTTAGGTGCTATAAAAAACAATAAATCTGTTAGTGTTGTTAGGGAAAATGATAAAAATAAAATAACTATAGCAACTACAGCAACACCTATCTTTGAAGAAAATGGTAACTTATTAGGTGCAATTATTATAGATAGAGACATTACAGAATTAATTAATTTAGAAAAGAAATTAGCTAATTCAAAAGTGTATTTAAAAAGTTTATCAGAAGAACAAGCAAAAAGAGAGAATACCTATGTAGAACTTATAAAACAGAATTCATACAAAGGCATGATAGGAACAAGCGAAGAAACAATTAAAGTAAAAGAACTTATAATGATAATTGCTCCATATGATACCACTGTATTAATTACTGGTGAAACAGGTACTGGAAAAGAAATCGTAGCTAATGAAATATATATGAATAGTAAACGGTCAGAAAATCCTTTTATCAAGGTAAATTGTGCAGCAATACCAGCTAATCTTATTGAATCAGAACTTTTTGGATATGAAAAAGGAGCTTTTACTGGAGCTAATACAGCCGGAAAAGCTGGGCTATTTGAAATTGCTAATAGCGGCACTATTTTATTAGATGAAATCGGAGATATGCCCTTAGAATTGCAATCAAAATTACTAAGAGTAATTCAGCAAAAAGAAGTTACTCGTATTGGAGGTATTAAACCTATAAAATTAGATATTAGAATTATTTCTTCAACTAATTATAACCTTTATAAATTAGCTGTTGAAGGTAAATTTAGAATGGATTTATACTATCGCTTAAACTTGTTTCCTGTTACTATTCCTCCACTACGAGAGAGAAAACAAGATATAAAAATATTAGTAAAACACTTCCTTAGTATTTTTAATAATAAATATGATAAATGTATAGAATTTGAAGATGAACAATACGACCTTCTAACCAATTATGAATGGCCAGGCAATATAAGGGAGTTAGAAAACATAGTAGAAAGAATAACTATTATATCAAATGAAAATAATGTAATAAGTAAAGATACTATAGCCTCAATCCTCGGAATAATAAATTTAGATAAAAATATAAAAAAAGACATGGGATTAAAAGAAAAAGTTGAAGAACTTGAAAAATTAGAGTTAATAAAAGCACTTGAGGTAGGCAAAAACACTAGAAAAGCTGCAGAAATACTAAAAATTAATCAATCAAATGTGGTTAGAAAAGCTATCAAATATGGAATAAAACTATATGATGCGTAATCGCATCTATTCATACAAAATTACATCACCTTAAAACGTTGTTAGTTTAACTGATTAAAATTAATAACATTCCAAAAATTAATAACAAAAAAGATGCGTTATCGCATCTTTTTTGTTATTTTATAACGCTAAAATCATTGTTAATTATTTGGCATAGTTATTGCTTTATATAAAAGTGAATACAATATTTTAATTTTTTCTCGAGAAAGGGGATTTATAAATGAAACAAATAAATACTGATGTATTAGTAATGGGAAGTGGTCTTGCTGGACTAGCTGCAGCTGTAACCGCAGCTGAAAAAGGATTAAAGGTTGCAGTATTTGAAAAAAGACCATTTCAAGGAGGTGGAATTTCAAATACACCAATGTGCACTGGTGCCGTAAGAGATGATCAAGAGTATATGGATAAGGCTTTTGATGTTCATATGACTTATACAAACTGGAATGCAAACCCATCCGTTGTAAAAACATGGATTAAAAACTCTGCTCGTATACCTGATTATATTAGAGGCTTAGGTCTTGAGTTTCAAACTGTTGTACCTAGTCCATTAGAAGAACTAGGTACAAAACGTGGATATTGTGGCGGTTTCCCAAATGGTTACCACATTGCAGACTACTATTTCTTTAAGGCACGTGGTAAAGGACATGGTGCTGCACTTATTTGCAAAAACGCAACAGAAAAATTATTAAAACTTGGGGGAGAGATATACTTTAATAGTCCAATAAAATCCCTAATAAAAGAAGGTGATAAGATTACAGGTGCAATAGCAATTGACAAGGAAGGTAATGAACTAAAAATAACAGCTAAAGCAGTAATAGTTGCTTCTGGTGGCTTCAGTGATAACCCTGAATTTATAAAAAAATACACTGGGCATACCTATACCAATAACAACTGCGATGATGGAGGAAACGTTTTATTCAATACTTTCCCAAATGCTCAAATGACTGGTGATGGACAAACTGCTGTATGGGAAATAGGTGGATCAAAGGGATCTATGGGTATTAATGGGCATAACCTTGTACCAGGCCCAGGTATAATTGGAAATACTCCATGGATAGTTTTTAATGAAACTAGAACTATTCAAGAACAGCCTCATCTTTGGATTAACCAATTAGGACAGCGTTTTATTAATGAAGAATTGTCAAATGACCATATGACTATGGGAACAGCTATAAGTAATCAAAAGGATATGTGTAGTTACATAGTATTTGATGAATCAACTGTACGTCATATGGAACAAGAAGGCTTAGACTATATTTATATGATATTCCCTGCTGAAAAGCTTCATAATGTACGTGGACAATTTGAAGAATTAATTAATGTTAAGAAAAATAATCACATTTTTCTTGCAGATACTCTTGAAGAGTTGTGTAAGCAAACTGGTATAGATTATGAAAACATGAAGGTGACAGTTGATAACTACAACAAATATTGTGATCAAAAACATGATGATGAATTTGGTAAGAACCCTACATTTTTACGTCCTCTTAAAGAAAAGAAATTTTATGCTATGCGTGTATTTAAAGGTGGCTATCAAGCTATGGGCGGCATAAAAATCAATGGAAAATGTGAAGTTATTGATGAATACTTCAGACCAATCAAAGGACTATATTCAGCTGGTGACTGTGCTGCTGGTGAAGTATTCGGAAACCCACCAACTGGCGGTATTGGAATAAGCAGTATCAGTTTTGCGCAAGGTTTTGCTTCTGCTGATGAAGCATACAAATATATTAATAGTTAATGGAGGAATATAAAATGGAAATTACAATTAAAGAATACTGTATAAGATGTGGATTATGCCAAGACTTATATCCAGAATTATTTAAATATAATCCTACAGATGATAAAATTGATGTGAATTATGATGTAATACCAGAGAATTTAATTGAAAAGTCTAGAAGTGCAATAGCTGATTGTGCTGTAACAGCAATCTTTTTAAAATAGAGAAATAAAACAGCTCATTGAACTATAATAATAGTATTTTTAATACTGAAGGGTGGAAGTAAAGATGCCAATAAGACCAGAATTAAAACCAGAAGAAAAAATATATAGTTATGCTAAATACTATGCTTTAGAAATGACACCTCTCCCTACAGAAAAGCTAGAAATTTTAGCAAAAGGTCCACTCGATCCAAGCAAGGCATTAAAAATTGAAGATAGAAATGATTTATTTAAACCAGGGTATCTTGAATGTGAAATAGGCTTTTGTGTTATGGAAGATGGAACTGGCTATCTTTCTAACTTAACATACATGCCAGGCGTTACTGTTGACATGTTTGATTGGTGGTTTGCTTGGCATTCATTGGAAGATTTAAGATATCGAATTTGGGATCCAGAAGATCATTTCTACGCAAGAACACAGAATAGAGAAAAAGTTCTTGATTTATCACTTCCTATGAGAGAGAGAACTTGGGGAACAAAACATGTTGTTTTAGAAGATATTGGACCAGGTCCAGATGATTTAATTCTTGAGTTTGAATCTCCAGACACTTTTGGATATGATATAAGTAAAGTAGGAACTGAGTATTGTGGCTCTATGATGTGTGCTAATGGACATGGACCAGTTCCAGGTAAGGGAGCTCTTGCAGTTATGACTCACATGGTAAGAGAAATAGATGGTGGAATTGAATTAAGAAGCCGTTTTTGGATTGGATACCAAATAATTAGTGGACAGGCTGTAAAGGTTATTCCTGATAATATATCAGTGCCCGTTGAAGTACCTAAAGGATTATTTGCCCATAATCTTAAAGAATTTACACATTTAGCTCATATACTTCCTAAATTATATGCTGAGGAAAAAGATAACTTTTAAAGGAAAGAAATAACTATAAAAATAACAGAGACTCTCATAAAAAATAAGAGTCTCTGATCAATCTTAGATATGCCTTTAATCAATGTTACCACCTTAGTGGTTTCATATATTAATTTAATCTAGTATAATTATCTTATTCTAAATGGTTTTTTATAAACCAAATATAGATAAAATACTAAAAGTTTATATTGTCACTGGTCCGTTTTCAGCTAAATATTCTAGCGTTCCAGCCTCTGTCTTTTTAACTCGTAAATCACATTGGACGTTCTGAGATAGGTCTGGATGATCTCTCCATAAATCATACAGTTTTGGAAGAAAAACTGGCCACATAGCCGCTTCATATTCTGCATGAATTGCCCTGTCTTCATCTGTTGGCATAGATTCCAGTGATTCTCTGATAAATGCTGGTGGTTCACTAAGTCTTGTATTTACTGCTGCAGACGTAACATGAATCGTTCCCCCCTGAACATTTTCCCACATGTGAATATTAATATCTACAATTTCATTCTTGTCATTAAATATACCTTCTACAATTACATGTTCAAGTGCTGTTGTAAATGGAAACCAGCTAAGATCAAATCGATTAATTACTACTCCACTTCCGCCAAATACAGGTTTACCTGGTACCATTGCTTCTGAAATCATATGTGCTGAATTTATAAAACCATATTCTACTGGAGGTTTTACCCAACTAAATCGCTTATGTGCACCTGGTGCCCATAGATAATAGCACTTTTCCATATTGGCCCAGAACCAATCAAGCATTTCTGCTGTAACACCTGGAATAAAATGCTGACAATCCTTAGTTGCAATAAATCCTTTTTCCTTAAATTCATCTTTTAGCTCTAGAGAAGCCATTGGTGATTTCGGTTTGTCAAGAGGTTTAAACTCAAGTATTTTCACCTTAATATTATCTTGAAAAGGTGTATAGGTTTGTCCTGCATTAGGGATATAATTCATATTCTGCATATTGTTAATTCTCCTTTATCCTATATTGTAACTTTTCTCTCAAAGATGAAATTCACATTTTACTTTACCATATGCTCATGAACAGAATATTTCATATAAAACATGATTCCATCATTTGTATTAGCTTTATATTTTACCTTAAATTTTTTTAATGTCTAAAGAATTTATATCTATTATGGTATTATTAGAACTTTTATTCATAACTACTTTTCGAACTAACCATGGCGTTACAATTGCACTTACCACTACTACAAAGGCTAATTGTGCAGTTGCTTCATTCACATATTGCACATAACTGCTATCACTTTCAGCCATTAAGCTAGGAACTGTCAGAGCTAAACCTGCAACACAACTTATTGCAGAAGCAACATGACCACGTTGTTTGAGTACCTTTGTATCAACTAAGTATAACGGAATAAAATTAACTATAATATATACTAAAAACAACAATATTCCTTTACCAATTGACTGAACCGCTAATTGTAGATTAATATTTACTCCAAGACAAAAGCCCATGAATGGAATTAAAACCTTTACCCCATCCTTTGAAAATTCTCTTATCTTAGGATCTAAACAGCCTAAAATCATTCCTATAAGCAAAGGTACAATTGTTGCAATAATACTCTTATAATCCAAGCCCTTTCCATTAGCAAATCCTAAGATACAAACTGGTATAAATGGAAGACCTATTACATTAAGCAACACATAATTAACCTTATCAATTTCATCACCATAATCATTCATAAGAGCTATATAAAGTCCTGGATTACAACTTGTTAAACACGCCACCCAAGCCAAAGTAGATATACCTGCTACTCCATTCATTCCAAATACTTTCATTATTAAGATTCCTGATATAATCCCAATAATTACTTTAAGACCACTTAATATACCACCTCTTCTTAAACAAAGAAGTATTTGTTTAGGTTTAATTTGAATACCAGTAAACACCAACATCATACCAACTACACACATAGTTCCTTTACTTGTAAAAGTAGCTGTTAATGGATTTCCTATCTGTAAAACACTAGGCACAAAGGTGTTAATGATTGCAGCAATTGCCATTGGTACTACCATCATTCCCCCTGGTACTTTTTGAACACGTTCTAGAATATTCATTTATTTCCAATTATCCTTCTCTCTTTTAATGTATTCATTTATAGACAAAACACTAAAGATACATAACAACATCTTTAACGCTTACATGGTATAGGTTTTTGTGGACATCTAGGTTTTATTGCTCCTGCTTTAACAATTGCTTCTTCATCACAAGCATCAACACATTTCCCACATTGGCTACATTCATCTTGGTCAATTATATGAATAAATTTTTTCTTTCCAAGAATTGCATCATCATCACATTCATCTACGCAATCTGTACATCCTATACATTTGTCAGCTAAAATGTGATAAGTTATAAATTTGCTGCAAACTCCTGCTCTGCAACCTTTTTTAATAATATGCTCTTCTATTTCATCTCTAAAATTATTCATAGCACTTATTACTCCACACGCGAGTGTTGCATCAACTTCACAAAGTACTTGATTTTTCATTTCACTGCAAAGATCTAATAATAAAGCAATATCACTAGTTTTTCCTTTTTTTTGTGAAATATCTGAAAGAATCATATTAATTTGTGTAACTCCCTCAAATCCAAAAACACATCTTCCACAAGATTCTTTTGTATAACCTTCTGCTATATTTTTTAATTTATCTAAGATACAATCCGTTTCATCAAATATAGAAATGTGGTCTGTATTAAGTTCAAACTCATTATCCAGATCAGCTTCTCCTAAAAATACTGCCATTGGATAACCTAGATACATTCCTTTAAAAGTTCCTTTTACACCAGCTACCTCTAAAATTTCTTTTGCTGAAATTTTTTTATTAAAAGTATATTTTCCTTTTTTCTTTACACTTCCATCTATATATACATTTTTTAATTCACTATCTAATAGTTCTTCTACTGTATAAACAGCTTCATTTTTTTCTTTAGATGAAGGCAGTGGTTTTTCTCCTTCTACAATTTTAAATATTGCACTTGAATTTCTATATACAAATCCAAAACTTCCGTCAACTAATATAGTTTTTAAATTCACATCTGGATAATTTTTAGCTTCCGTCTCTAATTTTGATTGTAATTCTTTTTCTTTTTGATCTAAGACAATATAGCTTGTTTCAGCTTTATTAGAATTTATAGCTTCTAAAAACTGAGAGGTACTATTTTTTAAAATATCAATTGAAACTGGTGCTTCCTTATATGCAGGTACTGCATTACATACTAAATATTTATTCATGTTATTTTCCCCCTCTCTAATACTCATTCCATAATCTTGGTGTTTTTAAATTTAATCTCAAATCACATTGTAAACAACGGCTTGCTTCACACATAGCTGCTTCCTTAGATAAAACTTTTTCTACAACATCAAAATTACCTTTTCTTTTGTCAGCATCTACAAGTTCTATTGAAGCTCTTTCTAATTTAGAGAAATCAGAACATCTTCCAATGTATGGGTTTGGTGTTTCTTCATCTAATAATTTTTCAGATATGTCACCATCTCCACCTAAATATTTATCAATTGATTCAGCACTCATGCGACCTTCTGCAATTGCTGATATTACCGACTTAGTGCCTGTAACTACGTCTCCTGCTGCAAAAATCCCTTGTATACTAGTTTCTAATGCTTCATTTGCTTTAATGTATGGTCCATGAGTTAATTCTAATTCCATACCTTCTGTTCCAGCAGGTTTTTGTCCAACTGCAAAAATCACATTATCTACTGGTATTACTTCATTAGACCCTTCTACCAATTCAATAACTGGTTTTCTATCACTATCAAAATAGAATTTGTCAATTTTCTGTAATTCTACGCCTTCTACTCTTTCACTACCAGTAATTCTTAAGAACGAATGTGCATCATGTAAAATAATTCCTTCTTCTTTACCTTCTTCAATTTCATCTTGAGTTGCAGTCATTTGCTCCAAATTTTCAAGACATGCTATATGTACTTCTTTTGCACCTAATCTTAAAGCTGTTCTAGCACAATCATAGGCAACATTCCCACCACCTAAAACCATTACTTTATCTTTTAATAAGACAGCTTTTCCTTCACGTGCTTTCTTTAAGAAATCAGCATTTACATATACACCATCTAAGTCATTTCCTTCTAGTGGTAATATTGTTCCCTTATGCGTACCAGTGGATACAAGTACTGAATCATAGCCCTTTTCTAATAAACTCTTTGGTATATCTACTTTTGTATTAGTAAGGAGTTCTACCCCCTCTTCTAATATACTTGAAATTTCCCTATCCAGTAATTCATCAGGTAAGCGGTATGTTGGAATTCCATAACGACATTGTCCACCAGCTTTTTCATTTTCTTCAAACACAGTAACTGTATGTCCTTTTTTTGCTAAAAAATAAGCTGAGGTTAATCCTGCTGGACCTGCACCTATTACTGCCACCTTTTTACCCGTTGATTTTGATCTTCGTGCTTTACTCTTCCATAAATCACCATACTCCGATGAAGCTGCTTTTTTTAATTTACAAACTGAAATTGGATTTCCAAATTCGTTTCTCTTACAATTATCTTCACATACATGGTTGCAAATACTTCCAAGAGTTTCTGGGAAAGGAACCTTTTCACGTATTACTGCTGTTGCTTTTGCAAAGTCTCCTTCTTTAATGTAACGAATATACCTTGGAACATCTGTATGCGCTGGGCAGACTGCTCTACAAGGTACTACAGAATCACTATAAGAAACCTCTTCTTTCATTATTCCAATTGAATCCATAATTGAACCTGTTGGACATACTTCTATACAAGCACCACAGAATTTACAGCCTGCTTCTTCAAGTGATAGACCTCCATCAACACCTACACGAATACCATCTTTGGTTCTTTGATAATCTAGAACTTTAGCACCTCTTAACTCTCTACAAGCTCTAATACATCTTCCACATCTAATACATCTTGTAAATAGATGATCAATTAATCGATTACTTGAATCATTTGGAACTGCTCTTGATTTTTTTCTCCACTTTTCTGCACTGACTCCCATATATTGATACAACGACTGTAATTCACATTTACCATACTTTGGACACCCTGTACAATCTGCTGGATGTGTTGCCAGTATTAATTCCATAGCCATTTTCCGTGTCTTATCTGCCTTTTCAGAACTCACTTTTACTACCATACCTTCTTGTACTGTTGTTTTACAAGATTGTACAGCATTTTCTATTCCCTCTACTTCTACTGAACATAAACGGCATCCTCCAACTGCTTCTAAATCTGGATGCTTACACAAATGTGGAATGTAAATTCCTGCTTCAAGGGCAGCATCTAATACTGATATTCCTTCTTTTGCATCTATTTCTTTGCCCTCCAAAATAATCTTCATTTGCTATTCCTCCTCGTAAAATTATGCACATTCAAAAAATAACAAGTCCAATAGACTAGCATATTGACTTGTTATTTTTTGAATGTGCTTAGCAGGCAACTTATTTAATTGTCTGCCAAATAATTTATGTTTACTAATTAAAAATCATTTAACTTTTCTGATGCGTTTTCCCCTGCAATGCGTCCACTATTTAAACAGAAGCCCATTGTATTTCCTGGTAAAGTAAATGGATAACTATCTCCAAAAATATTACAAGCATCTGTACCAACAGCATACAACCCAGGGATCACCTTATAATCTTGTGTCATAACCTCAGTCTTATGATTAATAAGGATTCCACCTAAAGAACCATAAGCTCCAACATTTTGACGGCAACAATAGAATGGTCCTTTTTCAATTGGCTGCATGTATTTTCTCTCTTTTTCAAATAGCTCATCATATCCTTCAGCACACATATCATTGTATTCTTCTACTTGTGCTACTAAACCACCTACATCAATACCTGCTTTTTCTGCTAATTCTTCAATAGTATCACCTTGAGCTATTGGTTCATACCCAGCTTCTATATCTCTTTCCCATTCTTCATCGAAATGATCAAATAAATCATGTGGATGTACATGAGATACCATGTCTGGTCCTTTTTTCTTGTACTTCTTAAGCATCTTGCTATCAAATATTGCATAAGCTACACTACCAGGTTGCGTTGTAATTGCATTTCCAGTAAATGTTGTATTTGCAATTTGATCTTCTGGCATAAATCTTTGCCCAAGTTTATTTACCCATAAGCATGGTTGACGGAAGGCTCCATCAAGCATAAAGTGATTCATATTGTCTGGTAATTGATACATTAATTCCATAGTACATGGTGTATGACCTGCACCTGCTTCCCAAGCCATTTTGATACCTTCACCCTTCATACCTGGAATAGCAAAATTGAAAATAGTTTTTCCAAATTCATAACCAGTCTCTTCTTTAATCATTTTAGGATTATCTCCAAATCCACCTGTTGCTAAAATAACTGATTTAGCTCTTGCTTCGATTTCTTCCCCTGCTTTGTTTTTTGCTAAAACTCCAACAGCTTCTCCATTTTCTACGATAATCTTGCTAACAGGTGTTTCAAATATTATTTCAACACCTAATTCTAATGCTTTTTCAGTCATTCTCTTTGTCATTGTAGTAGCTGAGCGAGGACCTGGCGCTCCGCCTCCTTCTGGTTTTACAACATGCCATGTGAACTCACCATCAGAATATGCTCTTGTATTTTCTGGAGCACTGAAAGCTCTTTGTACACCAGCAAATTCCACACCCATATCCATAAGCCATTCAATTGTATCTCCTGACTTAAAGTAGTAGTCACGTACCATACGAGCATCTACATTGTAATGTGTAAAATACATATGCTTTCTAAAAGCTTCCCCTGGAGTAAGTGAAATCATATGATCTCTTTGAATTGGTGATCCTATACCAAGAGGACCCATTCCCATATTAGCAGCTCCACCTGTTGTATTTGATTTTTCAAAAACTGTTACTCTTGCACCATTTTCTGCTGCTGAAATGGCAGCTGCTAGACCTGAAAGGCCTCCTGCAACTACAATTACATCTGTTTCCATATTTTTCATTATAATCCCTCCATTATTGACTTGATTTTTAATTTTTTTATCTTTCTGGCTTAGATGCTGTAATAAAGTTTTTATACTTTTCTATACGTTGTTTATATTCATCTGATTTCTTTAATTCCATGCTTATTGCTACAGTCTTTTTAATATCATCTGCATGAATAAACTTTCCAGATAAAGTATCATGTGCATGTTCTAATTGTTCTTCTGGAAATTCAAATCTTACTTTACCATCAGAAATTTTAACCTCACCTTCAATACCACACATACAACAAACAGCATGTGTAGATTCTCTATCTAAGAAGAAGTTTCTGCTATGGCAATGTGGACAAACTCCCTCTTCTCCTTTATAAGAAGCATTTTCAATATCTTGTGCAGCTTTTGCAAGATTCACACCTATTTGATGTACTCTTGCAACTTTATCATTATCTACAACAATACCTGTAGACCAAGGAAATACTTCGTTATCTATAACTTTCCACATAGGAGTTAAAGCTTGTATTGCTGAATCACATTGGAATCTTGTAACCCAGTCTGAACCTCCAATGCCTATATAAGAAACCACTTTATCTTTTAAGATTCTTGGATCTGGAGCTTTACCGCCTGTTGCTTCTGCAATTTTAGTTGCTACAACATTATTTCCTCTATCCATTCTTGGTCCAAAACGATCTCTAATTGCAAGGAACATACTTGGAGTACCTTTGCAAAAAATAGGATTTGCAAAAATTACTCCATCTGCATCTAACATTTTATCTAATAACCAATCAAAATCATCTTTTAATACACACATATTTCCTTTTCCTGACATAAGTGAATTAACACACGCTGTACAACCAGTACAATGTTTTATATCTAAATCTAATAAATGAACAAATTCAACCTCTGCTCCCATTTCTTTTGCTGCTATCAAAACTTCCTTACACATAGCATCATTATTGCTGTCTTTTCTTCCACCTGAAATTCCTAATATTTTCATATTTATACCTCCATTTTTATCGAATGTAATTATTTACACCACTCTTGTTATTATTTTAACATTTGATAATTATATAAAAAATCTATTCTTATACTTTATTAACTGCAGATTTATATTCATTTTCATGTGCAAAATAATTCTTTTGTTATTTCGAATAAATTTTTACAGTTAAAATATTATTATTTTTCAGTTTTGATTTTCATTTTGCTTTTTTATATGCTATAATTTCTTTTCAATAGTGTTATAATTTTATTAACCCTTAGAATTTTGTAATTACTTTTTATTATGGAGGCACTTTATGAATATAAATCATGAACTTGTAAATTTTAAAACATCTTCACCTATGCATTTTTCTGTACTTGCCATTGAAAATTTAGAAAGATATTGGCATCAAAGTATAGAACTACTATATGTCTTGTCTGGTAGTGCTCAAGTTCATTGTCGTAGTACTCAATACAATTTGCATGAAGACGATATTATCCTTATAAATACGTTTGATATTCATTCTGTATATGGTAACCAATGTGAAGTATTATCATTAAAAATAGATGTTTCTTCACTAGATCCTGAAATTTCTCATTTTTCTCAGAAGCGATTTGATTGCAATTCATCTATAGAAACAGATAAAACTAAATTTATACCTCTAAAGCGACTTCTTGCTTTAATTGTAAAATCTAATCTCAATGCAGAAGATAATATTGAACTTTTAAATAAATCTTATATTTATGAACTACTATACATATTAACTACTTATTTTAATGTAGAAGACACAACCAATTCTAAAGATACAAATAAAAACTTAGAAAGAATAAAAAATATAATAAATTACATAAATAAAAATTATAGAGACAAAATATCCTTAAATAATTTAGCAGATACCTTTTATCTATCTATGCCATATATTTCAAAAATTTTCAAGGAATTCATAGGTCTTAGCTTTAGTGATTATTTAACAGAAATCAGGCTTTCTAGTGCAGTAAAAGATTTATCTAATCCTAATTCAAAAATTGAATATATTGCTGAAAAAAATGGTTTTTCCAATACACGTTCCTTTGTTACTGCATTTAAAAATAAGTATAATTACCTTCCAAGTAAGTATCGTAAAAAAGTGGATACGGATTATTCTAATAAAAAAAGAAGCATAACAGAAAGTGTTAATTATTTTGCTTTAAATCATAACACTTCTTTTAATCGTTTGGTAAATTATCTTCCAAACAGTGGCACTGTTACAGAAGTAAATAAATCTAATACTACAATTTACGAAATAGCTCCAATTAATGCCTCTATAAAAGGGATGCAGTTAAAACATACTTTTAAAACTCTTATTTGTATTGGAAATGCAAAAAATATATTAATTTCTGAAAATCAACATATGCTTCGTGAAGTGCAGCAGGATATTAGATTTAAATATTTGCGCTTTCATGGATTGCTTAATGATGAAATGATGTTTTATTCTGAAAATGAAAATGGTGATCCTGAACTATGTTTTACTTATATTGACTTAGTAATTGATTTTCTTCTTTCAATTAACTTAAAACCTTTTATGGAACTTTCTTTTATGCCAAAAGAACTTGCAAGTGATCCTACTCGTACAATGTTTTTTATTAATTGCGTTATTAGTCTTCCAAAAAGTATAGAAAAGTGGAATTATATTATTGAAGAGCTAATTAAACATTTTATTTTGCGCTATGGAAAAAATGAAGTCGAGTCTTGGCCATTTTTCCTTTGGAATGAACCAGATTTCACAAAAATGTTTGGATTTGAAAATAGGAATGACTTTTTCAATTTTTATAAAGAAACATATAAAACTGTAAAGAATATTCTTCCAAGTATTTGTTTTGGAAGTTCCCCAGTTTTTGTTGAAACACTAGCAGGATCAAATGACTGGCTAGATACCTTTATGGATTTTTGTAAATCAAATGATTGTTTACCTGATTTTATAAATATGCATTTTTATCCAATGAATTTATTAGGATTAGATGCTACCACCATTTCACAAGAAGCTCATATAAAAATGCGAAGATATCTTGTATATACTGAATCTGAAAATGCTTTAAAAGAAAATATTAAATGTATAAAAAAAAGACTTAAGGAAAATGATTGGAAAACTAATAAACTATACTTAACTAGTTGGAACTCTTCAATATCACATGCTGAGCTATTAAATGATACTGTATATAAAGCAGCTTATATTGCAAAAAACATCTTAGAGAATTATGATTCTCTTGAAAGTTTTGGTTATTGGCAAATATCAGATTTCACTGAAGAAGTAAAGATGAGGAATCAATTATATCATGGAGGTCAAGGCATTTTTACCTATAATAGAATAAAAAAATCTCACTATTATGTTTTTGAAATGCTTAATAAACTTGGTGATAGACTACTTGAAAAAGGAGATGGCTTCTTTATAACTACAGATGGAGATTCAATTCAGATAATATTATATAATTATCAGCATTATTCAAAGCTATATGCTGCTGGTGAAGTATTTGATATGACTTTCAATAATAGATATACACCTTTTCCAAAACCACATACACTAAAAGTGATTCTTCCACTTACAAACCTTTCTAAGGCTGATTATCTATTAACAGAAACTATTGTAAATAAAGACTATGGAAGTTCTTTTGACAAATGGATTGATCTAGGCGGACTACCATTAGAAAACAAAAGTGATATTGAATATTTAAAATCTGCATCTATTCCAAGAATCCAGAAAAAAATACTGTCCACAAAAAATAACACTTTAACAATTACTTCAGAATTAGAGCCTCATGAAGTACGTTTGATAGAAATCAAACCTCTCTATAAGAATCAATTTTGATTATTTATTTAACCTCTATTTCAGCAGTTATGTTTTCTTTTTATTTACCATATATGATCCATACTAAATGTATATACTAGAGTAAAAGGAAGATAATTATTTTATCTTCCTTAAAATTTATTAACTTTATATTCTTTTTTCTAGAATTTTAAGTTTATTTAATTTCTATTTTAAATTAACTTCTGTTTCTAAACATTCTTTTGAGCTTCTACCAATTTAAAATTTTAGTTATTCACTTTCATTTTTACCTTTCATAATTATGTTGATTATTTTATTAATTACCACTAAGTATCCAAGGTTTTTGAATACTATTTTTTAACTTATCATAAGTATTAATTAGTTGTCTTAAAGAAGTATCTAAATCCTCACTTTTTAAAACCACAGCCTTATAATTATTTTCAGTCATCATGCCTATATCTACTTGTGACTTTGCATATCTAAGTTTTGTATTAGTCGATTTAATTTGTTCATTCACTGTATTTATTTTGTTTTCTAAATCAAGCAATGTTGAATAAGCTTCATTTAATCCATTATTAAGTTTCTTTCTTGCATCATCTAATTTAACTTTACCTTCTGCCATGTTGTACTTACCATCTAAGTAAGATCCATAACCATCTAATTTTTTTAAGAATATCTGTTGCTTTTGCAAATAATCAATAAGTGATAAAGCATATCCACTGGAGTTAAATGTAGCAGTGCCTGTATCCTGATCCATTCCCACAAATTTATTTTTATCCGGTATTTGTGGAATATTGCCATCTAAAATATCTTTTATTCCATCATCTTTTAATTCCTCTAGATAATCTTTTGTAAGATTAAGCATTTTATTATTATATTTTAAAAAACTATCTATTTTATTATCAAAATACTTATCAGTTGACCCATTTATTCTAAATGTTTCATAGCTAATGTTTGAGTCCAAATTATAATTGGATATATTTAAATTAGTTAAAACGCCTAAATAATCTGTATTATTTTTTAATGAATCTTCTTTTGCTTTTATGTCATTTTGCAGTGAAGCGATTTCGATATTTTTATCATATAATTGATTTTCTGTAGCCATACCTATACTTACTTTTGTTTTTACAGTATTTAACTCTTTATTTTTAATTTCCAAATTAGTTTTTGATTTGGCAATATCCATTTGTTTTAAAATAACTGCATTGTATTTGCTAGTTATATCATCTGCTATTTGATCTTTCAGAAACTCCTTTGATTGATTAACTTGTTTTACTTGAAGTTCAAGCTTATCATAGGGGAAATCATATACCTTTTGATCAATACTGTCATAAAAATCATTTATCTTTTCTTGAAGCTTCATTTTATCTCTATACATCTTTATTTCTTTTGATTTTAGAGCAAGCTTATCACTATTATCAATAGCTGCATTTATAACTTTTTCTAGTGTAATAGTTGTCTTTATATTAACCGTCTGTCCACTTACTATTGAGTTATTTTCATCTGTTATTATCTGCTTAGTGATACTTCCAGAACTTTCTATTGTTTCTGCTGCAAAAACTGGGACTATGCTTCCACTTATTATGCTTAATCCAATTCCAATAGCAACTATCTTTTTTATATTTTTTTTCATTTATTATTCACCTGCTTTTCTAATATTTTAGTCTTTCTAAACTTAAAAGTCGGAATTCAAAAGTTGATGCTAATTAAGCCACTTGATTTACTAAATTGCCTTCTTTATCTACTGAATTAAGTAGTCTTTTGTTTTTATATTTATCTAATGCAATCCTAGCAAAGTATAATCCAAGTCCTATTGGAAACCACGCTAAAGCAAATAATATTCCATTTTTTATATATGGCAAAATAATATCCCACCCTATTCCTTTTAAGTTTAAACATTTAAATTGTAGCGCTACATTCATAAATGGCCATAAACTTTTTATAATTCTAGAAAGTCCATCTGGCATCATATATTCAGGAAATGGAACTCCACTAGTTAGAAATGTTACTATATTAATCATGCTAAAAAATTGAACAAAATATATCATATTGTCAATGAAAGCTGCAAAGACAAATCCCATAGCAGTAATATTAATTAGGAATATAAGCATTAATGCAAAATATTCTAAAATATTTCCTCTAAGAGGTAAGCTAAAATATTTATCTAGAATACATAATCCAATGAAACTTGATAAAACAGTCACACCAATCATCATTAAAATTCTTACAAAAAGAACGAGTATATTTCTCAAACCCTCCTTGGATCTTATATTAACCAGATTTAGCTTCTTTCTATTTTTTATTAATGCTGGTACTAAAAATGTCATTAGAAAAGTACCTTGTATTAAGTATGGTATAAGAGTATATATTAAATATCTCATATAGCAAAGTTGAGTTTCATAAAGTATACGTTCACCATATGAAAAGCTTGTAATAGTCTTTTTTGCAGTATCTGGCAGCATATTTTTCCCTTCAAAAACCTTTAACTGAAATCCTGCATTAACAGTCCCTATAACCGTACTTCCATACGCATATATATTACTTCCAACAACCATGTTAGTTTCATCTATTATAAGTGCTACGCTTGGAGATTTCATTTTAACAGCATCTTTATTAAAATTCTTAGGAATTACTATTCCTCCACTAACTCTCTTTTCCTTTATTGCTTTCTCCAGTTCAGCCTGAGAATCTGCATAATAATTGATATTTAACCCTGGGCTATTTTTTAGCTGCTGTATTATAGTTCTTGATAAAGATGAGTTGTCCATATCTACTATTCCAAATGGAATATTTTCTATATAAATCTTACTAAAAATAGAACACACAAATACAACTGTAATAATGTGAATTAAACTAAGTGAAATAATACTCTTTTTATCTCTAGCTATGAACCTTAGAACTCTCATCTCCATTCCTCCTATGTATAACTTTTTTCCAAATCTCTTTTTTAAAATTATAATTCCTTTTCACAACTCTTTTAATCATCAATATAACTAATATGGCAATCCATGTTAAAATCATATATTGCGTAAGATAATGCAACTGTGGCAAAACATCATTAAAGCTTAATCCTAGTAGTGATAAATCTCTCATAGGACTTCCATAATATAAAAAGGGAATATATTTTGCTATATTTTTAAATAAATCAGGCATAGCCATTAGTGGAAATGTATAACCCGAAATTAATGCTGTACTTGAAATTATCATGCTAGAATTAGTAACTGCTGATAACTTATTTTTCATAATTAATTTAAATAGAATACCTAAATTTATAGTAGTTATGCTAAACAGCATAGTAAGTGCTGCTGCTGCCATAATTGAACCTTTATAAGGCATTCCAAAATATTTAAATTGTATCACCAAAGGTAATAAAATGGAGATTGCCCCTATAAGTCCAAACCCAATACTTTTAATTAATAACAAAAGATAATTTTCCTTTTCCTTTACCATTAAAACTCCAAGTACAACTATACCTGTTTGAGTAATTCCAATTAACATCCCTTGGATTATAAAGTTTGCTGTACTTCTTGCGGGGTTTCCTACTAATATAGAATTAGATTGTATAGGAATAATATTATTTTTGACTACTTCAGGCATTAATCCAAGTTTACCTTCTCCTATTTTTATCAAATAACTTGCTTTAATGGTACCTAAAATTTCTGCTATTCTAGTTTTGGCAGCACTAACTGCTGACATCTGCGCACCATCATATAAAATCATAATTTTAGGTGCGCCTCCCGCAAGTAAATCTTTAGAAAATTCGTGTGGTATGATAATGCCAACAACTACATTTCCTCTATCCATCAAATTTTTAACATCATTATCACTATCACTATAATTTGTCACATTAAAGACTTCATTTGTATTTATTTGACTCACAAAATTTTCACTTAATGACGAATTATCATGGTCTACTATTACAGTCGGAATATTCTTTACTACATGAGCACTATATGTATATCCTAAAATACAACTAGAAATAGAAGGTATTATTAAAAGCAATATAATAGAAATTATAATTTCTTTAAATCTTAAAAATAAGTTCTTACACTTAACTACTGTTTCCTTCATATTTACTGTCACATCACTTTCCGAAATCAACAAAAACTGTCATTCCTGCACGAAGAGTCTTGTCCATATCAACTAACTCAACTTTTACACCATAAGATAATATATCAAATTCTCCATTATCATTTGTTGCCCTCTTAACAGCGAAATCTGCATTTTTATTAATTTTAACTACTTTTCCTTTAAACACTTCATCTTTATATGCAGGAATTTTTAATGATACCTCTTTGTTTAAATCTACCTTAGAAAGATCTGTTTCCCTTACATTACATAATATTGAAGGTTTGGTCGCATCAGTAACTACAACTAGCGGCATTCCTGTTGATACAAGCTCGCCTGCTTCAACATTCAATTGAGTCACTACTCCATCTTCTGGTGCTACAACTGTAGCGTTATTAATATTTATATTTACTCCATCTAATGCTGCTTCAGCTTGTTTAATTTGGCCTTCTACAGCTTCAGCAGATGCACTAGCTTGATCAACCTGTGCTTTAGCTGCCTTTATATCTTCCTGTCTAGCCCCACTTTGAGCTATATCATATTTATCCTTTGATAGCTGAAATTGAGTTTCTGCGTTATCAATATCTGATTTAGGAATAGATCCTTCTTCATATAAAACTTTAAGTCTATCATAAGTCACTTTTGCAAGATCATAACCTGCTTTAGCTTGATCTATTTCTTCAGGTCTTGCACCATTTTGTGCTAACTCAAGCTTTGCACTTGCAGCATCTCTGGCTGCTTTTGCTGCATTTAATTGAGAATTTGCTGTTTCTATCTGTGCTTTAACTTGAGATTGCTGAGCTGCCAGTGTATCACTATCAACTATAAGCAAAACATCTCCCTTTTTTACGTTATCGCCTTCCTTCACCTTCACTTCCTTAACTTTTCCTGGAATTTGAGAGTTTATATTTATATCTGTCATCTCAACATTTGATTGGATTGTTAAATTACTTGTACTTTGCTTTACTAACTTATCTCCTGTCAATGTTGATACAGAAGTACATCCCGTAAATCCATTAATTGCAACTACTAAAACTGATAATAATACTATTTTTCTTATTTTCATAAAACCCCTCCTTAAATACTAAAGTTAGCTTTTAGTTAGGCACATGAATGAAAATAATAGACAAACATACTAGTCTATTATTTTTTTGATTGTGCCTTATTTCTAGTAATAACTAACTTAAATATTTTTCTTCTTAGATTAAAAATCACCTGACTGTATCGTTATTTATGTCTATTTCTCCTTTTTAAATGTTTTATTGACATATTACCACTTATTGACTATCATCTATATATAGACGCAAGTCTATTATAGAAATTTATAGATACTTATGCAATAATCAATATTAATGTATAAGTCTGCTAATAAACTAAAATGCTAAATTGGTCTATTAACGCATATTCAAAAAAAATAATAAATCAGCATGCTAGTCTATTTCCCGTTATACATCGCATCATAGACTTATTATTTTTTTTCATATGCATAAAGGAGAATTATAATGAAAGATAGACGTGTAAGAAAAACACAACAAGCGGTTCAATCTGCTTTTGCCAAATTATTATCAGAAAAAGATATTACAGATATCACAATAAAAGAATTATGCGATAAGGCGGATATTAATAAAAGTACATTTTACTTACATTACAAAGATATTTATGATTGTGCAAACAGTTTTATGAATGGTGTTGTAGATAATACTATTGCGGTTATGGAACCATATAATTTTCCCGAATTGGTAAATCATCTTCCAGAAATAATAGAAAAAATAATGCTTATATTCAATGAAAATAAAGATCTCTATGTGCCGTTTCTTAACTCACCAAGACATTCATTTGCACTATATAAAATAAAAAAGCTTACTATTGAGCGTCTTTTAGAAAAAACTGCTGATAGTAAGATGCAGACTGTACTAGCCAAATGCATTGCTTCATTTGTCATATGTGGTATATTTGGCGTACTCGAGCAAATTAAATTTGATGAAATAACTCCTGAGATAACTTCAGTTCTAACAGATAAAATTCAGAATGGATTTGTCTATACTCAAGATGCATATTAGGATTACCTTGAAACTTTTATTTTTTACATTATAAACCTCTATATTCAATTTTCTTTGCCATTTTCTATTTCTACACTTTCATTATTTCCAACTGGATCATCAGATCCTAATATATAGCTTACTACAAATGATGAAACGATTGAAATAGCTACAGTTGCAACTGCTAAATTTAATAGATACAGTTACATTTGAAGCTAATACTCCTATTATTACAAGTGCATCAAAAATAACCCACAAAAATCTAATTTTAGATTTTTGTGGGTTTCATTGATGTAGTCTAGGTACAAACTTTGAAATTAACTATTTTATATACATTCCACCAGGAGTTTCAGATAAATTAATTATAATATTTTTCTTTTGAGTATAGGCTTCTAATATAACCTTATGAGTTTCTCTACCTATACCAGATTCTTTGTACCCACCAAAAGTTGCACCGGCAGGGAATGTATTATAAGTATTAACCCATACACGTCCAGTTCTTATTTGTCTAGCAACCCTTATAGCACGATTTAAGTTAGTAGTAAATACACCACCACCTAGACCATAGATACTATCATTTGCCATAGCAATGACATCTTCTTCTGTTTTAAATTTTATGACAACTCCAACTGGTCCAAAGATTTCCTCTCTAGCAACTCTCATGTCATTAGTAACATCTGTAAGTAAAGTAGGCTTCATGAAATATCCATTCTTAGCATCACACTCAATGAATCTTTCGCCTCCAGTAGCTACTTTAGCTCCTTCCTGTTTACCTATTTCTATATATTTAAGAATCTTTTTAAGTTGGGCTTCACTAACTTGTGATCCCATTTGAGTATTAGGATCTAATGGATTTCCAACTTTAACTTTTTCAAATGCAGCAATTGCTTTTTCCATAAATTCATCATAGAAATCTTCTTGTACAAATATTCTGGAACCAGCAGAACAAACTTGACCTTGATTAAATAAAATACCTAATTGAATACCTTCTAAGGCAATGTCCATATTTGCATCGCTAAAGAAAATATTAGCAGACTTTCCTCCAAGTTCTAAAGTTGCAGGGATAATACGTTTAGCTGCAGAAAGTCCAATTTGTCGACCAACTTCTGTAGATCCTGTAAATGCTAGTTTATCAAGCCCCTTGTGATTTTGCAAATAATCTCCGCTTTTTGATCCTTTCCCTGTAATAATATTAATTACACCACTCGGAATAATATTTTGTATTAATCTCATAAGTTCTAAGACACTTAATGAAGTAGTACTTGATGGCTTGAAAACTGAAACATCACCAGCAGCTAATACCGGAGCTAGTTTCCAGGCCGCCATTAAAAATGGGAAATTCCAAGGAACTATTTGGCCTACAACTCCAATTGGCTCACTTAATATTAGATTTAAAGTATTTTCATCAATCATTGTTGCAGCACCTTCGTCTGCGCGAATAACACCTGCAAAATATCTAAAATGATCTGCAGCTAATGGAATATCAGCTCCTGATGTTTCTCTAATTGGCTTTCCATTATCCATAGTTTCTACTGTAGCTAAATATTCTGCATTTTCTTCAATAATATCAGCAATTTTATTTAATATATCCGCTCTTTGTACTGGAGTAGTTTTACTCCATGTAGCAAAGGCTTTTGTTGCAGCATTGACGGCATCATCTACATCTTTTTCAGTAGCATCAGCAATCTCAGCTAAAAATTCACTAGTAGCTGGATTATAACTTTTTATTGTAGCTCCATCTGAAGCATCTTTCCATTCTCCATTAATAAATAATCTATATTTTTTTTGTAAATTAACATTCACAATAATCACCCTTTTTCTCAATATATTTTATACATTTATTATAACATCAAATTAATTTAATACAATCAAAAATAATTATTTAACAATATTAATTATTATCATTATAATGTTTAAATATTGAAATTAGAAAGGTTGTGTAAATAATTGCAATTTTTTTTATTTTAATAACGCAAATTTGTCTATAAAAAACAAAAACTTTGTTAAGAATTTATTCAATTCTATTTCACAAGAATCCAATTTATAAATTCCTTATATCTCTACAAATTTCAATGTGTATCTTTTGAAATTTATATCCTAATTAGCATTATTCGTAAGAGCTTCTTAACACTACTTATACCTCTGGCAATCTACTTCCTACTCTTACCTCTCCTATTTTTCTCCTTATAATATCTTTTGCTTCTACCTTTGTTATTTTTGACTATATTAAATTTACATATACGACATCATTTTCTTTATCTGCAATATAAAGCCTAGTGAGATCTTTTTGAAACAGCTTGTGATTCTATCTAAATTAGAAAAGCCAATATATTTACTACAGTAACTTACTTAATATATTTTCAAAGTGCTTTTTATGTTCTTTAGCTATAAGAAGTTTCCATTTCTTGTATATCGTTATAGAACTTAAACATCAAACCAGCGGTAGTAGCTTGAGCCATTGTTAAAACCTTTGAAGTAATTATGCTAAACCTAGCTTGCCTATCTTGCACATGGAAATGCTTTCTGTATATATTTATAGCTTCTTTGCTATTAAAATCAATATAATGTTTTAAGGAATTAAAATATATTCCCCCTTCTTCGATTTTAAACTCATCATGATGTCTATGGGTTCTAATTACCCAATTCTCATAGCTTTTATGATTATTAAATAAGTGAACATTAGCATGCTGAGGAACTGTCACGTCTTGAATTAAATGACAAGCAGCACCTAAATAGAACATTGAATCATTAATGTTACCATGGAAATATTCATTTAATGCCCGAGTATAATAAGATATACATTCTTTTTTTGCATTACTACTACCATATAATCCCTCGTTCCTATGTGGATTATAAAAATGATTACTGCTTTTTAAATCTTGATCAGCCCAAACTACTCCAGCATTAATATCACTTATGTATGAGTTCATAAGTTCATAAGCTTCCATATGTCCATCATTTTTTAATACTATTAAAGACTGAGTATTTATAAATTTATGAACTATACACTCAGCTTTCATTATCCTCTTCTTTACAGGATTTATAATTATTAATATTTTTTTAAATACGTATGAATATAATTTTTCTAAAACTTCCATCATCATCATCCCTATAAATATATTTATAATCTAAATTATTATAAACATATATCTGACTATTATTCATGCGACATGTGGAGGAATATTAAATGAATAATAGTCAAATACGCAACTTGTATTAGAAAAGGCAAATAACAGAAGTATAGCTGTTATGGAAGAAATATTTTACTAACTTATGAAGTATAGTCTTTTAAATTTATTTAGGCACATGAAAGAGAATAATAGACCAAAGATGCGACGTATATTTGGCGCGATGTCCTTCAGCCCCTGGATAAGTTCAACTAAATTCAGTTGAAATATAAAATTCCACCTGAAAAGTTTCACTTTATTTCAGACAAGGAGACAAGTTTTACTCATAGCTGCCTATTAGCAGAACTTGCCGACTAAATATGACACAAAATAGACAAGCATGCTTGCCTATTATTTTTTTTAATTGTGTCTTAGTTACTTGCAGAGATATTCATTGAACACTATACTATATTATGTAGCATATTCTTTACTATGTACTAAGGCACATTCAAAAAATAACAATTTAATTCGCCAGCCTATTTTCCATCATAGGAAGCTCGAATCGCATACGGTCGCTGAGTAGGCGATTCACACCAAATCATAGATTTGGGTTCACTGCTTATCGACAGATTACCATAATAGGCCCACTATGATGTCAATCTACCTCCTAGCCTGATGAAAAATATTCATGGCAAATTTGGACTTGTTATTTTCCTTCATGTGCCTAATAAAAACTCATGAAATGAGAGGGCGATTTATGAAAAAAAAAGATATATTGGAATTAAAAAGACGTTTAAAAAAGGACGAATGTACATTTACCAGAATGTGTGGTTGCTATGTAGATGGTCAAAAAAATATTGTTTTAAATATTAAACAAACTTTTTTAAATCTACAAGATGAAGAATTTTTTAAATATTTAGAGATTGCAAGAAAAACATTATCTGGGACAATCGGAAATAATATTCTAGAAATTAACTTTCCTATTGATGAAGAAAATATAGGCGGTAGACAACTTTCTCTAATGGAACTAAAAAAAAGTAAATTAAAAAATGATGCTCTGCTTGATAACTTCTATAAATTAATTATAGATAGTTATGACTACACAGGTAATTTTCTAATACTTATTTTTCACGATGCTTATGATGTTATGACAAAAACTACGGATAATGCAAAATTAGATGAATCAGAAGAAGTATATGAATACCTATTATGTGCAATATGTCCAGTATCACTTTCAAAGCCAGGTCTTGGATATCTTGAAGATGAAAATCGAATTGGAGCACGTATTAGAGATTGGGTAGTTGGCCCCCCTGATCTTGGATTTGTATTTCCAGCTTTTATAGACCGTAGTACCGATATTCATTCTATTATGTACTATACAAAAGATGCAAAAGATCCACATCCAGAATTAATGGAAAAAGCTTTAGGCTGCAGTTCAAAACAAACTGCAACTGAGCAGAAAGAAACATTCAATACTATTATTCGTAAAGCCATTGGCAATGATGATGAAAAATCTGATCATTTCTTCATGGAAATTCAAGAAACTCTTAATAATATGGTAGATGATCATAATACTGTTAATGGTAAGGATGCTGAGCCTATAATTTTGACTAATGATAATATTCAAGATATTCTAATTGAAAGCGGGATTCCTGAAGAAATTACTGCAAAAATCGGAAAATCCTATACAGAAGAATTTGGTGATACGCCTCCTGTAGTAGAACATTTAATCGATACAAAAGCACTTGCAGCAAATGAACAAAGAAAAAAGGAAGAAAGACTTGAAAAAAAAGTACGAATACTAGAAGAAAGACTTGAAAAAACAAAAATAGATGCTGCATTAGATTCAGAAAAAGAATCAGCTTCTGACTCTAGGTTAGAAGCTGATTCCGACTCTAGGTTAGAATCAGCCTCTGACTCTGAAATAGAATCTGAGAACAATACTACTCTAAACTATGACATTGTACTTCAAGTAAATCCTGAAAAAGTAACTCAAATAAAATCACAAATAATTGACGGAAAAAAATATATTGTTATTCCTATGGATGATGATGAACAAGCCAATGTAAATGGTATTAATACCTTACTTTAATTCATTAAAAAGGCTAATATCTATAATTATTATGGATATTAGTCTCTCTATTATACCTTTTAATAATGTCTCCTATACAGCATTTATATCATTTTCAAAATCTCCACATTAATTATCATTCATGCGTTTCTCTCTAATTAGGATCACATCTAAATTCATGTGAATAATCCATTGTATATGTTTAATTTGTTTTAAAAATTTTCTTTTTCAATAACACCATAAGCGATAGATCCAAACTTAGTATTTCCATAACATTTTCTAATTCTTTAGCTATACCATATGCTTTATTTTTTAAACATTTTTTTATAAGTAAACATCCACGACAATTTATCGTTGATTTCATGGTAGAAGCGAAGCGTGACCTTTAAAATGCACTATTTTCATAAAAATATAGTCATCAATCAAATGAAGCCGAATATGCTTCTTTCGTTTCTATTTTAAAAACATCACAATTAATTTTCTTTTGTATCTGATTTGTTATGTTTTTGGTATTTCCTTATAGCGAAAATAAACAGTTAATATTTTACTCATTTATACCACTTTTCTACTATTGAATTAAAAAAGAGCAACAAACCCAGTCTTCATCAGTCTGTTGCTCAGTAATCCCATTGCATTCTCTGTTTTTATTCCAATGCTATTGAACTTTAACAGTTATGGTATCTCTAGATTTTGCTAGCTCTGATACAATATCTCCATTAACATCACCTATGTGTACCACCTTGTAAGGAACAATTAAAGTTTACTTCAAGCCAAGTAATAGTTTAAGCTTTTCGCTTTTATCCGCTAGCTAGCATACGTAACATTCCCATTTCTTTAAGTGTGAGATAACGGCTGCATGCTCCTGGACAAGGTACCCCTTGAGGGTATAAGTTCAACTAAGATTCACTTGATTTCGCCATCTGAGCAGCTGCATCATTTACACAGCGAAGTGCATTCAGACTTCTTGGATAACCTATGAATGGTAAACACTGTGAAATAATCTTAATTAAGAACTGCTTGTCATTACCAATCTTCATATTGGCTGCCGCATGGCTTGTAAGTTGTGGCTCACACCCCCCCTGTGCAGATAAGAAGCAGAAAGTAATTATTTCTCGCTGTTTGTAATCAAGACCGCTGCGTGTATAATAATCGCCAAAGCAATTATCAGCTAACCAATGATTGATGTGTCGTGATTCTTCTGGTCCTGACTTGCAGAATTCTTTCATTCCATCTCCAAAGATGTCAACCTGTGCCTGAATTCCTTTTTCTAAACGATTTTCAGTTGTAGTATTGGACTGTCCTTCAAGCGGTAACTTAATATCCCTCGCTGTTAGTACATCATTGATACCATGAAGGAATGGAAATACTCTTCCTATTCCAAGGTAAGCTACGGACTGATATACAATTTCTTTCACTTCTACTGGTGTTACTCCAAGATTAAGTGCGGCAGATACCATTGCTTTGAACTCATCAATACCTTGACATCCAATCAATGTCGCAATAATTGCTATCATTCTAGTACGATCGTCTAAATCATCCTGATTTACAACTTCATCAAATGCAAAGTTATCAAATTGCTCAATAAATTCTGGGTCTGTTTCTAAGAACTTTGATATATATCCTGGAAACATCCTCTCATGATACTCTTTTGAAAAATCTGTAATTGCCATTTTTAATCTCTCCTTTATTTTCGTTTTTACTAAATGCTTTTTCCCATTTCATATGCTTCCTGCATTACTGGAAGACCAAGAATGTCTCCCTTCTCCCATGCACCAGTTCCATATATAATTCCTTTTTCTTTTGCTTCAGGAAGGCATCTTGTATACCCTCTGAATCCTGCCATTGTTTCATCAGTAGCTTCATGTTGTGGATCCGCCACTGTAATAATAAAATAGAAATCCTTATTCTTTATTTCACGATAACGTGGAAGGCATCTGTCAATAAACATTTTCATCTGTGCATCCATAGAATAGAAATACACAGGAGTCGATAATACGATTATATCTGCCGAAACAAGCTTTTCAAGTATTTCTGTCATATCATCTTTCTGTATACAAACACCACCATTTCGACAAGCATAACAAGCAAAACAGGGACTAAGTTTTTTCTTACTAAGATTAATTTTCTCTGTTTCGTGTCCAATATCCTTTGCTCCCTTTATAAATTGGTCACATAATACATCTGAATTACCGTCGATGCGTGGACTTCCACTAATCACTAATACTTTCATATGAATTCTCCTTTCGATTTTGAAAATTTGTTTTATTTTTTGTATGGTTTTAAATGTTGTCCATTTGCCACTAACATAACGCCATACATAAATCACTGCTTTTACAATCCAGTCAATTATTTGAAACTGCTATCGTTGACATCTTATTTTTTTTTCAAATCTTATCAGTTTTCTTATGTACTTATTATACTTTTCCTACAGTTTATGAACAATTTCAATTCCGAATGGTTTTGATAAGTAAAACTTATGTGAAAAGCGAGCTCGTGTCGAGCACACCAAAAAAAATCGCATTCCTGTAATTAATTTAGGAATGCGATAAACAATATAAACTCAAAAATCTACTGTTTTCTTTGTAAAAATCAATTAGTTCATTTTAGACCATTTTCAAACATGTCATGTAAAATATTTGCAAAACTCTCAATATCAGAATTACTATTATCCTTCTTCCAAAAAGCAAAATAATCACGCTGTATCTGAACATCACTACGAAAAAGTGGTAGCCTTGTCATAGTTGTACCAACCTGTGGAATATTTGTTCCTCTCTCCACTGGCATAAATCCTTTATTTCCTGCTACCATCAAACGACCTTCTTCCAAATTATCAACAAACAGGAAATTCCCACCGAATCCCAATATGTTCTGGTAATAGTCCTTTTCATTTTCTTGTTGTTCTTTCGATGAAACTAAAATGCATGGCATCCTTTTCAAATCATCCATAGTAACTTTTCCCAAAGCACTCAGTGCATTTCGATTGGATATTTCGGCATAACAGTAACAGCTATGTAAATGGAAATTCTCATATTCACTTGAAAAGGCTCTTCGTTGATCATTCAAAACCAAGTCTACCTTTCCTGAACATAACAAATTATACAATTCTTCATGTGTTCCATTTACAATATGAATATCTATATGAGGATGTTGTTCTGTAAAGATTGCAATTGCATTCTGTAATTCCTGTCCTCCATAACACTTCAGATAGCCAATTCGTATCTGACTATTATTTTTCCTATCTATACGAACCGTTTCCTGGCGTATTCTTTCTGCTTCATCCAACAATATCATACTTTGGTTGTAAAAATACTCTCCCGCTGGTGTTAATGAAAATTTACGATTTTCTCTACAAATCAATTTAACTCCTAAATCCTCTTCTAAAGCACGAATTTGTTGTGAAATAGCCGACTGAGAAATATAACATTCTTCTGCTGCTTCTGTAAAACTATTGCACTTAACTACTGTCACAAAATACTTTACTTGTTTTAACATTATTTGAAAATCACCTCTCTTTCAATTATATTCCTCTATTTTATCACATAACTTTCCTATAAATCATTTAATAAACCACTAATTCCTTCTTTTTTAAATAATTCTTTATAATAGCCAAAGCTTCATTCTGAATCAACTCATCAATCACCTGCATACCTAGCAATTCTACAGGTACCTTATCGTCAGTCAATATATAATTTCAGTTTTCATATGACTGTAAACCAAATAAATGGTAAGCAAACTATTCGGATATAAAATAAGCGGGGTATTGTACGTTTCATTTGTACAATACCCCGCTTATTTATACTTCCTTGCTCTTATTCTGCATAATCAGTTGAAGCTGCAAGCTCTTTCTGTGTTTCAAAGTCTGCTATTCTGGCTTTAAGAGTTGAAATAGTACTTGATAAAGCCTGCGAACCTAATACCATACGTAGTGGTGCTGGCTCAATATCTACACTTTCAATTATACGTGTTGCCATAAGTGCAGGATTTCCAGGAGCAAGACCATTTGCAGGATCTAGCATTTTTAAGAAACTGTGTGCAGGATTACCATCATATTCCGGCATAAGATTTGTAACCTTTGCACTTCCATAACGGAACTCAGTACGAGCACCACCTGGTTCTACAATTGTCATACCAATGCCAAAAGGTGCAACCTCTTGTGCCACTGCTTCAACAAACCCCTCAATACCAAACTTGGTTGCATGATATAAGGAATTTCCTGGGAATGCCACTTGTCCGCCATAAGATGAAATTTGTATAATTCTGCCGCCTCCTTGTGCACGAAGATGTGGAAGGGATGACTTAATAAGTTGAATCGAACCAGTTAAATTTGTTGCAATTATAACGTCTATTTCAGCATCCGACAACTCCTCTGCTGCGCCAAAAAGCCCATAGCCTGCATTACTTATTATGACATCAATATGTCCAAGTTTCTTAAATGAACATTCCACAACCTCGTGGATTGCCGACGTATCAGTAACATCAAGAATCTCGCATATAAATGTTTCAGGATACTTTTCAATAAGGTCAGCTACTTTAGCCTCATTACGAACAGTACCAATCACACAGTCTCCACATTCAAGGATTTGCTCAGATAATTGTCGACCAAAACCGCTGCTAACACCAGTAATAAGCCAATTTCGTTTTTTCATAAATATCGCCTCGCTTTTATTATTTGATAATTTATATTTTATCATGATGCAATATAACATACCATTTTGATTTCTTATCTGGTTCATTAGAATAACTTATGTGATAAATTTTTATAACTAACATTAATCATCAAATCATTCTTGAATTTTATACAAATTATAAAAATACCCTTTTTTATCAATTAATTCATTAAAATTTCCTTGTTCACATATTTTCCCCTCATCCATAATTAGTATATTATCGTATCTATTTAAGAGGTTTTTATTAAGTTTATGTGTAACTGAAATTATAGTCAAGTCATCTATATTTAACAATGCATCTTCAATGTTGTAAGATAAATTATTATCCAGAGATGAATTTATTTCATCTAAAATTAAAATAGGTGTATTTCTAATTAAAGCTCTAAGTATACCAATTTGCTGTTTTTGTCCACCTGAAATATTATTTCCATTTTCGCCCACATTAGCGTTTAAATCATAATCAAACTTTTCAAATAATGGATCTAATCCAATTAAATTGACCCAATATTTTATTTTTTCTTTATTAATTTCGTCATATAAAGTTATATTATTTTTTAATGACGTATCAAATATAAATATATCTTGCGATATAATTCCTATTATTTTACATAATATTTTTTTCGATAATGAATAAATATCATTATTATCTATTGTTATTGAACCATCTTTTATTTTTAAAAATCCAGATATTAACTTTAATAAAGTACTTTTACCACAACCACTAGTCCCTATGATTGTTATCTTATCACCTTTTTTTATTTTAAGACTTATATTATTTATTATATATATATCATTTTCATATGAAAATGATATATTTTTTAATAATATACAATCCGAAAATGTAACCATATTATCAAGCTTATTCTCCTGATTATTTGACTCTTTTAATATTGACTCTATATTGTTTTTTATATCTTTTGAAGAATTTAGGTTGTTTATAGATGAAATAATTAATTGGATTGGTGAATTTACATTATTTATCAATTGAATAGAAGCAATCATTACACCCATTGATATTTCTTTTTTTATTACTAAATACGAACTCACGCATATTGTTAAAATAAAAGTCATAAATCCTAATATAGAAAAAGTATTATTTATAAAGGTATAGAAAACATTAAACTTGTATTTTCTTTCCTCTTGAAATTTTATAGTCTTATTTAGTTGTTGTAAAAATTGTTTTTCAGAATTAAAATTTTTTATAGTTTCAATTCCTAATAAAGAATCTTTCACATTAGTAGTTAAATCCATTAATGCTTTTGAATAATCATCTTTTAATTTTCCAAGTTTTGATTTTGGTATTTTGGGTATTAATGCTAATATAATACTTAAACTTAATACAATTGATCCTATTATATAATTAAGTAAAAGTAATGATACTACAGCAAAAATAAAATTAATACTTGATGAAAATATATTAAAATTTGAATAAAAATAACTACTTTCCAAAATAGGAACATCGTTCATAATATTTGAAATATACTTTCCTGTATTATCTTTAATTTTTATTCCAGTATCTTTATAGAATATTTTTTTCAATAAATCGTTTTTTAAATCAATCATTATTTCTTTAATTAATTTCGATTCACTTACACCTACTATAAAAGAAAAAATATAATTTAATATGCTTACTATTAGTAATATAAAAAGATTTAACTTAAATAAATCTAAATTAAATTTTTCAGCAGAATCTATTATATTTTTAAAAATAAATGCTATTAATATACTTAAAACAGATTGAATTACTATCATAAATAAAACAAAAGTAAGTTGTTTTTTATATCTAAAAAAATAACTTTTCATTTAAAACACTACCTCTATAAAGCTTCTATTTTTTTTTCTTTTTATTATGCAATCCCCATGCAAATCCTAAAATTCCAAAAGTAACTATAGATATTACTGGCACTATTATTTCCATAATAACATTCCTCCCTTTCTATTATTAATTTTTAAAAAAAAGAATTCTTTCACTATTAAATAGCTTTACTAATTTTTTTAGTATTACTAACAAAAATGCTATATTAGTGAAAAAAATTATAATTAACTTATTAAAATTTATTATTCCCAGTACAGATATTTGAATTAAATCATAAAAATTCAATATAGGTATAAAATCAATCACATAATTTTGTAATATATATGAAGAAAGAGATTTTATATCTAATCCGAATATTATTGATAATGGTAGCAATAATACTAATGGAGAATAAGCTAGATACATTTGAGCTTGCTTTGTACTTTTTGCAATAAAGCCCAAAAAAAGCTGAAATATAGAAGTTATAATACATAATAATATCACTTCAAAAATTACTAATGGTAATTTAGATACTAATTTTATATTTAAATTAAGAAAAACTTCAAATAAAAGTATAAGTACAAAATATACTGGTAATAAAACAGCTAATGTTAATACCAAACAAGAAGTAAAATTGGCAATCCACTTTCCTAATACTATATCAATTGCTCTTATTGGTGCTGAAAGCATTAATTCAAGAACTCCAGAACTTTTTTCATTAGTAGTCAAATAAAATGTATTAACATTATTAAGTCTAAAACTGAAAAGTAAAACTAAAAATGCACAAATAGCTGCTGTTAATTTTAATGTTATTGGTTCATAATTTGTTTTCACCATAATAGATTCTGTTTTTACATCCAAAGTTTGATTACTTGATAATGTATCTAACTGTATAGTTTTTAATACATTGTCCTGAATAATAGCTATCTCATCCTTTGAATCAGAATTAATTATAAAAGTTACAGACGCTTTATCATTGTCATACAACACACCAAGCTCATTTTTACTTTTTTTCACTTCATTTGATATATTATCTACATCATTAATTACTTTTATATTATAATTTTTATCAGCTTCAAATTTATCTTGTATATAATTAGAATTTGTTAATATAGTAAATTTACTTTTTTCATTATAAGCTTTAGTATAGATAACTCCTGTGGATGCAGCAATTATTATAATCATCAATAATGGTAAAATTATATTAAATATAAAATTTTTTTTGTCTCTTTTTATTTGCTTTAACTCCTTTAATGCTATCTTTGTAAACATAATATCACTCCTTCTGACTTTGAATATTTACGTAAGCTTCTTCAAAAGACGTTACACCATATTTTACTTTTAGACTTTCTATATCAGTATCTTCACATACTATACTTTTTTTCAAAATAACAACCTTGTCACACAAGGCTTCTATATCTTCAGCTACATGTGATGTTATAACTATAGTTTTATTCTTTAAATTTGAAATATAATTTCTTATTAAATTTCTAGAAACAATGTCTAATCCACTTGTAGGTTCATCCATTAATACAATTTGAGGATCTGTTATTAAAGATCTTATTAAAGAGATTTTTTGTTTCATTCCTTTTGAGTATGTGTTTACGAATTTATCTTGAAAATCCACCTCTAAATCCGCATACATTTTCTTACTTCTCTCCTCAACTAAATCTTTATCTATATTAAACAAAGAAGCTAAATATTGAATATTTTCTTTCCCAGTTAAATCTTCAAAAAGCCTAGGTGTTTCAAACACAATTCCCAATCTTTTTCTAATTTCCAAAGATGATTTGACTGTATCCATATTATTTATCAATATATTACCACTATCTGGTTTATATACTGTAGAAAGCATTTTCATCATGGTTGATTTCCCTGCTCCATTATTCCCTAATAAACCACACACCATATTTTCTTTTATTTCAAAACTTACATCCTTAGAACTATAAAAGTCATTTCCTATATACTTTTTAAATACATGATTAACTTGTATCATACTATTCTCCTTTTATACAAACATTAGGATTCATAAATTGTTTGGTTTTTCCCAATAAAACATCCATAAATCTTTGATAGTATCCTCTAATTTCTAAGGATGTTAAATTATTGGTATCTATTACCGCATTATCCATAGTAAATTTATTCCAATCATTTGTTAATAATTTTATCCCATATTGATCCATTTGTTTGTATAATTTAGTTCCTGGATATGGTGTATTTATGCTGGCAAACAAATTAATCTTATATTTTTCACGAAGCTTTAAAGCAAAATTTATAGTCTGCATAACTGTTTCATGCGTATCAAAAGCATGTCCTATAATAAAAGATATATTTATGTCAAAACCTATTTCAGATGCTATTTTCACTGCATTTTCTATTTGTTCAGTCGTAACATCCTTACCTATTTTCTTCAAAATATCATTATTTCCGCTCTCCATACCAAATTGTATTTTTCTACAGCCTGCGCTATATAAAGAATTTAATAATTCTATGCTAGCAACATCTGCCCTTGATTCACAACCCCATATAAATTTTTCATTTGTTTCATTAAGTAATTTGCAAAATTTAATAGCTCTAGATACATTAATAGTAAATGTATCATCTATTATAAAGAACATATTAATACTATACTTTTCTTTCATTTGCAAAACTTCTTTTATGATATTCTCTGGACTTCTAAAAGCAATTTTATTACCCCAGTATGATTTTGAAGAACAAAACATGCACTTACCAGGACAGCCCCTTGCTGTAGATATAGTAATAGGATAAACATATTTATTTAAATCTATTAAATCACGATTTGGAAACTCTAACTCATCTAAATTTTCTATCCTGTTATTATGTTCGGTTAAAAATATTTCACCATCTTTTTTAAATGCAATTCCATTAACTTTATCAATTTCTATTTTGTCTCTTATTAATGAATCTGCTAAATTAGCAAATACGTATTCACCCTCCGAAAAAGTTATATAATCTACTGGGGTTTCATTTAAAAGTTGATTATAACAAAATGTTGCAAAGGGTCCACCTGCTGTAATAATTGTATTAGGTAAGATATCTTTTATTACCCTTGTAATTGTCTTTATTGGATTCCATGATTCTACATAAGATGATATACCTATAATTTTAGGATTTTCTGATTTTAACATATTAATAAATCTATTTTTATCAAAAAAATCAACTGCCATATCTATAATTTTAACGTTATATTTACGTTTTTGTAGATGGCTTGCTATATACATCATTCCTAAAGGTGGCATTGAACTTACACTTGCAAATTCTCTTTTATATTTTCTACTGGTTGGAACATTTATGAGTAAAACATCCAAACTATTATCCATATTAATCTTTTCTCCTTTACTATAATTTTTCAACTTCATGAAAAGCATAATCAACATTTAAAAGTCTCATATTTTTAGAGCTTATATTTGTACTTGTATTTAATAATGTTTTTTGTATTTCAATAGGTGATAATTTTCTATTTACAGACTTTATTAATGCAACTGCTCCTGTTACAAATGCACATGCTATAGAGCTTCCAAATTCATATGTATATCTGTTGCCTATATCAGTTGTAAATATATACTCTCCTGGAGCATATATTGTCTTGCATGAACATCTATTATTTTTAGGTGCTGAGAAAATTTCAAGTGTATCTGAATGTACCCCATAAGATGCCACTGATATAACACCATTTAAACAAGCCGGATAATTCATTGGTCCATTAGTATTATTTCCTACAGAACTTACTATACTAATTCCACTTTCTAATGCTTTTTCTATTACAGCCTTTTCTCTCTCATAATACTCTACATTATTATTTGTAACTAAATCTTCAATACTTTTATGATAACCAATGCTTAAATTTATGATATCAATATTATTATTTACGCACCACTCTATTGCTCTTATAACATTTTTTATTGATGCCCTTCCTTTTGAATCCATAACTTTTAATGGTACTATTTGCACTCCACTAGCAATTCCAGCAACTCCAATATTATTGTTTTTTTGTGCAGCAATAATTCCAGCAATTCTAGTGCCATGACCAAAATTGTCTTGCGTATCAAAACTATTATCAATAAAGTTATATCCAGTACATATACTACCTTGTAAATCTTCATGTTCATTATCTATACCTGAATCTATTAATGCTATTTTAATCTTTGAAAGTTCTTTTTCTGAAATTTTAGTCCAAGTATCCTCAACTCTTGCAAATCTAAGTCCCCATAATAAACTTTTATACTCATCATTAATAAGATCATATACCTTGATTTTTTCATTAAAAAATGTATTATTCAACTTATTCCTTCATCTCTATGGCTTTTAATGGACTCCATAAAATTTGCTTATAATTCTCTTTTTCATAGTTACATGAAGGATACTTACCATCAATATTTTTTGTATGGAATAATGCTTGAGCTCTGCATCCTCCCAAACAAAAAATACTATAATTACAGTTATTACAACTAGTAATACTGCTTGTTTTTACAAACTCTTTTTTATTACTAATATATTGATCTACAGATCCCAAAGAATATTTTTTTATATTCAAAGCATGACATGGAAATACTTGTCCATTAGTATCTATTAAAATTTCATTTACGCCTGCACCACAGCTTTCTTTGAATGAAATATTAAAAATACTATTCATGCACCTTTTTATATCTTCAACAAATATTAAATTTGTCTTATTTTCTTTATTAAATTTTAATCTACTATTCTTCCATGAATTTATTATTGAAGTTCTCTTCCTCATATAAACATACTTACTTTGTAATTTATCAATTGAATAATCAAAATGTTGTGATATATCAGTCTCATCTTCTTTTATTAATATTGGCTCATTTATCATAAACCCTTCTGCACCAATATCATATGAAAATGATATAAACTTATCTAACGCCTCTATATTATATTTTGTAGGTGTCGCAACTATAAAAAATGGAATTTCCTTATCTATACAAAGTTTCGAGCTCTTCATAACAGCATCATAAGAGCCAAAACCTCTTATTTTATCATTAGAATCTTTATCTGTATCATCTAGTGAAAGCATTACATAATCACAATATTCGTTAATTAAATTAGCTTTATCTTCATTTAATAATATACCATTGGTCCATAACGCAATTCTACAATCATAATTTCTTATTACTTTAAATATCCCTTCTATATCCTTATGTAATAAAGGTTCCCCACCACTTACATTAAACAAAATAGATGCTCCGTTATTTTCTTTTGTTATTTTATCTAAATATATTTTCAAATTATTAACTTTTAAAAATGTTGCTTTTTCAGCATTACATATATTTTTATTACAATATAAACAATTTAAATTACATTCATTAGTTATATCTAAAAATATTGATCTTATATTATTGTTAAATTTAACTTCCTGACAACTGTTTTTAGATTCAAATATAATGTTATTATCAAGCGAAGCTTTACAAAATTTGCATATATCTTTTTCTATTAAATCTTTTGGCAATCTGTACTCTTCTGCAATTTCTTCTATTACTTCAGCTAAAACTTTTTTCCCATTAAGTTTTAATAATATGTCTTTACCTGTTATACTTGTCTTAAACCATGAAAAATACTCATTTGAAGTAAAAAGAATGCTTGCATTTTTCTCCAAAGTATTAAATTTATTTACATCAAAATATAATTTTTTTTCACTTATTCCCATACTACACCTCCTGCATGTCACATAAAACTTTTGGTGAATTATTTTCGTTCATAATCTGTGTTACAACATTAAAATAATATCTAAGTTTGTTTAGAGAAAGATTTTTTGTGCTAATTATTGGACAATTAAGTTTAAATTCATCCCATTCTTTTGCATAGATATGTATGCCAAGCTCTTCCTTATTTTCATATTGTTCTGTTCCTGGAAAAGGAGTATTTGTACTTCCCATTACATATGCACCATAATCTTTTTGTATGTGTTTAACAAAATTTAATGTTTTATCTATAGTTTCTGTTGTATCAACTGCATGCCCTATTATAAACGATGCAGAAATATGCATTCCGTTTTTATAAGCGAGTCTAATACCATTTTCAATTTGTTCAATAGTTACATTCTTTTTAAGTTTTTTTAGAATATCATTATCTGCACTTTCTAATCCTATTTGCAATTTTTTACACCCTGCATCATATAATTCTTTCATCAAATCATCTGTTATAACATCAGCTCTTGACTCACATCCCCATACAAAATTTATCTTTGAATCCTTTACTAATTTGCAAAAATCTTTAACTCTCTTAGCAGATGCCGTAAAAGTATCATCTGTAATATAAAAAATTGTAGAATTATACTTTATATATATATGCATCAGTTCTTCGAATACATTTTCTGCTGAACGCATAAATACTTTTTTTCCCCAGAAAGCCTTTGATGAACAGAATACACATTGTCCAGGACAACCTCTAGATGTATTTATAGTAAATGGAAGTAAATAATTATCTAAATTAATCATATCTCTATCAGGGAAAGGAAGATCATCTAAATTACTTATTCTACTAATATCATTATTTATATAAAAACTATTATCTGCTCTTTTATAAATAATACCTGGTATATCATCTATATTTATTTCTGAATTATTAATAATTTTATTACATAATTTTAATGTAGAAAATTCCCCTTCGCCTTTAATAACATAATCAGTTTGTGTTTGATTTAATACATCTTCATAGCAGAATGTTGCAAAAGCTCCTCCAGCATAAATTTTAACATTAGGTAATAATTTTTTTATTATGTTACATAGTATTTTTTCTGCTTTCCAAGCTTCATTATAAGTACTCATTCCTACTAATTTAGGTTGCAATTGTAATATCTCATTTTTGAAACTTTCTTGTGAAAAATTTTCAACAGCAAAATCCAATATTTTAACCTTAAAGCCATTTTCTTTTAATACTGTAGCTATATATAAAAGTCCTAATGGAGGCATACTATTGCTTTTAGCGAATTTTTCTTTATACCAGCTAGTTGTTGGTAAATTAATTAATAGAATATCTATATTATTCATTTATATTTTCCTCCTTTACATATATAATTAATTAAATATTGAATCAAACTCATCAGATTTATCTGATACTGAAACTAATTGATATAAATCAATTTCCTTTATTGAATCTATAAATTCTTCCTCCGAAACACTATTCTTAACCTTTTCCCATAAATCACCAATTGTTGTTTCATAATCTATATTTGACCATATCTTTGTTAAAACTTCATTTAAAATTACCTTGCCTCCAATTTGAGTGTATACCTGTATAAATCCATCTTCTCTAAAAAACCAATTTGTGCATTCCCATCTTATAGTTTTACTTAAAATTTCCTCCATAAATATCCTCCATTAATTTATAGTATTTATTTTTACCAACAGAGTATTAAAATTAGTATCTATAAATAAGTACTGTTGCAAAATATCTTTTGCAACAGCACTTATTATGCCTATTAGCCTGGTATAGCAGGTCCTGGTAAAGAATCTGCAACAATAGCTCCTGCTACACCACTAGCTACACCACTAGCTACAGAACCTACAATTGTTTCTGCCCAAGATGATGGCATGTACATATCAGTATTAGTTTCTGATGTTACTACCTCAGGTACAGTATAAATTTTCATTGTTTTCACCCCCCTTTTTCACTAATTAACGAAATAATTCCATAAAACGTTTGTACTTTCTTTTTTTTCCTTTCATACAAATGTCTTACATGTATTTATATTCTACATTATACTTTTTTTTCCTTCTTAAAATTTAATAATTTATAAAATTCTTTTTAATAAATTATTGTCAACTTATATTGTTTTGTTCTTTGTAATTAAATAATATAAATTTAGATACAACAAATATGGATTATAATATAAAAAAACTAACCCTTAATTGTTACTTATGTACAATTCAAGAGTTAGTTAGTCTGCTTATTTTATAATTAATTACCAAAATCATCACTTATGGTACTTTTATCATTCTTCCTAGTGGAGGTGTACAAATACAAAAAACTACGCCAATTTATCGTGGGTTTCATGGTTGAGTGGAAGCGTGACCTTTAAAATTCACTATTTTTTATAATATTAAATCATAATATTTTACTAACTTATGAAGTATAGTCTTTTAAATTTATTTAGTTACTTGCAGAGCTATTTATTTAATTTGTTTTTAAAAATTTTCTTTTTCAATAACACCATACGCGATAGATCCAAACTTAGTATTTCCATAACATTTTTGAATTCCTAATCTTTCAAACTCACCACTACCAGCTCTTTCTTTAATAACAACACGATTTTTACATACACGTAGTGCCTGTATAAGATTTTCTTTTTTTAATTCTCCTTGCTGTGCAAATGGCCTTAAAGAATTTATTGCTACTGATTTTTTATTTGGTCTTGTAAACATAGGATCAAAATAAACTACATCGAAACTATTATCTGGTTGGCTTAAAATATATTCTTCATAAGATGAATTAATAACATCTATCCTCTCCATAAATATTTTAGTTTCCTCATCTATATCTTTATAATCATTTAATCCATTTTTAGTTATACAAGCAATATACTTGTTAACTTCCGTGCCAAAAACCTTACCTTTTTCACCAACAATAGATGCAAATACTATAGCATCTGTAGCCAGCCCTAATGTACAATCTAATACCTTATCTCCTTCCTTTAAATTCATAGCTTCTACCATAGGTTGATTAAAACCTTCTTTTATTGCATTCAACTTAAGTCTTGATGTACTTGGATGCCAAAAAAATGTATTATCCTCTCCTTTTAAAACAATTTTATCTTTCTCTACAAAGAGAAAATATTCTATTTTATTCATTTGACTAATTTTCTGCATGCTATAATTACCTCTTTTTATATATGGTATATCTAATTCTTTAGCTATACTATATGCTTTATTTATTAAACTTTCATCTGGGTTTCTTGTAGTTGTAATTGCAATCTTCATATTATTTACCATCCTATCTTTTGTTTTTCCTATAAAATAGCTATTGTGCTTATTACATTCTATTATATTAATACCATTGTAGCCTATAAAATTGCATTATTAAACATTTTTTATAAGTAAAGATCCACGATAATTTATCGTGGATTTCATGGTAGAGGAGAAGCATGATCTCTGAAATCCACCATTTATTTAGAAATGTTTTTGGCTAACATAAAAACTCTCACCATCATATAATGCTCTTATGAGAAATATTATATGAGAAGGAATTAAATGAGCAGATTAAAGCCCGAAAAACTTTCAGTGGAATTTAGAAAAGGAGTTACCGCTACAGAACCTATTATACTCAGACGTTACACACTCACTCACAGCGATATAACTGCAAACCTTTTTTTAACTATTGGATTAATATATGCCTATGATAAAGTTAATGCTATGAGAGATGAAGTACTTGGTGAATGGATGAAGGCTCAGGACGGATACCTTTTTTATGTGTATCTATATGTAGATGGACAATATGGTCCAGAAGTAGCAACTACGAGAAATTATATTTTTAGACGTGAACTGCCACTTGCCTTAGAAGCTATCAGATATGGAGATAAAGATTTTTTTACTGCACATCCTGAATTAAATGATGTTCCAATAATAGTCTACTTTTCGTCAACAGATTCACAATATAACAAAATAGAAAATTGGGGCACTTTTTCGAACTATGATATTATAAGCTCTAATGCTAACCAATCCTCATCGCTTATTGGTTCCCTTCCTTTGTAGCGTTTTAGATAATTTAAAATATTTCTTGCGGCTAATAAAAATTCTGTTGTAATGAAATGAAAAGGTATTACTGTATTTTCCTGAACACTTTGTGATATAAGTAGCACATAATCAATCCCAACTAACAATTCTGCAAGAAATGGACTTGTCTAGCAGAGAATAACTTAACACAGAGGCCCATATGGTGGGCAACACAGAATTACCCAGAATGCAAAAAAGATGGCAACTATAAATAATGTATTGCCATCTTTTGTATTAGAAATTTATTTTTTCTATATAGTGACAATTAACGTTGATATGGTTTAAGAATAATAATAATCTTTCATAAAGTGGGTGAACTTTGTCACCATACTTTGCTTCTAGATTTTCTCCAATATCCTTTACAGTTTTCTTGCCATCTATTTGTAAAAACACATAACTCCCATATTCATCTAAAGAATTTTTTGTATATTCTGGAATTCTAAATTTAAGTTTTCTAAAAAACTTTTGAACCTTATGATCTTGTTTTTTTAGTATAATCACAATATTATCTCTATCTACTTCATATTCTAAATTATCAGAAATTTTAAATATTATATTTAAAATTTCTTCGTTGTTATTTGTCATCTTTCACCTTACTGTTTAGTATAGGTATTATAGTAGCTATTATTACAAGTACTAATAATATAAATGCCATTCCATTAGTAGCTGCAAATCCAGTTGGTCCATTCCCTTTTATAACGCCTGATACTTGAAGTATTATACCAATAAGTCCTATTATAGAACCACCAGCAACAAGTCCAGAAGATAAACTTATACCATTAGCAACTTTACCTTCTTTTTCTTCTTCGGACTTAGAAGCTTTTTCTACATATAAACGAATTAATGCACCTATTAATATTATAGTAGTTGTAGCTATTGGTAAGTAGAAGCCTATAGCAATTGTCATTATAGGAAGGTTTAAGAAGAATAAAACAACTCCCATAACTACACCAACAATTACCATAACCCAAGGTAATGTACCTGACATTATACCAGAAGTTAATGTTGACATTAAGTTAGCTTGAGGTAGTGCGAATGGAACATTATCCCCAGTCATTGCAAGTTGGTTAGAAAGTAATTTTATAACACCAACAACTACTGCAACACCAACTATACTAGCGATAGCGAAGTATTTTTGCATTTCATTTTTGCTGCCACCTACTACGAAAGTAACTTTTTGTGACTGACAGTAACCACCAGCTACAGATATAGCAATAACTATAAATGTACCAAATAAAAGTAAAGATCTGTTGTTTTCAGGATTCTTCCATCCCATTACAACGAATAATAATGTTACAAGAACTATAGAAGCTATAGTCATACCAGATACTGGAAGATTTGAAGTTCCTATAATTCCAGTTAAACGACCAGAAACTATAACAAATAGTAATGATAAGAATAATGATAAAATAGAAGCAATTATTGCCATTACTACATTACCATCAGATGCCATAAAACCTGCTATGAAACCTATTATTATACCACCGAATATTATTAGTTTTCCATCAGACGAACCATCAGAACTACTTGAAGACTTAGCATTAAAAGTCTCTTTTATAGACGATATTATAGTCGGTATAAGCTTTATAGCACCTATTAGACCACCAGAAAGCATCATACCAGCGCCGATATATTTTACATAACTACCAGCTATATGTTTAACTTGCATAGCGTTTATAGAAACACTTGGATTATTCCATACATTTGCACCATCACCTCCAAGAGCAGAAAAATAGCCGATTAAAGGCATAATACCGAAGTTAGCTAATATAGAACCAGCAAACATAGTTAAAGAAACATCTAAACCAACTATAAATCCTATGCCTAATAATAGAGGGTTAACTTCAATTTCAAATTTCCACTTATAGAAGGTTTCATTTACATAGCTTATAACATTGTTAGTTACATTTAAAAATGAACCAGTTACAACTGTTATAATACCGCTTATTCCGACCCCAATTCCCATGTACTTCATTGATTCTCCGGCACCTTCTGAAGCAACAAGCGTTTCAGATATAGCCATTGATTCAGGGTACATTAATTTACCGTGTTCTTCAACTATTAGGTAATTGTAAACAAGAGAAGCTATTCCTATACCGAATAAAACTCCACCTACACCAACAACAAAGCCTTCTAAGAAAGAAACTTTCGAGCCTATTAAAAGAACCGCTGGTAAAACGAATATCATACCACTAGCAACTGATTCTCCACCACTTGACATACCTTGAACTAAGTTTTTGCCAAGGATACCTTTTTGTTTAGCAAATACAGCTATAAATGCAGAACCTATTATAGAACCAGGTATACCAGCTGCAACTGTAAGCCCTGATTTCATGCCTGAATAGGCAGTAGATGCTGCGAATAAAGCAGCCAAAATTATACCAATTACTGATACAGCAACGTTCCCCCCTAATTTAGAACCACTGGAAACGTAAGAAACGTAGTCTTTACCACCCACGCCACCATATGCATCTTTAGATAACTTTTTATCCATTATATATACCTCCATTATATTTCATTCATATTATTGCCACTAACTTTTTGACAACATATATTCAAAAACATTTAAAAATTATTTTTTGATTTATTAAATAGCAATATAATGCTGCTAATTAGAATTATATAATTTACATTTAAAAGACACATAACAATTTGTAAAGATAATTATAACCTAGCTAAATAGCACAAGAGCTTAAATTATAAGGATTAAAAACAAAATCTTTGATCAAAATATTAAATTATTTTACATTCTTTAATACTTCCAATAAGTACTCCCACATCCTCTGAATTGAAGAAATACTCATATGTTCATTTGTAGTATGAACATCATATAGATTTGGCCCAAAGGAAATTGCATCCAATTGTCCAAATTTTTCTGCAAACAATCCACACTCAAGTCCAGCGTGTATTGCAGTTATATGAGGTTTCTTTTCGTATATTTTTTCATATACATCTTCAAAAATTACTCTTATTTTTGAATCAGGATTATATGCCCATTCAGGATAGCCAGATTCGGCAACAACACTTCCGCCATTTAGTTTAGCAGTTACAAATAGTCTATTATATAATTCATTCTTTAAGCTTCTAACAGAACTTCTGATTGAGCTTATTAATTCTATTGAATCTTTATGAGTAGAAATCACTCCAAGGTTCAGGGAACTTTCTACTAAGCCCTTAATATCCATGCTCATCGAAGTAACTCCATTTATAACTAAGTATAAGTAGTTAACTACATTATTAGTTGATTCTTTTGAAAGCATTTCTGCAGGCAAAGTAGGTAAAACTTCAAATTCTACTCTTACGTCAGGATCTGATGTTCTCAATTCAGTTTTAAACAATTCTCCACACTCAGATATTTTTTTCTGAGCTAAAGCTTTATCCTCGGCTCTTACTAAAATAACAGCATCTGTTTCACGTGGAATAGCATTGTGCTTTGATCCACCGTTTAATGAACCGAGTCTAAAATCTATTTCAGATAAAATAGACATAAGTATACGACCCATTAATTTATTAGAGTTTCCTCTTTCTTTATCTATTTCCATCCCAGAGTGGCCACCCTTTAGGCCTCTTATTTTAATTGCATATGAAACAAGGTTTTCATCCATTTCTTCCCATAATGCAGGAATTGTTGTTTTAGCTGTAACTCCACCAGCACAACTCACTAATAGCACACCCTCTTCTTCGGAGTCTATGTTAATAAGTGTTCTTCCTTCTATATTTTTAGGATCTAATGCCATTGCTCCATCCATTCCTGTTTCTTCTGAAGTGGTAACAAGTAATTCTATGGCCGGATGTTGATATTCATTAGAATCTAAAATTGCTAATCCCATTGCAACTGCAATTCCGTTATCTGCTCCTAAAGTTGTGCCAGTTGCATATACCATGTCCTCAATTATTCTTAACTTTAGTGGATCCTTAATAAAATCATGCTCTATATCTATATTTTTTTCACACACCATATCCATATGGCCTTGTAAAACAACAGCAGGACTGTTCTCATATCCTGGTGTTGCCTTCTTTTTTATAACAACATTTAATGCATAATCTTGAACATATTCTAGATTATGCTCCTTCGCAAAGGATACCAAATAATCGCTAACCTCTTTTTCATTTCCAGACCCTCTTGGAATCTGTGATAGCTTTTCAAAGTATTTAAATACTTCAACTGGCTGTAGATCTTTAAGTATTTCTATCATTGTAATTACCATCCTTTCTTACTTTACAATTATTTATAAAAATGATTGCAAACGCTCTCATGATATATTACTATAAAGCAAAACAAAAGTCGATATGTATAATTTTATGTATTTTTCATAGTTTCATATAAAATTTTATGTATTTTTTATACTTTTATATAATTAAATATAAAAACTTTAGTTTTGTGTCATTATTATTACCTTATCAATAAATTAATATATTGAGTTACTTAAAATTTAAAGTGATTTTAGTATAAAATTGTATAAAAAAAAACATATTAGATTCCTCCAATACAGGCAGATGCATAACGGCTATTGCAATTAATATAAAATACCAAGATTTATTTGAAGAATAATATCCTGTTGCTGGTCAATGGGATGCACCAGAAATGACTGCATTAAAAAATTATAATTTATAGATTGTTGTTCCAGAAGGTGATGCAAAAGCTTTCCTATGTATGAATTCAAGTGTAGAAGCACTTGAATTAGTTGGAGCAAAAGTAAGCAGAGCAACATAAAATGGCCGCGCAAGCGCTGAAGAATTCACAAAAGATGTAAATAAGATGATTGCTGAAGGCAAAAATATAAAATACACTTATAAGTAAAAATCCACGATAATTTATCGTGGATTTCATGGTGGAGGCGAAGCACAACTTTTGAAATCTAACAAAAATTGATATTATTTGAAAACTTATTATTATAGATTAAAAATCCATCTCTATTCTTAATTTGCAACATATTACATATTAACAACTTCGTTTATAAATTCAACTTCATTATTTACCAAAGTATATGGGCAATATTCCTTATAACTCTCTAAATCATTTAGTGTTACTATTTGAACACCATGTTCTAATGTTGTTAATGTTAAATATTTATTTAACATTTTCTAATTTAGCATTAGGTAATATTAAAGTTGCAGATTCATTAAATGGAATTACAAATTTAAAGCTTAAATTTCCTTCTTCACTTATTTCCCATTCACTTTCATATAATCCTACTGGTGAATTATATGATGCTTTTGCATATTTTAAGCGATAATCTGGCATAGGAGTTAATTTTATATGTCTAAATCCTGGTTTATCTTCCACTGTATTTATTCCTGCCATATATGTCTATACATCCACTCTACAATAGAACCATAAGAATAGTGATTTAAGGAATTTATATCTGTGCCACTTATTTTTCCATCAGGAAGTACAGAATTCCAATGCTCCCAAATTGTTGTTGCACCCATTGTAACTACATATAACCAGCTTGGATAATTCTTATTTAACAGCAATGTATAAGCTAAATCATTACATCCATTTTGTGATAATGCCTTACAAAGATAAGGTGTTCCTAGGAATAAAAAATTTTTAATTAATCAATGCATTATAATAGATATGAACCAACTGATTATTCTGCATTAGAAATATTATCTAAGAACTATAGATTTGGCTGTGGCAAAGGAAGATTAAATTTTTACATAAATCACTTTTATAGCTCCACTATTACAGGTATAGAAATGAATACTTTTTTCTATAAAGAAGCTATTGAAAATAAAAGAGATTACTTAAAGAAACATAAAAAGAAAAAAAATAAAACTTTTTCTAGTGCATGCATTTAAATATAAGATCAATTTTCATCTTTCTCCATATTTTATTTAAATTGCAATATATAGTTTACATAATACTTTTTACAAACAACTAAAGAATTTAAATAAAATACCGAAATTATGAATATATTAAAACTATTGTAATTATTAGGAGGTATAGGATGAAAATATTAAATGATAACAATATATCATTTGTTACCCAATCAAATTCGAATAAAAAACTTTCTAGAAGAGAAAGAGAAAGTGATAACACTAATGTAATAAAAATTTCTAATAAAGATAACAAATCAAAAGAATCAAATTTTCTAAATTCAATTATTAATAGAAATAAAGACATGCAAGAAAGAATAACTGATGTAAAATTAAAAGATTTTAAACATTTGCTGAAATTAGAAGAACAAAAGGATAATGTAGTTAAATCTATAAAAGATATTTGTAAAGATAATAAAGATAAATTATCACAATGGAATGGAATAAGTTCTGACCTAAATGATATACTATCAGGAAATGTTGACTCCGTTCTTGAAAATATGAATTTTACTAATGTGGATAACCATATTAGTAATCTTGAAATAGGTGTCGTTTTTGATGATTTATCTGATTTAAAAAAATATTATGGTGATGGTTTAGATTCTTCTATAAGTTTTATTGACTATAGAAACTCTAAAGGTGAAAACTCTACTTTTAATCCAAATGATTTGTCTGATAGTCATAAAGGTGATTATTCTTTACTAGAAACATTAAAAGATTCATATAAAAATCTTTTTAGAATTGATGAAGCAATTAAGAATTTCAAAAAAGATAGTAACGAACGATTAGAAGAAATGCAAAAAAATATGGAGAAAATAAGTGCTAATTTCAAATCAAACAAAAGTATTTTTGATGATGCACTAGAAGTAGATAGAACAAAAAAATAATAGGAACTACCAAATCATATACCTGTATGAACACTTAAAATAATAGTTTGTTGTTACATAATCATAAAATGAATTAATTAATTTAATATTAAAATTATATCATAAAAGCCTTGAAATGTTGGTAATAGCATTTCAAGGCTTTTATGATACAATGACTTTTCTAGTGGTCTCTAATTTTACATTGGAGTTTTTTTATTTTCTACTCCCTCCTGAAAACTCTTTAGAATCACCTGCGTGGTGGTATTCAGAATACAAAATTGCTTTTCTTTTTCTAATTTATAAATATTAAATTTCAAATCTAATTTTCATATTTTAAAAATATCATAAAACCATTAATTTTTGTATTTGGTAACATATTTTATTATACCGCAAGTTGAAAATCATAAAATATTCACTTTTTACGGATTGTTTTAGGCATTTTAAGATAAATCTATTTATTCAATGCTTATATTGTGAGAATATGTCATCATTAAGTAGTTTATAGTCATTAGCTGTTTACTTTATAGTATATTATAAACAAAAAAATTCCAGGTGAAAAAATATTGTAAAAGTAAAAAATATATAGTTTATGTAAAAACGCTATGATAAGAGGCTACACTACTTTGTAAATTAGAGTATATAAGGGGGATTAGTTTGAAAAAAGATTATAAACTAATAAAAAAAGCATTATTAATTTGTGCAGCATTATTTATATCTATGGCTACACAATGTTACAAAGGTATGATTGTAAATGCTGCTGTAAGTAAAACTATAGTGGTAGCAAAGGATGGAAGTGGTAATTATAAAACAGTACAAGCTGCAGTCAATTCTATTCCTCAAAACAACAATCAGAGAGTAACCATATACATTAAAAATGGTACTTATAAAGAAAAAGTTAGAATAAATCAAAGTTTAGTAGCTCTTAAGGGGCAAAGTGCAAATGGAGTTGTTATTACTTATGATGATCATATAAACGTTAACAAAGATAATCAATATAATGCAGAAACACCTACAGTAATAGTAAATGGAAGTAATTTTTATTCTAAAAATATCACTTTTCAAAATACTGCAGGTCAAGTAGAAAGAGCAAATGCTATAGAGATTCTTTCTGATAAAAGTGCGTTTTTTAATTGTAGAATACTTGGTGGACAAGATACTCTATATTTAAGGAAAGATGGACGTAGAGCTTATTTTGAAAATTGTTATATTGAAGGTGATGTAGATTTTATTTATGGGGCAATGGTAGCAGTATTTGAAAAATGTGAAATATATTCTAATAGTCCAGGATATGTTACAGCACCATCAACACCTCAAACTCAACAATATGGTTTTATGTTTAATGAATGTAAATTCACAGGGAACGCTAAAGCAGGATCTGTTTATTTAGGGAGACCATGGAGACCTTATGCAAGTACTATATTAAAAAATTGTCAATTAGGAGCTCATATTTCTATATTAGGATGGAATAATTGGGGTAATGCAGCTAATGAAAAAACTGCAAGATTTATGGAATATAATAGTCAAGGACCTGGATGGAACATTTCTAAAAGAGTAAAATGGGGTAAAGTATTAGACAATAATACTGTAAAGCCACACACTACTGATAATTACTTAAAAGGATCAGATAACTGGAATTATAAAGAAAGATTAGTATAGAGCTTTATAATTTCATTTATAGATATAACTTACAAATAGTAGTTTGAATTTTAATTAAAACAATTGCTTAGAGTATAAATTTTCTGATGTTCTGAAATTAGATTTATAAAAAATATAAAAAAGGGAGAGTATTATTATGTTTAAATCAAAATTAAAATATGCAACTTTTATATTAGCGTTCACATTTATTCTAGCCGTTTGCGGAATAACGCTACAACCTTCTGTAACAGCATTTGCTGCTGATGGTTCTGGTACCACAGCAAGTATCGCAGAGATTCTAAAGAACCAACGTCCAGATGGCGGATGGATAAAGTATTATAATGAGCCAGTAAGTGAGTGGGCAAAGTCAACTATTGACAACAAAGCTACTTATACAGAAATAAGAAGATTATCAGCCGAGTATACAAAGACAAAAAATAGTACCTATTCTGCTGCTGCTATAAAAGGAATCGATTTCTTGTTAAATATGCAATATGATAATGGAGGATGGCCACAGGTTTATAAAAGCAACGGTTATCATACACATATTACGTATAATGATAATGCAATGATTAATGTAATGTTTCTTCTAGATGAAGTTTCAAATAGAAAAGGTGATTTTTCATTTGTAGATAGCAATTTAGCTAATAGATGTAAAATAGCAGTTGAAAAAGGTGTAGACTGTATATTAAAAACTCAAGTTAATGTTAATGGGAAGTTAACAGTTTGGGGGCAACAACATGATGAGAAAACTCTAAAGCCTGCATCTGCAAGAGCATATGAAGTTCCTTCTCTTTGCACTGGTGAAAGTGTAGGTATTATAAATTTCTTAAAAACTAGACCTAGTACTCCTCAAATAACTGCTTCTATTAAAGCTGCTGAAAATTGGTTTAAAACAGTTGCAATTACTGGAATAAAAGTTGTTAAGGCAAATGGAGATGTTACTGTTGTAAATGATTCTAGTGTAAAAACTCCTATCTGGGCTCGTTTTTACGAAATCGGAACTAATAAGCCTATATTTGTAGGGCGTAACGGTGTAGTAAAATATAGACTTGCTGATATTGACAAGGAAAGAAGAACAGGATATGCATGGTATGGTAATTGGGGTTCAAGTATAGTGAAATAATCTAATAATAATACAATCATAATTTAAAGGAGGCTAACTACCTATGAAAAAATCAATATCAACCATTTGTAAAAAATCATTTCTTTTTCTAGTAGCTTTTTTACAAATAGGGTTTTTGACAACTACTGCTAATGCAGCGTCAACAAAACCTACAGTATACATTGCTGGTGATTCAACAGTTGCAACGTATGATCCATCTGTTTCATCTAAAGTAGGATGGGGGCAAGTTATTCCCACATATTTTACTTCAGACTTAATCTTTGAAAATCATGCTATTGGTGGCAGAAGCTCTAAATCCTTTATAGATGAAGGTCGTTTAGCTGAAATCTTAAAGAAAATAAAACCCAATGACTATTTATTTATTCAATTTGGCCATAATGATCAAAAAAAAGAGGACCCAGCTCGTTACACTGAACCATATACAACATATAAACAATATTTAAAACAGTATATTGATGGTGCTCGTGCCAAAAAAGCAATTCCTGTTTTAATAACACCAGTTGCAAGACTTAACTATAAAAATGGCAATTTTAACAATGACTTTGTTGACTATGGTGCTGCAATGAAACAAGTAGCTGCTAAAGAAAATGTTAAACTAATTGATCTTACAACAAAGAGTATAAATTACTTTACTTCAATTGGATATAATGAAACTTACAAATTATTTATGATTTCCTTAGATGGTACAGATCGCACACACTTTACTAAACAAGGAGCAATTCAAATTGCTAGGTTAGTTTCTCAAGGATTAAAAGAAAATAATTTACCTATTTCTAAATATGTTAAATAAGTAATATGATTCAGTCATATTAGTATTAAAAGATGATATGCTCCATTTATAGTAGACAGTTTAAATAATAAAACTGTTTCTATAAATGGAGCATATCAGTTTTAGATTTTCGTGGGTTTCATGTTGGTGACAAAGCTTCCCCTTCTATCCTAATATCTAATTTCTCCCCTATTCAAAATTTAGTTACTTCTAATCTTTCTTATTTCCTTAACCTTACTTTTACTTATATATCTTTCTATCTCTTTTTCTCTTTTTATTATTAGGTAGTGATTTTTATATTCCAAATAGCAGCTGCAATAAATCTCCTCATCATCAATTAATATCATATATAAATCATTACTTCTTAAAGTTTTAATTATTTCTTTCATATTAATTGATATTAATAATAAAGTGCTAATGATTATTTCCAGAATTAAAGCTATAAGAAATGGTTCAATTTTTTCATTGTTTTCAAATAGCACAAATTTACTATTGGTAATTTCAATATTTCTTGATATTCCATCTAAGATAACAAATAAAAATAATACTGTTGAAACACTGAAAACATATATATTTTTCATATTCTTACTCTCAATATTGTCCTCTAATGTTACTAAATTGCCTTCTAATTTTTTTCTAAAATTCTTTTTTAAATAACCAAATTTTTGCATTGCATCAATTGAAGCAAAAATCGTTGCTATTATAACTATAGAAAATAAAATTAATTCCATAAAATTAATTAAATTCATAGTTCTTAAGCTAATACTGGAATCCTTTTGATAAAAATTTTTAATAAGCAAGCTTCCCAATATAATCATATAAATAAAAAATCCAATACAACCTATCCATTCTATAACCACACTGAACATTGATTGTTTTCCTGGAACCTCTTTATATTTTATTTTTACAATAGACATAAAAAAATTATAAAATGCTTTTATATGTAATGCTATTAATGTTCCCAATATAGTTAATATTGCTACTATATCTCTTGTTGTAAACTCCATAATTATATCTCCTTCCATCTAATAAAAAACATTTCTATGTAAAAATTTCCAAGAACTTCTTTGCAGCCATAGATAAATATCTTTCCTTTATCCAAATAGCTGAAATTTGAGTTCTTAAGGTATCTTTATTTATTTCTTTATATTTAATATTATCCATAAAATCAAAATTAATAGCTGATTTAGGAACTATGCCAATTCCAAGACCTGCTCTTGCCCATAAAATTGTAGTTCTTGCATCATCATTTATACAAAATATATTAGGTTCTAAGCCTAACTCTTGAAATTCTGCTAAAAGTATTTTTTCAAATCTTCTATATAGTATTAATGGCATGTCCTCTAAATCCTCTAAAAGAAGTTCATCCTTCTGACTTTCAAAATTATAATCAGAACTCATAACAGCTACCATGGGTTCAGCTTCTAAGAATAAACATTCAAAATTTTGAGAATTAAATGGTGTTCTAACTATACCTACTTCTATAATCCCTGAATTTATCTTTTCTATAAGTTCATAAGTGTTTCCCTCATATATTTCAAATTTTATATTAGGATATTTTTTATTAAACTCTATTATCCTCTTGCTTAAAAGGACTGTTCCTGAGGAGGAAATTGTTCCAAGTCTTAATGTGCCTTGAATTCCCTTTCTAAACGCCTCTATTTCTTTTGTAGTTGAAGTTGTAATCTCTAATATATGTTTAGCCCTTTTATAAAGAATCTTTCCAGCATCTGTGAGTTTAATCTTTCTGGCACCTCTTTCAATTAATTTTATTCCAAGTTCATCTTCTAATAATTTTAATTGAGTGCTTAAAGGCGGCTGTGCCATATGAAGCTTATTTGCTGCATGAGTTATAGTTCCTTCTTCTGCTATAGTAATAAAATATGTAAGCTGCTTAATATCCATAATTATTCCCTTTCATGATGCATTTTCCGTTAAAGTCATGTTAAAGTAATTGGCATAGATTCAAATACTAAATGTAAATAATCTTGGTTGCGCTTAATAAGTTCCTATTTGTACTTCGCACTTTTTTTATATGTGAATTGTTCTTGGTTGCGCTTTGCGCTTTTTTTATAGGTGTATACTTAGTTACCGTGTATGCTTTCCAATTCAGCAAATTAGTTAGAACTTATATATAATGATCTTGGTTGTGCTTCGCACTCTTTTTATATGTGTATACTTTTTAGATATACTTTATATATCTAATAAATATTTTTAATATACTTAATACTTTGTTACAATGATAACTGAAATATTGAATTTACTCAAGAAAGGATTTGATAAACATGCTTAAAATAGCACGTTTTTTAAAAGCTTATAAAAAACAAGTTATCTTAGGACCAATTTTTAAATTAATCGAAGCAATTTTCGAACTTATCGTTCCTATTATTATGGCTAAAATAATTGATGTTGGAATTCAAAATAAGGATATCTCTTATGTTCTTAAAATGGGTATTCTTTTAGTTTTAATTGGAATTGTAGGTCTTAGTTCTTCTCTTATATGCCAACGTTATGCAGCTATTGCTTCTCAAGGCTTTGGAACTACAGTAAGAAACGAACTATTTTCTCACATTAATACATTCTCATATAACGAAATTGATAAATTTGGTACACCATCATTAATAACAAGAATCATAAATGACGTTAATCAACTTCAATTTGCAGTTGCTATGCTAATAAGACTTGTTATTAGAGCACCTTTTCTAGCAATAGGTGCAATTATCATGGCAATGATTTTAGATTTTAAGCTATCATTAATCTTTTTAATAGCAACCCCTATTATAGTTGTTATACTTTATTTTGTAATGACTAAATCTATACCTTATTTTCGTTCAATTCAAAAAAAGTTAGATAAAATTTCTTTAATAACACGTGAAAATCTTGAAGGTGTTCGTGTTGTTCGTGCATTTTCAAATCAAAATTATGAAGAAGCTAGATTTGATGATGCAAGCGATGATTTAAGCAATACAGCTATTAACGTTGGTAAACTATCTTCTTTATTAAATCCTCTTACATATATTGTTTTAAATTTTTCAATAATTGCAATCATATGGTTTGGTGGAATACGAGTAGATGCAGGTGATTTAACTCAAGGTCAGATAATTGCATTTGTAAATTATATGACTCAAATACTTCTTGCCCTTATTGTTGTTTCTAATCTTGTTGTTGTATTTACAAAAGCCTCTGCTTCTGCAGCCAGAGTAAATGAAGTTTTTGAAACTTCAAGTTCTATAATTGAAAATAATAATGAACTTATATTAGATTTAAAAAATGATACTGCTTATGAAGAAGCTCTAGATTTAAACATCAATAATAAAATTAACGCTTTTAATATTCAAAAATCTGGTCTTAGTTCTATAAACAACAGGCCTGTTAAGATTGAATTTAAGAATGTCTCATTTTCATATGGAGCTTCTGAAAAATATGCACCAAACATTGCTATAACTTCTGGTGAACACATTAATAATCAAACTCATGTAAATGAAATATCTTTAGACAGTCAAGCAAAGGTTGGAGCTTTCCCCGAGACTACTAATCAAGAAGCCCATGTGAGTCAACTTTCCGAAAATAGAGAATCCGACTCTAAACTTCAGCTTGAATCACTTACTTCGGAAACAAACTTAAATCAAGTTTCATTAGATAATATATCTTTTAAAATATATGAAAATGAAACTATAGGAATTATAGGAGGTACTGGTTCTGGTAAATCAACACTTGTTAATTTAATTTCTCGTTTTTATGATCCATCTAATGGAGAAATATTTATAGATGGACATAATTTAAAGGAATATGCACTTTCTAAGATTAGACATAAAATAGGCTTAGTACCTCAAAATTCAGTATTGTTTACAGGCACTATTGCTGAAAATATACAAATAGGAAATCCTGATGCTACTAATGAAGATATAGAAAAAGCTCTTGAAATTTCAGAAGCCTCTGAATTTGTAGCTAAATTACCAAAAACATATGAAACTCGCCTTGATCAAGGTGGCAAAAATTTATCAGGAGGTCAAAAACAAAGACTTACAATAGCTAGAGCACTGGCTATTGATCCTGAAATTTTAATCCTTGATGATAGTTTTAGTGCTCTTGACTTTGCAACTGATGCTAGACTTAGGAGTGCTCTAAAAAACAAACTCAAAAAAAATACTACAGTAATAATTGTATCTCAAAGGATTGCAACAATAAAAAATGCAGATAAAATACTTGTGCTCGATGATGGAAATCTAATAGGAATTGGAAGTCATAATGAATTAATCAAAAATTGTGATGTTTACAAAGAAATTTATTTTTCTCAAAACCAAGAATCTGAAGAAAGAGAGATTAATTAATATGAATAAAAACTCAATATTATATAGATTATTATCATACACAAAGCCATATAAAATCTATTTATTTGGTGCAATATTAAGTGCTATTATAAGTATCTCGCTTACTTTATATGGTCCAATACTTATAGGAAATGCTATTGATTTAATTTTAGGACCAGGAAATGTTCATTATTCTCAAATATTAAAAATATTAATTATACTCATGTTTACAATACTTATCAGTTCATTTTTTCAGTGGACACTTTCAAATTTTACAACTGCTATAACTCAAAAAACAGTAAAAGATATTAGAGTCGATGCATTTAATAAATTAAATACTCTTACTTTTAAGTATATAGATTCAAATTCTCATGGAGATATAATAAGCAGAATAGTAAATGATGTTGATTCAGTATCTGATGGACTCCTGCAAGGTTTAACCAGTCTTTTTACTGGTATAGTAACTATATTGTTAACTTTAGCATTTATGTTATCACTAAGTCCAATTATTGCTTTGGTTGTAATACTGGTTACTCCCCTTTCTCTATTTGTTGCTTCATTTATAGCAAAACATTCTAATCAAATGTTTAAGGAACAATCAAAAACTCAAGGAGAATTAAGTGGTTATATTGAAGAAATGATTGGAAATCAAAAAATAGTTAATGCATTTAACTATGGACAATCTTCTATTGATAAATTTAAAGAAATAAATTCAAGACTGTACAATTGTGGTATTAAAGCTCAATTTTATTCTTCCCTTTCCAATCCTTCAACACGATTTGTAAATGGACTTGTATATGCTGCTGTTGGTGTTATTGGTACTATTTATGCAATACTTGGTGCTATATCCATAGGTGATATTTCTTGCTTTTTAACTTATGCAAATCAATATACTAAACCATTTAATGAAGTTACTGGTATAATAGCACAGCTGCAAACTGCATTTTCCTCTGCCAGAAGATTATTTGATCTTTTAGATGAAGAAGGTGAAACTAAAGATGTAGAAACTTCATTTAATAGATCAAATTTCATTGGTAATATAGAATTTTCTGATGTAAATTTTTCATATGACAAATCTAAAAAACTTATAGAAAATTTCAATTTAAAAGTTGATTCTGGAAATAAAATAGCTATTGTAGGTCCAACTGGAAGTGGTAAGACAACCTTAGTAAATTTACTGATGAGATTTTATGAAACTAGTTCCGGAAGCATAAAAATTGATGGAATTCCTATTAATGATATGTCAAGACATAATCTTAGAAATTTATTTGGAATGGTTCTTCAAGAAACTTGGCTATATACTGGAACCATACGTGATAATATTTCTTACGGAAAAGAAAATACTACTGATGAAGATATTATAGCTGCTGCAAAGAAAGCCAAAGCCCATAATTTTATAATTAAATTACCAAATGGATACGATACTATAATTTCAGAAGGTGGTTCTAATATATCTGCTGGTCAAAAACAATTGCTTTGTATTGCAAGAATTATGCTTTTAAATCCACCTATGCTAATTTTAGATGAGGCAACAAGCAGTATAGATACAAGAACTGAATTAAATATACAAGAAGCCTTTAACAAAATTATGACTGGCCGTACCAGCTTTATTATAGCCCATAGATTATCTACAATAAAGCAAGCAGATGTTATATTAGTATTAAAGGATGGTAAAATTATAGAACAAGGTAACCACAATACATTATTATCGCAAAATGGCTTTTATAAATCCTTATACAATAGTCAATTTGCTGCAAATTAATAAATTAAATTTATGATGTCATTTTAAAATTGACATTCATAAATTTCTCATAAAAAATAATTATTTCATAACCTAAATTTATTATATTAATTATAACTCATAATTATTTCTAAAATTAGAAACGAACCCTAAATGTTAGATTTTTATAACATTTAGGGTTCATTTAATAATTAGTTATATCTAGATAAAATAAGCAAAGTGCTAACTCAATATAAATGATCAGCACATAACTTATTTACACTAAAAACATTCATATAAATGGCTTCTTGACTATTGACTCTTATATGTATACATGAATGTTTTTTAATTTTTATAGTCCTTATATGTATTTTGCAGCAATCACATTTTTAATTATTAATTTTTATTCATAAAACTTTTAATTTTTTCTAGAAGCATGCTTAAAGCAACTGTATTTTCTCCGCCTTCTGGAATTATTATATCGGCTCTTTTTTTGCTTGGATCTACAAATTCTTCATGCATAGGTTTTACTGTACTTAAGTATTGATTTACTACAGAATCTAAATCTCTTCCTCTTTCTTGAACATCTCTTAATAACCTTCTTATTATTCTTACATCTCCATCTGTATCCACAAAAACTTTAATATCCATTAAATCGCAAAGTTCTTTATTTTCAAATATCAATATACCTTCAACAATTATGACTTTAGTAGGTCTTACTTCCACTGTTTCATTTAATCTTGTATGTTCAACAAAAGAATAAACTGGATGACATACTGAACCTTTTTCTTTTAAGCACTTAAGTTGATCAATTAAAAGATCTGTGTCAAAAGAATTGGGATGATCATAATTAAGCTTTTTTCTCTCTTCTAAAGGAATATCTTCATTTGATTTATAATAATAATCATGACAAAGAATTACAACTTCCTCGCCAAAAACATCTTTTATTTTTTGAGATAAAGTAGTTTTTCCTGATCCGCTTCCTCCAGCTATACCTATTACCATTACATTTTGCATATTTTCCTCCAAATCATTTAATATATAAGTTTGCATTAATAACTATATATTAATTTTTAATAAGGCATATGAAATAAAATAACAAGTCCATGATACGATGTATATTTTGAGTCAGACAAGGAAGCATGTTTGCTTCATAGTGGGCTATTAGGGGAACATGCTGACGAAGTATGACTCAAAATAGACTAGCATGCTGACTTGTTATTTATTTGAATATGCCTAAACTCGTACCACTATTTCTATTAGATTTTATTATATAACAAAGAAAAAGACAACTCCTAATAAGATTTAGTATAAAAAATACTAAATTTTATTAAAAGCTGCCCATCTGTAATGCTTTTCTTATAAAATTAAACATGTTACAATACATTTTTTTCTAAAATTGAAGATTTCTTATATAAGTATACTGTCATATTTTTATTATCCTTATTTACATTTTTTAAAATTACTGCATTTTGATTATTATAATTTTTATTATCTCCTACATCAAAAAACTCAATTGCTTTATTGACCTTTTTTATCTCTCCATCTTCCTTTTTGTATAATACAGAAATTTTTTCATTAAAATCTATACAATAGTTATTCACGTCTTTACATTTATTTGTTTCACTTTCTTTTAAAATTATATTATACTCATTTTTATTAAATGACCTTCCTGCACTTTGTAAAAAGCTCTCTTTATTATAAAAGTTTTTATCATATTGCTTATGGCTGCCTTTTAAAACATTTTCTATTTTAACTACTAATGCTTCATATTTATTTATCATAATTACTAAGTCTTCATATTCACTAATGTCATCACCATATTTTGCTTTGAAATTCTCTAACATGTCCAAAGCTTTTTCCTTATCATATATGCCTTTAAAAGATAAATCTTTTGCCAATTTAATTACTATGTTATTTATACTCTTATATTTTATAAATTGTAACATTCTTATAATGAAAAATATTGCTAATATGCAACAAGGTACTGAAATAAGTGGAAACTCTACCAATAATCCGCCTAGAAATATTAATAATATAAAATTCTTATTGGCATCCTCATATACTTCAATGCCTTCCAATAAAACAGGATTATATGATAGAATTTTATCTATCATTAAGTTTTTATTTCTTCTATTTATTTTTATATCACTTATTATAGATCTTCTTCTCAATTCTTTTTTTTTCTTATCTTTCATACCAACACCCTCCTCATTTTGTAATAGCTTCCTTAATATTACATCCATTGGTGTTTATTATCAAGTTACTATATTATTTATATACTTATATGTTTTTTCACTATTACGTAAGTTTCTTTTTATTACGTTTCATTTCGTTATCATATTTTTTTATAATTTGTCTATTATTCTCATTAAATTTTATTTTATATTTATTACTACTTTTATTGCTTAACTTCCGCATAGAAAACCCTTTTCTGCAAAATACCTAAAAACTTTTATGAAAACAAAACCATGCATAAATAAGGATTTAATTTCCTTTATATGCATGGTTTATTCATAAAATTTTATAATTATCCGTTATATAGATTCCTAAATACAGTCTAATAATTTTTTTTAAATCAAATATTTAACTTTTTTAATTTCTACCTTCCCATGATCTTAATTTTTCTTCTTTAAATTCCTTAAAATATCCTCCATCAATCGCATCTCTTATATCTGCCATTAATTTATTATAGAAATATAAATTGTGTAATACGCATAATCTCATAGCAAGCATTTCCTTTGCCTTAAATAAATGTCTTATATAAGCTCTTGTATAACTCTTACAAGTTGGACATTCACAGCCTTCATCTATTGGCTTTGCATCAAGTTCGAATTTTGCATTCATTAAGTTAAGTTTACCTTCCTTGCAAAATACATTTCCATGTCTTCCATTTCTAGCTGGAAGTACACAGTCAAAGAAATCTATACCTCTTTCAACTGCTTCTAATATATTGCTTGGAGTTCCAACTCCCATTAAGTATATTGGTTTATCTTCTGGCAAATGTGGTACAACAGCATCTATTACCCTATACATATCTTCATGGCTTTCTCCAACCGCAAGTCCACCAATAGCATAACCATCTAAGTCCATTTTAGTTATTTCCTTAGCATGTTTTATTCTTATATCTTCATAAACTCCACCTTGGTTTATACCAAATAGCATTTGTTCTTTATTTATTGTATCTGGAAGAGAATTTAATCTATCTATTTCAATTTTACATCTTTCAAGCCATCTAGTAGTTCTCGCTACTGATCTTTCAACATATTCTCTTGGCGCTGGATTTTCAATACATTCATCAAAAGCCATTGCAATAGTTGATGCTAAATTACTTTGGATTTGCATTGATTCCTCTGGTCCCATGAATATTTTTCTTCCATCTATATGAGAATTAAAGTATACACCTTCTTCTTTTATCTTTCTCATCTTTGCAAGTGAAAATACTTGAAATCCACCTGAATCTGTTAAAATTGGTCTATCCCAATTCATAAATTTATGTAATCCACCAAGCTTGCTAACAACCTTGTCTGTTGGTCTTAAATGAAGATGATATGTATTAGAAAGTTCCACTTGGCATCCTATGTCTTTTAAGTCCATACTAGATACAGCACCTTTTATAACTGCTATTGTACCAACATTCATAAATACTGGTGTTTGTATAGTTCCATGTGGTGTTTCAAACTGACCTCTTCTTGCATTTCCATCTTTCTTTAATAAAGTATATTTTTTACTCAAAAGTTTCACCTCTTATAATTATAAATTCTTATAGGCATCTAAGAAAATATATTGGAAAAATAGTCTAAACTTAAATTAGTCCTAGTAATTTAAGTTTGTTAAGTAACAAAAATTACAACATATATATCTAAAAATACCTTATATAATTGAAACAATTGATTATGTCACCTCATCAATGTACTCAAAGCTTTTTTAATAGCACAATTAAACTTGAAATTACTTTACAATTTCTTTTAGTTCTTAATACTGTTTTTCTAAAGTACATCTTTATTTGAACTTTCTAAGAACTTATTCACTAATTGTACATTATTAACTTTTATTTGTTAACTTATAACTGTTATTTAACAAACATAGCATCTCCAAATGAGAAAAATCTATATTTTTCATTTACAGCTTCTTTATATGCATTCATAACATTATCTCTTCCAGCTAAAGTTGAAACAAGCATTATCAATGTTGATTCTGGTAAATGGAAGTTTGTTATTAAATTATCCACTACTTTAAAATTATATCCTGGATATATAAAAATATTAGTCCAGCCACTTTGTTCTTTAACGAATCCATTTTCATCACCAATAGTCTCTAAAGTTCTTGTTGATGTTGTTCCAACAGAAATAACTGCATTACCTCTTTTTTTGGTTTCATTTATTATATCTGCACTTTCTTTTGAAAGTATATAAAACTCTGAATGCATCTCATGTTCTTCTAAAGATTCAACTTTTACAGGTCTAAAAGTTCCAAGACCAACATGTAAAGTCAAATAAACTATATTTATACCCTTAGCTGTTATTTCAGCTAGTAATTCTTTTGTAAAATGCAGACCTGCAGTTGGCGCTGCTGCTGAGCCATTTTCCTTTGAATAAACTGTTTGATATCTTTCTCTATCTTCTAATCTTTCATGAATATATGGAGGCAATGGCATTTCACCTAGTGCATCTAATACTTCTTCAAATATTCCATCATAGAAAAATTCAACAATTCTATTGCCATTGTCTTGAACTTCTACTACTTCTGCCTTTAATTTTCCATCTCCAAAAGTAAACTTTCTTCCTACTCTTGCTGATTTACCAGGTTTTGCCAAGCACTCCCATTTATCTTTTTCAATTCTTTTAAGCAAAAGAAATTCTATTTTCCCATGAGTTTCTTCTTTTTCACCAATTAATCTTGCTGGCATTACTCTTGTATTATTTAATACTAAAGTATCACCTTCATTTAAATATTCTACAATATCATGAAAACTTTTATGATTAATTTCACCAGTTTCTCTATCTAAAACCATAAGTCTTGATGAATCCCTTTTTTCTAAAGGATGTTGAGCTATTAGCTCTTCTGGCAAATAAAAATCAAAATCTTTTACGTTCATATGTTAATCTTCTCCTAACTAAAATCCTCATTTTTTACTTAACAATCCAAACTCAAGGATAATTTATCTATTCTTCAAAAAAATTTCCTTGAGTACTGTTGCTTACTTTATTCTTTGAAGTATTTACTCTCCCAAGATGCTTATATGCCTTTTCACTTGCAATTCTACCTCTTGGAGTTCTTATTATAAAACCTTTTTGTAGCAAATACGGTTCATAAACATCTTCTATAGTTCCAAGTTCTTCTCCTATAAAATAAGAAAGTGTTTCAATTCCTACAGGTCCACCATTAAAATTATCTATAATTGCTTCTAGTATCTTATTGTCAACCTTATCAAAGCCTTGATTATCTACTTCCAATAATTCTAAAGCTTCCCTTGCTTGCTTTAAAGATACAAGGTTATTACCTTTTACCTCTGAATAATCTCTAACCCTTTTTAATAACCTATTAGCAATTCTAGGTGTCCCTCTAGATCTTCTTGCAACTTCAAATGCTCCTTCTTCAGTGATTTCACATCCAAACACAGTAGCACTTCTAACTAAAATTTCCTTAAGCTCTTCATCTGTATAATATTCCATTGAGCAATGTACACCAAATCTATCTCTAAGTGGTGCTGAAAGCATCCCTATTCTAGTTGTTGCTCCTATAAGTGTAAATTTAGGAAGATCAATTCTTATAGACTTTGCAGCTGCACCTTTGCCTATAACTATATCTAATGCATAATCTTCCATTGCTGGATACAAAATTTCTTCAACAGACCTATTTAATCTATGAATTTCATCAATAAACAAAACATCAAAGTCCTTTAATGTTGTTAAAATCGCAGCTAAATCCCCAGCCCTCTCTATTGCAGGTCCTGAAGTAACTTTTAAATCCCCACCCATTTCTAATGCAATAATATTTGCGAGTGTTGTTTTTCCAAGTCCTGGTGGTCCATATAAAATTGTATGATCTAAGGCTTCATGTCTATTCTTTGCAGCCTTTATAAATATGTCCAATCTTTCCTTAACCTTATCTTGTCCTATATATTCACTTATTTTTTGAGGTCTTAGACTAAGTTCAGAATTAGAATCTTCTTGCAATTCAAATGCATTAACTATTCTTTCCATAAAAAACCTCCCCTTTTCTAATAAATCATAAATCTTAACTTAGGTACAGTTAACTGCTTAAACTAGCCCATTAATAATTTCAAAGCAGCCTTAATTATATTTTCAATACTTTCATTTTTATCTACATTTTTAAGTACTGACTCTGCTTCTTTTTCACTATATCCTAATGCAAGCAATGCGCTTAATGCTTCTGATAACACCATAAGATTTTCATTAGTGCCATTATCAGGATTTTGAGGATCATCTAGTAATTCATCTGATTTCAACTTATCTTTTAGCTCTAAAATAATTCTAGCAGCTGTTTTTTTACCTATACCAACACCTCTGCAAATATGCTTTTCATCACCAGTTAATATAGCATATTTTAAATTATTAACCCTGCTTATTGATAACAAGGATAATGCGGCTTTAGGACCAACACCACTAACTGTTAAAAGCAATTTGAACAATTCTAATTCTTCCTTAGAATCAAATCCGTAAAGACCTAAAAAGTCTTCTCTTACAATTTGTTCAAGATAAAGCATAATTTCCTCTCCTGATTTTGGAATGGAGGACATTGTAGCACCTGATGTAAATATTTTATAACCAATTCCACTATTCTCTACTATTATATAATCCTTATTTATACCTACATATTTTCCTTTAATATATTCGTACATTTAAATTCCTCCACTTTTTATTATGCCCTATATGAATATTTAACCAAATATAATCTATAAAACCTAACTTATACTTTATCATTTTAAATGAAATTTTTCAATGCACAATTAACACTTAGCAATGGATAATTGATGTTAAAATATTCAAATGATATCCTGTTAAAACATATACTAAAAAATGATAATTTCTTCTTAGTTGAATTTAAATTAGAGTATGTTATCGATAATTTCACTTTTCTATAATTCCCCAAATGTTTAAAAGGCATGTGTAGTAACTAACCACTCCATACCTTTTTAATTACACTCTATACTCATAAATAAATATCTTCTAAGTATATCTATGATAAAAATTCAGACAAATTTTCTTCTGCATCTTCTTTTGAATCATATTCAAATTCAAAATTCTTGATTTTATTTTTATCTATTTCTCTTAAATTGTCTACTTTCTTGTTATTAGAATATACATCTTCGTTATTTTCAATTAATAATATTCCATCCTTATCAGTTTTATATATAGCTAAAAATCCATCCTTTTCACCAATATAATATTTATTTGGTTTCACTGATTTAGAAATATCTTTTTTATATGTCATTTCACCATCAGGATTTAATTCAAGAACATATCCTTTATCACTTAATGCTTTTGATAATTCTCCTTTGGTTAAATTTCCATCTATATTTAATTCTTTCTTTAACTCTGCTATAGTCAATTCTTTTTCTTTCTTATTTCCTGAAAACAAGTATATTTTTGTATTATCACTTAATTTGTTGTTTTTATTTATCTCACTTGCTTCAACTGCATTATATTTAAAATTCTTATTAGTTATATATTTATCTGATAAATAATAAGTTATAAAGAAAATAAGTACTAACATCATTGTCATTCCAATAAATAATTTCTTTTTACTAATCATAAATAATCACTCCTTATTAAGGAGTATTGACATTATTCTTATATATATACATTAAATTACTTATATATCATATTAATCTGTTTTAATTGATTTTCTGTTCCTTCCATTTTTTAAATAAATACATTCATATATCCATAAATCTGTAAAGAGTAAATCTTTTAGATTCCTAAACTTCTATCTAATTTACTCTACAATAAAAATAACAAGATGATTTTATACCTACTCGATTTGTCATTTTTATTAATTCCTTTTAAAAGTATGTTTTAATGCATTTATTATTATAGCCCAAGTAATTCTAAAGCAATTTCTATAATTTATAATTGCATTTATTATTAAAACTACTGCTATAATTTCTAAATAATAAAATATAACCGTTAGTATTGGATTAATATTTACCCATTTCATATCTAAAAACATAGAAGTTACAAAAGACAACCCAAATATAACAACACTGAAAATTATAAGACCTTTAATCATTCCTTTAAAATCTTCATGACTTGGTGCTATTCCACTTATTAATACTAAAAATAATAAAATTGTTATTAAACCTTCTTTAGTTATTAACATCCTTGGATCTAAAATCCTTGATATTTCTGATATTTCACTTTTTAATACAAATTTACTTTCTATAAATATAAACAAAGGTATATTAACCAGTGCAGGTGCTATTGCTATAAAAAATCCCTTTATGCTTATAACAAATGGTATACTGCTGCCTATTCTTGATTTTACATATCCAGGTCGTCCTCCCTTTGGTAAAAGCTTCACTTCATCAATTTTAGCTAGACATAATATAGCAACTACTAAATGAGCCAACTCATGAGCTGGTGTACTAAGTCCATATATAAATTTACCTAAGTTAGAATTTATACTTCCTATTGCTCCTTGAAAAATTGATTGAATAAATCTTAATGCATAATAATATGAAAAATATAATAATAAAAAAACTGCTACTGATTTAACCGCTGCTTCCATTTAACCACATCCATTTCTATTTCTATTTCTTCTTTATTGTAAATATTTTTATCTCACTCTATTTATAAAACCACATCTTTTACATAACTCTTCTACTGCTTTTCTATCTGAAAATCCATTATATATATCTTTAGCTCTTTTAGAATTTAAGATTTCCTCTAAATTATTTTCAAAAACATTTCCAAGAGGAATACTTCCATCGCTATCTAAGCAGCATGGTACAACAGTTCCATCTACTAATATACCTATTTGATCTCTAAGTCCATAACAAAAAGCTCGTTCCCCTAATTCCTCTACCTTTAAAGATGGCCATTTAAATTTTTCGCCCATACTAATATACACGTTTTTTCTTAGTTTAAAACTATTTTTTTCTTTTAAACATTCCTTTAAATCACAGTTTATTTCAAATTCATTCTCAAGTAACTTAAATATATCAATATTCATATTATTACTAGCACTATACCTTGTATCTAAATTCCACAACCTTAAAGCGCAAATTATATTAGTATTTTCTGCTGCTTCTTTAACAAATTTAATTATATTGTTTATGTATTTATTAAAATCAATTTGTTCTTTATTAGCTTCAAAACTATGAAGTGAAATATTTACCTGCCTTAATGAAGATGCATTAAGTAATACATTTTTAACTTCACTTATTAATGTTCCATTAGTAGTTATATTAACCTTTAATTGATTTTCTTTGCTTATTTCTAAAAAAGATTCAAGTTCTTTATTTAAAAATGGCTCTCCCATTAAATGAAAATAAATATGATCTGTATAAGTTTTTATATTTTTAACAATATGCTCAAAGGATTCTTTATCCATAAACTCCAACTTTCTAGATGTTTTAGGACAAAAATTACAACTTAAATTACATATGTTAGTTATTTCTATATAAGCTTTTTTAAATTTTTTCATTAATTATAACTCCTGTCTTTAGTTTTTTACTAATTTAAAAATAAATCCTTTTAAACTTTTCAGTCTTTAATACGACTTAAAATGCTATTAATTACACCACTCTATTATATAACAATTTATTATTTTGCCAATAGTTTTTAAATTTAACATTAATAAAGTAACTTTTTCATATATGCCTTCTAAATATTAATTTTCAAATTTCTAATAACAAATTTTTATAATTTCTCATTTGTAATCTTAAATTTCTTAAACTTTACTATACTAAAAAAGAACAAATATACAAAATTATGTACATCTGCTCTTCATTATTTACGTTTATATTCTTAAAATATATTCATTAATCTGATTAGCTTATATATTTAAATTATTCTACCTTATTCATAAATTCCAGCAATAATCACCATGCTTTAATTTTTTTTATAAGTTTACTTATAAAATTTTCTTTTTTATCTTTTTTATTACTCTTATTAAACTCATTTTTACTAGCAAAAATTATTAGTAATGCACCTCCAACCAATAAATATATCCACCATGGTATACTTAGCCAGAAATTTAGAGTGTTTAAAAATACACCTATAAGTAAAAATATTGCTCCACCAATAAAATATAATTTTCTTTGAATAACAAATCCCACAATAATGCTTATTATACATAAAATACAGAAAACAATTACTTCAAATGAATTGTTATTTTGATGAGATAATAAGAGAATAATTCCTACAACTGAATACCAAATTCTTAATATAACTGTACAAGTAACATTCTTTTTTTGAAAATAATAATTTATTATTAAATGTAGTACAATAATAGATGGAATCAATATAAAATCCATTTTATATTTTTCCAAAAAGCCTAATTCTAAAATAAATCTTCCATAAGCAATATAATTAAAAAATATAGCGCTTATGTTTAAATTTCTTTTTAATTTCTCATTATTTATAAATTGACTTGTATAATATAAAAATACTCCAAACACTATAAATGAAAAAATATTAAAAACATATGGAATAGATTCATCAAATGAAATCATAATTGAACACATAAGAGATATTCCCGAAAAAATATTACAGTATAATATTTCCTTGTGTCCTGCAATCTCATCCAAATTATAAAGAATATATCCTATTGCAGCTATTATACAAGCTACCAAACAATTTGCTACTGTTTGATTTATTGCATCAAAGTAATAAATTATTCTTAAGCTCATAATCCAAAGACAACCTATAGGAATATACATAAGTACAATTTTTTTGCTCTTATATAAGAACAATGTCATTAATCCAATACATCCTATTAAAAAACATATAAATTTATAATTTAAATTTTCAAAGTCATTTAAAAATAAAGAATTTAAAAAACCAAAAGAATAAATTCCAATTATATATGAATTTAACCTCTTTCGCCATAAGTCTTTAGAACATATCCAAATAATTGTAAGGATTAAACTTATACATAAAAATATATTTTGTGGTTTTAAAATGAAAATATTCATTTTATTAAATCTTAAGAATATTTCTAAATCCAATAATACAATTGTAATCATTGTTATAAACAAATATAAATATATTTTTATTTTTAACTCACTTTTTCCTAGAAGGAAACACCCTGCTGTTACAATAGCTACTGCTATTCCAGCTATAATTCTATCTATCTGGAAAAATAAAGTAAGAAAATAAGTCAATACTAAAAATGCATGTCCTTCGTATAAATATATTTTATAATCATTCTTCTTTTTTAAATTAATAATTAAACTTATTCCATATATAATTCCAATATTTAAAATAATATAAATGAAACCTATATGAAATCTTCCATTCAAAAATATATTTTCTATTAATTTAAACCCTACTAATGTAAATAAATTAGCAATAAAAATAGTAATTGGTATTAAAAATTTTAATGCTCCTAAATAAAATTCATCTTTTGCTTTTTTTGTAGTAATAACTATAACTGCTAATAATATGTATATCAATACTGCTGTATATAAAGCTTTTAATGGTATAATTGAAATTAAATCTAAAATTATCATTGTAGTTAATATTATTATATCTATTCCAGTCTTTAAATATTTAAAGTTATTATAATAATAAATCAGTCCATAAATTGCAAGCAGTCCTAAATTCATTATAATATAATAAGCAAACATATCCATTTTAATTCTAAAAGTAATACACGCCATATGTATTGCTAAAATCAAAATACTTGAGACAAATATTCCACCTTGAAATTTAAAATCATAAATCCAATAAATCATAATAATTGCTAAAACAACAATTGAAATAGTAAGTATCACCCCTTGGATAATTCCATTTGGTTCTCCCATCATAGTCATTATTGTAGCATAAACACTACTACCTAAAACTTGAAAAATACTTACTACAAGATTAATAAATGCATAATATTTTATGGTTTTTGTAACAAAATTATATATACTTTGTGTTTTGCTTAATTTATGATAAATACATGATAACGCTAATGTATATATTAATAACATTAATAATTCCATATTATAATTGAAATCCAATTGTTTTAAAATAAACCAAAATAATATCTCAGAATCAATAAGTGTAATCCATGTAAAAGTAACATTTTTATATTTTTTAATACTATAAGAAAAAAATATCAAGCATATAGCAGCACTTATAATTCCATAAATATATCTTCCTTGACCTCCAATACTTAAATAATTACCCAATAGTTTAAAGAATCCTATAGACAATAGTATTACCGGTAAAAATAAATTACCTAATATCCAAAATGCAAATGAAGTTTTAATAATTTTAAGCTTCTTTTCTGTAAATCTACTTATAACAAAAAATAAAATACTTACCATTAACAAAGCAATTGTTTTTACACCATTACTCATTAAGCTCCATGTACTAGTTGCAAGAATTATTCCTGCAAGTAGAATCAAAACAATTCCTAAGCTTAGAATTATTGTAATATTACGTTCTTTTATTAATCTATTTTTTTCATTTATATTTTGATTTTTTCCAATATCATATGATTTATTCATTGTAGTTTTTATTTCATTATTATTTATTTCACTTGATGGTTCTCCAAGTAAAGTAGAATATTCTTCTTTAATTGTTTCTGGTTCGAAATCATTTTGAAACTCTTTACTATTATAAAAATCATTTTCCGATAAATTTTCTGCTTCCTGCTCATAAGTTTGAAATTTATCATTTGAAACTTCTTGCCATCTTAATTTTTCCTTGCAGTATTCCTCTCTAATTTTTATTAATGCATTTTCTGAAATTTGACCTTGTTTCCATAAAGAGTTGATATATCCTAAAAATTCGTCTTTGTTAGCTTTATTATTCATCTAATCCCTCCTTTAACTTTAATACTTTTGTTGCTTTAAAATTTAATTAATGCTTTTATTTCATATCATTATTAAATTTTAAGCTTATACTTTATAGTACCAAAAATACATGTTAATGGAAAGGTTTTTACCTTTTCTCAATTTATCTATTTTTTTATTATAAACAGCAAAGAGCAAGTGTATAAATACACTTGCTCTTTCTTAGTAACTGATTTTTACGTTGTCCGCCAACTGGGTACGACCCTACGTCGTACATCGCTTCCGGGATTTTTACGTTGCCCGTCACCAACTGTATATCTCTTGAGATATACGCTTCTGCCGGATTGAAGTGTCAGTACACTAAGATAAATTTCTATCTTTATCTTGTCTTTATTATATCTTGATTTATAATAAATTGCAATACTTTTTTGAATTTTCTGATTTTTTATTTTTACCCGCTAATCTTATTCTAATTTCAGCTATTTTTTTATTCTAAATAGCAAAAAGCAAGTGTAAAAATTACACTTGCTTTTTCTTAGTAACTGATTTTTACGTTGTCCGCCAACTGGGTACGACCCTACGTCGTACATCGCTTCCGGGATTTTTACGTTGCCCGTCACCAACTGTATATCTCTTGAGATATACGCTTCTGCCGGATTGAAGTGTCAGTACACTAAGATAAATTTCTATCTTTATCTTGTCTTTATTATATCTTGATTTATAATAAATTGCAATACTTTTTTGAATTTTCTGATTTTTTTATTTTTACCTATTAATCTCTTTTTGAACCTTTTTACTTAATGAAGCTAAAACTAAATCATATGACATATCTACCATTTGCTTTACTACTTCATCAGGCACCTCTCCACCTATATAAACTGAATTCCAGTGTTCCTTGTTCATATAATAACCTGGTATAATATCTTCATATTCATCTCTTAAAAATCGCCCAAAGCTTGGCTCACATTTTATAGTGATTATTGGACTTCCTTCTTTATCTCCGCCTTGCATAACAAACATCTTTCCTCTTATAAGATATCTAGTTGCACTCCATTCTTCTTTAAAATCCTTTTCTGCACCTTTCTTATTAAGGCAATATTCATCAAACCACTCATATTTCATAATAAAATTCCCTCCATAATTTTAATTCTTTCATTATGTTTCTCTTTTTTTAATAAATATCATAAAAATCAAATGATTTTTAGTATCTATTACATTGTTTGATTTAGTAATCTATTTATTTAATTATTGTATCATAATTTGTAACATTATATATGATATGTTGTTTAATGGATATTATTTTTCCTAATCTACATTATTCGTCGATAAAACAGAAATCTATGATATAATTCAATTATATTACTGGATAAATTATACTATTAAAGCTATTTATGAAAGGACTTAATTATTATGCTTAATAATATTGCTAATAAAATGTTATTTACAGATTTTTTATTGAATGTAGATATGCTTGAATGTATACGCAGAGGTAGTGCTGAAATTTTATGGGCATCAGATGAAGCCGTTCTTTTAATAGATGTTCCTTCTCAAATATATATGCTTTCTGCTAATAATACTGAAATAACAAAAATTTTAATTAATAAACTGCCTAATAATCTTAGCCTAATTGTTGCACATGATAAATTTTCTTTTGACTTATTAAGAGAAAAATTCAACTTTAATGAAACAATGATTTGCTATAATACAGTTTATATAAAGAAAACTCCTATAAACATTATGAATTCTATGATCCAAATTAAACGCCTTACACTAGAACATAAAAGTATTATAACTAAAAATTATTCTAAAATAGATATGTTGGATACTAATTATATTGAAAATAGACTAAAAGCAAATGTTATGTTTGGTGCATTTATCGATAATAATTTATGTGGATTTATAGGAAATCATGAAGAAGGCTCCATAGGAATGTTAGAAGTTTTTCCTGACTATATGGGGAAAGGTATTGGCTCAGCTTTGCAAATTGCAGCTACTAATGATGCTTTAGTTAACAAAAGATATCCATATGGACAAGTTGTTGAAACAAATCAAGCTTCTATTGCACTTCAAAAAAAGCTTGATTTTAAATTTTCAAAGAATAAAGTCTACTGGCTAATTAAATAAAAAATCTAAAGATTTTCCCAATAAACCAAATAATAAAATTAAAACACTAAACCACAATATAGAAAAAGTTTAGTGTTTTTAACTTATTACCACTTTAGTTCCCATTGGAATATTATCATAAATCCACTTTGCATTTACTTTAGCTAGCCTTATACATCCATCAGATAATTTCATTCCAAGCCTTGCATCTCTAACAGATCCATCTAAATTATATATTATTGAATGGAACAAATAATTTCCTTTAAATTGAGTATAATACCAGCATTTATATCCTTTGTTTACACCAAAATAAAGTCCTTTAATTCCAACTTTATAGGTTCCTGTTGGTGTTGGTGTTGATTTCTTTCCTATTGTACATAAATAACTATTAACCATAGTCCATTTGTTTGTGCTTCCCTTAAAAATATTTACTTTAAAGTTTTTAAGATCTACCCAAATAAAATAACTAGTATCACTTGAAAAATTGTTTGAATTTACATAGTTTGTAGCATTAAGATTTTGTTTTTCATTATTTGCCCTTGTATCATCCTTACTATATTCTTTATACCTCAAAATTTCATATACTTTAGATAAAAATTTCATATTTATTTTCCTAAAATTATTATTCTAAAATATTATATGCACAATATATTAAATTTGATTTATTACTTAAATTCTTTTATTCCATTGGAATTTCCTTATTAAATATCCATTGATTTTCTTTAATATTCCTACCATTAACAACAACCTTATTCCCATCAACTTCAACATACAAACCTTTAATGTATGGTTCTCTTCTTCTGCCTCCATCGCTCTTTTCATCATATACAATTGTATAGCTGACAGCTCCAGTATGAATCATAGTAAACGGCTGTTTAAATAATATACTGCTATTATTTAAATCACTATGTGTGTGAGACGTAAATAATATTACTTCTGGATATTTTGATAGTATTTTTCTAACTTCTTTACTTTGTTCAACACCTATCCAACCTGTATTTCCATCATTTAAATGTTGATGTAAAAATACAAATATAGGCTTCCCTTTTTGATACTTTTCTGATAGTTTTTCTTTTAACCATTTTTGCTGAGTATCAGATATAAAAGCTCTCACTGAATCTGTTGTTTTAGAATTACCATCCTCAGAACCTAAAGATATAAAATGATAATCATTTATCCATTTATCATGATATACTTTTTCCTCACCAGCAAATTCAAGGTATCTATTTATAAATGTTTTAACTTGTTCAGGTGAGTTTGACCCTGCTTCATAATCATAAAACTCATGATTTCCTATATTTTTAATAATCGTTTTAGGCAGCAAATCTTTATTTTTACTTATAGCCTCTTTAATTGAAACGTATGACTCTTCCTTGCCTTGATCTACAGTATCTCCATTGAGTACTAATAAATCCATACGAGGATTTATATTGTGTAAATCCTCAATAGCATCTTGAAAGCTAGGAATATTTCCATGTACATCTCCTAAGACTGCAAAAGCAAGATCTTTCTTAGGTATTGTGCTTTCTGTACTTTCATCAGTAGAAGTAACTTCTTCATTGGATATTACTGATTCTGTACTCTTATCGATAGCTTTGGGATTATTCATATATATAGCTGCAATAACACCTATAAGAACTATAGCAATTGCAACAGAAATTCTTCTAAATTTTTTCATTCTTAATCACCTCTATTATGAAATACCTTTCTATTATAAATATATCTCACTTTATAGTATATTTATATTCTTTTGTAATACATTTTGTCTAATAATTATAACTATTAGCTTTTTAAATTGCAAATATTTAATTATGATAATCTGATTAGAAATTCTTTACGTTTATTATTTTACTAAGCATATAATATTATTCATTAATTAACTCAATAAAAAAATCTTAATATTTTATTTAACAAAAAAACTAGATATAAAAAATCACTTTTATTAATCATAATAATACTTTTTATATCTAGCAATTAACATTTTTAAACTTCATGTAAAATTAATATTAAAATAAATCTTAAATATATATTACTATATAAGCTCAATTATTGTACATGATTTTAATGTAGCAAATTAATTAGACTTTATATACTTAACAAATAATTATGGAATCAATTCCACATTTTCATTGACTCTAAATTCTACAAGTAATATAATTAATATTACTTATGAAAATACACTTACTAATAATTTAGGAGGTATATATGTTTAAAATTTTTAATAAAAAACAAAAGACTGATTTAAAAATTGTTGCTCCAGTTACTGGTAAAGCAATTGATCTATCGATGGTTCCAGATCCAGTTTTTGCTCAAAAAATGGCTGGTGATGGTGTTGCCATTGATTTAAGTGGTGAAACAATAGTTGCACCAGCTGATGGGACATTAACATTAGTTTTTAAAACAAAACATGCTTTTGCTCTGACCCTTGATAATGGAATTGAACTATTAGTTCATATAGGAATAGATACAGTTTCCCTAAATGGTGAAGGCTTTGAACAGCTTGTTCCAGAAGGTAATATTGTAAAGGCTGGAACTCCTATTATTAAAATAGATAAAGCTTTTATTTTAGAAAAAGGCTTTTCACTTATTACTCCAGTTTTAGTTACTAATCCAGATATTGTTTCAGAATTAGTTATATCAATAGATAAAAATGTAACTGCTGGTGAAGATGAAGTTATTGTATGTAAATTTTAAAATTAATCGAGTAGGTTGAAGATAATACAATTATCCTCTTCCTACTCGATTAATTTTATATATTCTCCAATTTTAAGTCTCAGCAAAATCAAGTCATAATAACTGTTTTTAATAATAATTACTTCTTTAATATATGCATAAGCAAAATAACCAACGATAAGTAAAATTACTTACATTTAAATTATTTTAAATTTATTTAGATATAATTAATTTAGCTATTTTATTTACATTCCCATCCATTATATTATATTTACTTTTAAGAATTTTCGTTATTTTAGGCGATAGATTAGAATCAATATATAATGAATCTAGCTTTGCATAACTAGAACCTTCAATGTCAGCAATAAAATCATTACCTATCATTATTGTATTTTTTGTATCTAAATTAAACTCCTTTAATAATTTATTATAAAATATCTTATCTGGTTTACATACATAATGATCAGAAGAAAAATAAATCCCATCAAAATATTCATAAATTCCTAAAGTTTTCATTTCATATAATGTGAAAATTCTTTGAGCATTTGATAATAAGTAAATTTTTTTCTTCTTTTCTTTTAGTAAATCTAGCAATTCTAAAACTCCATCATAAAGTTTTAAATATTTTATAGATAGAATTCTAAACATTTGAGCCGTTGCTTTAATAGTATATTCAGAAACATGTACATCTTTATTTTCAAATAATGATTTAAATATGTTTTCTATTGGAAAATCTGGATAATCAGTATTAGTAATAGACAATCGAGTTTCTTTTACTTTCCTCTTATAAGCAGCTTTTAACCCTTTTGCATTATAATAAGCACCATTAAAAGAATAAAACAAAGCAAGCTTCTCCCAAAGTGATTTAGAATTTTCATTAGTATTAATATCTACTAATGTTCCATAAAGGTCAAAAATATAATTAGTGTACATAATATTAATCCAACTTTCTTAAATTTAATCTACTTAAGTTTGATTCCATCTATATGATAATCTCATAAGATTTAATAAAAAATAGGTATCTTTATTATATTTTTCTTATTAATATACCATTTTTAAGTAATCTATTATGAGAATATAAGTTGCTAAACAAAACTTTCCCGCCATCCTCTACAGAAATAATTCCCTCTGAACAATTCAGTAAAACTTCTAACTTATTACCCCATTCATCTAATTTTATATATTCTACGACTCTTTCATTCTTAACAGTGTTTGGAAAATGAAAATTACGGCTTTTAAAAAGCTGCTCTTCTTTTCTCATTTTAATTAAGTTCTTTATAATATTTATTTTGCTATCATATTTCCCACTTTCAATTTCATCCCAAGGCATACATCTCCTACAATCTGGATCATGCTTACCTTCAAGAACAATTTCTGTTCCATAATATATACATGGACTTCCTGGCATTGTAAACAATACCGCTAACTGTTGATAAAAAATATTTATATTTTCTACTCTTGAGATTAATCTTTCTGTATCGTGAGAGTCTAACAAATTAAATAACACATCATTATTTTGCTGCATATACATTGTATAACATCTATTAATTGTACATTCAAAATCTTCCTTATTTAAACTTTTATCAATCCAAAAGTCTGCAATACTACTTGCTAATGGATAATTCATAACAGCATCAAATTCATCGCCTTTAAGCCAAGTAATAGAATCATGCCATATTTCTCCTAAAATATAAAAGTCAGGTTTTATGGCTTTCATTTTTTCTCTTAATGTTTTACAAAACTTATGCGAAATTTCATTTGCAACATCCAGCCTAAAGCCATCAATATCATAATTTCCCACCCAATATTCACATACATTTATAAAATAATCAATTACTTCTTTATTATTTGTATTTAACTTTGGCATATTTGTAGCAAAAGCAAAAGAATAAAATTTTCCATCTTTAGTATCATGGTTATTTTCATCAAAAGGCCATTCATTTACCATGAACCACTCAAAATACTTTGAAGCTGGTCCTTTTTTCACTACATCTAACCATGGTTCAAATTTAGCTCCACTATGATTAAATACACCATCTAACATAATCCTCATTCCTTTTCCATGCGCTTTATCTACAAGATTTCTAAATACTTTTTCATCACCAAAATTAGGATCTATTTTTAAATAATTAGTTGTATCATATTTATGTGTTGATGATGCTTCAAATATTGGCGTTAAATATATGCCTGTAATACCTAGTGACTCCAAATAATCTAATTTATTTATAATACCTTGCAAATCTCCACCATAAAAATCTTCATTAGTAACCTTGCCTTTACGCCAAATCTTTACACCTTTCGGATTAATAGAATAATCTCCATTACAAAATCTCTCTGGGAATATTTGATACCAAACCATGTTATTTACCCAATCTGGTGTAGTATTAATATCTGCACTGTTCATCCAAGGAAAAGTAAAACATTGCAGCATTCTGCCTTCCATATGCATTTGATTTTCATTTAAAAAACCATCCTCAAAATAATACCAGGTTTCCTTGTCACTAACTAATTCAAAATAATACCTGCATCTTTTAAATTCTGGTTTTAGTGTTGTAGTCCACCATATTTGATGTTGTAATTTCTTTTTATAAGGAATTTCTTCTCTTTTTCCTTCCCATCTTTCATTTCCACCTAAAATCCCAGTCATAAATGGATCACCATAATGTATAAAAACTTTTTTTACATCATAGCCTGTTTTTAAATTTACAATTAAATAATCTTTATTAATTGGATAACAAAAATTATCTGAAGTTCTATGGTATACTGCTTCAAATTTCATAAGACTCTGCTGCCTCCCCTTATGTAGTTCTTTAAAATTATAAATTGTTTTCATTAAAAGTCGCTTCTAAATGGATAATTTACTAACTATTGGTAATTGAAAACCTGTTCATGAAAATCTTATATTATCGAAACAAATGCATGTTTAAATTTAGACATGGGAAATAAATAACAAGTTAACAATGTAATAATATTTTGTCTCAAATCAAAAGTTAAATCTACCTTATATAGTAGGATATTAGGTAAACAGGCTAGAATATTATGATTCAAAATACATTAGCGTACTAACTTGTTATTTTTTAATTTGCCTTAATTTAATCTATAAATTTCGATATTAACTTAACTATTCTTCTTTAACCTTTTACTGAACCTGCAGTCAATCCCTGTGCAAAGAATTTTTGTGAAATCGCAAATATTAAAACAACTGGTACTGATGCCATTATTGCAGCAGCTGCGAATTGAGTCCAATTTGCTGCATATTGATTTAAAATAAATACTCTCATCCCTGTCGCTACAGTTTGACTTTCTGCACCTTTTATAAGTGCTGATGTAAAGTAAAATTCACTATAAGTTCCAACAAACGAAAAAATGAAGATTACTATCATCATATTTTTTATTAGAGGAAAGATGATTTTAATAAATGCTTGAAAAGTTGATGCACCATCTATATATGCTGATTCCGTTAATTCCTTAGGAATAGTATCCATATATCCTTTCATAAGCCAAATATTATATGCACTTCCACCTGCTAAAAGTATTGTTAATGCCAATAAGTTATCCATCATATCAAATTTATATGCAACTCCTAATATTGCAGGTAATGCCATAGTTGTTGGGAACATTTGTAATATCAAAAGTGACATAAGCCCATATCTTCTTCCTTTAAACTTAAGTTTGGAAAAAGCAAATGCTGCTGGCATTGTCAACATTAACTGTATTGTAGCAACACTCATGCAAAGTAATATTGAATTTTTAACCCATACTAGAAATTTGGTTTTAGTTAAAACTTTTACATAATTCTCTAACGTAAAAGCTTTAGGGAAAATAGATGTTTGAGTAAATGAATTACCTTTAGCCATTGATGCTGAAATAACCGCAAGGATTGGTATAATTACTATTATACACATGATCCAAATCACTATTCTTGAAGCCCATGCAGTTCTTCTAGCAGATGGTTTTATTTTCTTTTTATATTTTAATACTTCAACATTTCCATTTGATGACATATTAATTAACCTCCTCAAATTGTCCTGATGCTTTCATTTGTATAAATGAAATTGTACCTAATAGTATAAATATTATAATACTTATAGTAGATGCTATTTCATATCTTCCAAATGTCATTGACAATCTATAATTAACTGATGCTAATATATCAGTATAACCTGCAAATTGTGATCCAGCCCTAGCAGGTGCTCCATTGGTTATTAAAAATGCCGTTCCGAAATTATTAAAATTAAATGCAAAACTTGAAATTACCAAAGGATATGCTGTTTGTCCAATAGATGGCAATGTTATTTTCCAAAATTGAGTGAATTTACTTGCTCCATCAACATCTGCTGCTTCATAATAACTTTTAGGTATTGCTTGCAATGCTCCCAAAGAAACATTCATCATATATGGAAACCCTAGCCATATAGTAACTACACTTACTACTATTTGGGAATATGAAGGATTTGTTAACCAAGGAATTGGTGTTGATATAAACTTCATACTAATAAGTAAGTTATTAATTGCACCATAACTTCCATTAAACAAACCTTGAAATGAAAGTACTGCAACAACACCTGGTAGTGCCCATGGAATAACTAAAATTGCCTTATATATGCCTCTTTCTCTTATATCTTCATTATTTACCAATATAGCCATGAAAAGTCCTAAAAGAAATCCTCCAATTGTTGTTATTACTGCATAAACACAAGTCCATAAAAATACTGGAAAGAATACTTGGCTAAATGGTCCCTTAAATACTTCTACAAAATTTGCAAAACCTACAAAATTAATAACTCCTTTTGAATATTGTGTATAATCAGTAAACGCAATATATATTGTATAAATTACTGGTAAGAATGATAACACAAATATTGAAATCATAGCTGGTAATAAAAAAGGAACTGCGGTAATACCTTTTTTTGTTTTTCTTTTTTTTGTTTTTTCTACTTTTGTTATTTTTATTTTTTCTATACCTTCCACACTTTCCATAACTGCCTCCCTCTTTCGTATAAAAGAATATATTAACCGTATTTTAATCCTATTCTTTTATTTACTTATTTATTTGTTTATTTATCATTGAAGTTCATAATAAAATATTATTTACAAATCTAGTTTTCTCTTATCTAAAATAAGGGGAAGTATCTCCCCCTTTTAGTTTTATTTCATTTGAGCTATTCCTTCTTTTATTTGTTGTGACAATTGTTCTCCAGCTGTCTTAGGATCTAATGTGCCAGTGTTCATTGCAACTAAAGTATTTCCTCCCGGTGTCCATACTGCTTGCATTTCTGGAATATTAGGCATTGGTTTCGCAACCTTTGCTTGTTCGCTAAATGCAACCATATCCTTAGATGATTTAAATTTATCACTTTCAAGACCAGCCTTAGTTGCTGGAATCCTTCCACCTTTTTCAATAATTATGTCATTAATATTTTCCATTAAATATTTTGTTAATTCCCAAGATAAATCTTTATTTTGGGATTTTTCACTAACAAATGCTGTTTGAACTCCTAAAGCTGTTGTGACAGGTTTTCCACCTAATGTTGGCATTGGCGCAATTTGATAATTAAGGCCTGCTTCTTTAGCTGCTCCAGTGTCCCATGCTCCTGAAATAAAGAACGCAGCTTCTCCTGACATAAATCTATTTTTAGCTATATCATCAGTAATATCTGCTGCAATAAGTTTATCTTTAGCAACTAAATCATTAATGAATTGTAATCCTTTTATTGCGCCTTCATTTCCAAGTCCTATATCTGTTGGATCAGTTGTTCCATTATTGTTTTTAAATATATATCCACCTTGACCTGTAAGGAATCCTATATTGTAATAAATAGCATTGACACTATATGAAAATCCAACACCAGGTTCTTTAGCTTTAGCTACAAGTTCTTCCATAGTTTTTGGAACTTCTTTAACCTTGTCCTTATTAATAAACAAAGAAACTGTTTCTTGAGCATATGGAACTGCATATTTTTTGCCACCTATAGTTACTGCATCAAGTAATCCCTTAGAAGTATATTTACTTTCATCTATAACACCACTTGGTACTTCTGCAAGTAAACCCGCTTTTTGGAAGGTACCTAAATTATCATTAGCTATGCCAACCATGACATCTGGGCCTTTAGAGCTATTAGCTGCTTGAATATAATCTTGTATTTGACCTTTATCATCTACAACATTAACTGTAAGACCTTTATCTTTTCCCCACTTCTCAGCTAACGCTTGAAGTTCTGGCAATTCTTGCGCATTCATATGTGACCAAACTGTTATTGTTTTATCGCCTGAAGCACTACCTGCTGTTTCTTTTGCTGATCCACTACAACCTGCTAATGTTCCCATTAATAATGCTGTTGTTATCATTAATGATAATATTTTTTTCTTCTTTACCATTTTTAAATTCCCCCTACTTTTTAATTGAAATTTCTTTCCTTGTTTATCCTCAAATTTACTTAATTATTGAGATTCTAATGATATATATGAATGATTTTTTCTTATTAAATCAAATATGTTCATATAAAATAAGTTCAATTTAATAAGAAAATTCATGCAAACAAATTTTAAATTAACCTCGCACTTTAGCAATCGATTGCATAATTCATAAAAGCATTCAATTTTAATGAATATAAATTATATTTTTTGTACAAATCACATTATAATTCTCAATTTTTTTAATTTTAATTATAATAATTTGATAGATATCTAATTAAAACATCTTGGTAATCGATTGTATAATTTTACTTTTTTACTTATAATATTAAAAGATAGTATATTTTTTTATTATCAAACTCTATTTTTAGAAAAAACGCAATCGGTTGCTTTAATTTGTACAACCATGTATTTTATTTTTACTTTAAATACCGTTTTCAATAATTATTATAAACTTATACTCCTTCATAATATAGCACTATATTCTAAAAATGATTGTCATTTATTAATATTTCAAATAATAGTTTTTAAATTTTCATAAAAACTAATGCAATTACATTTATATGTTTTAACTAATTTCAATATTAGTTGAAACATACAAAAAAGGAGATGCCTTATATGAATTACAGCTATGAAATAGTTACAACCCCAAAAAGAATACCTGCTAAAATAGTAATACATACTGATCCTGGAGTAGTTCTAAAACATTGGCATAAAGATTTAGAATTAACTTACTTATATAAAGGAAGTGCCACCTTTTCTACAAATGAAAAGATTTCTTATATAGAAAGCACAGAATTATTTTTAGTAAATAGTGGCGATGTTCATTCTGTAATGGATTATGGTAATGATATTGTTACAATGATAACTATATTGATTTCATATAATTTTATTAAAGACAAATGTCCTGATATAGATAATTTGGAATTTAAATTAGAAGGTAAAAATAAAAGTATTAAAAGACTTAAAGATATTCATGAAGAAATAGTTAATTTGTATATAAAAGATATGGAAATTAATAATACACCACTCATATTTGTTGATGATGAAAATTCAAATGATAAATTTCATTATTTAAAAATAGAAAGTTTATTATATGAAATATTATATATTTTGCTAAATGACTTTTGCATAAAAAAGAATACAAACCTAGAATTAAAAAATGAAAGAAATTTAGAACGTTTAAAAATTATTACTGATTATATTGATGAAAATTATAAAGATAATATATCTTTAGATGAAATTGCAGCAAACTATCAGTTTTCAAAAGAATACCTTGCAACAATCTTCAAAAAATATATGGGAATTACTGTTGGCACATATTTAAAAAATATACGCCTAACATCTGCATATAGAGATTTAATGAATAGTAATTATTCCATTAATCAATTAGCCTTTGATAATGGTTTCCCTAATATAAAATCTTTTATAAATAGTTTTAAAGAACATTATGGTGAAACTCCATATAAATATAAGAAAAATTTTGAAAATAATTTATCTTAAAGTTTTTAATTCCAATATAAATTAGGAATTATAATCAAAAAATAGCGAGTCAAAACTAAATTTATGTTTTAAAATAAAAAAACTGTAATGTTAGGCACATGAAAGAAAATAACAAGTCCAAATTTGCCATGAATATTTTTCATCAGGCAAGGAAGCATATCGCCCTCATAGCGGGTCTATTAGGTCAATATGCTGATAAGCAGTGAACCCAAATCTGTGATTTGGTGTGAATCGCTTACTCAGCGAGCGTATGCGAGTCGAGCTTCCTATGATGGAAAATATGCACATTAAAGAAGAGCAGCTATGCTGCATATAAGAACATTTCTGGCGGATTGACTTGTTATTTTTTTGATAGTGCCTTAATGTAATATTTAATTATTACATTAACATTACAGTAATAATACTGAAAATAAATTAATATATTGCCTTTGCTATTAGTTAATCTTCTTCTTTTTAATTATCAATATAATACTTGCTCCAATTATAATCCCTGCAATACTTATTAATTGAGCAACTCTCATATTTCCTATCATTAGACTATCAGTTCTCAATCCTTCTATAAATACTCGGCCTAATGAATATAATATCATATAACTTGCAATGACAATTCCATTATCATTATTGCTCTTCTTATATAAAATTATAAGCAATATAATGCAAACTATAATATTCCAGCTTGATTCATATAAAAATGTGGGATGATAATAAGTTCCTCCAATATACATGCCTTTTTGAATAAAGGTTGGGAATTTACTTATAAATTCATATGAAACTTCCCCGCCATGAGCTTCTCCATTCATAAAATTTCCCCATCTGCCAACAGCTTGAGCTAAGATAATTGATGGTGCTGCTATATCTAAATATTTTAGCATATTCATTTTTTTTATTCTTGCGAAGATATAAATAGCTAAAAATGCACCTATTAATCCACCATGAATAGCCAATCCACCTTTTCTAATATTGAACATATCAATTAAATTGTCTTTATAATTTTCAAATTCAAATATTACATAATACATTCTTGCTCCAATAATTGCAGCTGGAAATGCTATAAAAAATACATCTAATATTGTATCGAAATCTACATCTTTCTTTTTACAGTTATAGCTAGCGAGTAGCATCGCTAATATTACGCCACAAGCTATTAATATCCCATACCATCTAACCTCAAAACTTCCAATTTCAAATGCTGTTGGATTCATAAAATAACCCCTTTCTAATCTTTAGCAGATTTTACACTAAATTTTTAAGCCATACTTTTTGTTTATATCTTCTAAAACCTAAAATAAATTTATATACTTCTTCTAATGCAACCATTGCATAAACAAGATAAATGGGAACTTGAAGTAATATTCCCCCTAAATAAGCTAAAGGTATACCAACACACCAAACGCCACTAATATCCAACATTAATGCTACCTTAGTATCTCCACCACTTCTAAGAATTCCAACAATATTAACCCAGTTAAACACTTTAAAAGGTAAATAAATTATAAATACAATCAAACAGTTACTTATATTTGCACCTACAGTATCTGATACATTAAATAAATTAATTAATGGATTTCTAATAACAAAGCAAATCATCATCATAATTAAAGCACTAATAAACTGCAATATAATAAAATACTTAGCATGAGTTTTAGCTTCTTCTAATTTATTTGCACCTAATTCATTTCCCAAAATAACTGCCGTCGCTGCACTAATTCCTTGGAAAATAACAGTTATTATTTGTTCAACAATTTGGGTTATTGTAATAGCAGCGACTGCTTCATCGCCCATTCTTCCATATACCATCGAATACATTGTAACACCTAAGCCCCACATAAATTCATTAATAATAACTGGAGACACCGTTACAAAATATAGTTTTACAAAAATCTTATCAAATGCAAAAAGTTCCTTAAGCTTTGCAGCTGCTGGTCCCTTTTGGAAATATACAATAGATAATATACATGTACATTCAACAGTTCTTGCAATTAAAGTTGCAATAGCTTCACCTTGGACTCCAAGCGCTGGCATTCCTAAATGTCCAAATATTAAAATATAATTTAAAACTACTTTTATTAAAATAGAAATTAAGGTTATTATAACAGGAGCCTTTACCTGATTTACGCCTCTAAGTAAGGCAACATAAACATTTGTAATTGCCGTTAATGGATAACTAATTGCTACAATTGCTAAATACGCTGCACCTATTTTTATTGTTCCTTCATTGGGCGTAAAAATGCTCATAACAACTTCTGGACATATTAAACTTGGAATCACAAAAATTAATGATCCAATTAACCCCATACTGAGTGACATTCCTAATACTTTTCTTATGTTTTTTATATCCCTCTTCCCAAAGTATTGAGCTGTTAAAATCGATGATCCACTTACAATTCCAAATAATAGTAATGTAAAGACAAAAAAAACTTTATTTGCAAGTCCAACTGCTGCAATAGATTTTTGTCCTAAGCTTCCAATCATTACAGTATCTACAAGATTTAAGCTTGTGTTTAATAAAGCTTGCAGTGCTATTGGAATTGTAATGGCTATAGTTTTACGTATAAATTTTTTATCTTGTGCTATGTTTTTTAATTCTTTTGTAATTACCATAATATTTAGTACCTCATATATTTTACACTTTCTTTAGTATCACATTCTATTTTACTTAGTTCAATTCATTGTGTCTACTTATTTTTAGTTTTATCAATTTAATCCTCTCTTACTCTACATTATTCCTCTTAATATTTATATACACCGCAAGAATAATCTATAGGAAAAGTAACTTAATTTATTTCAATCAGAAATTAAATTAACATTTATAAATATTTTTTGCACTTATAAAAGATTTATTACGAAATATATATCTTTTATAATTTTAATTTGGTATAATGGAATAATGTTTAAATCAACTATATATGAGTAATAATAAAAATACTGCATTGTAAAATAATCTATTTTATGTTATTTTTCTGATAAATAACAATTTAATATACCTTATATATTATTGAAACATTAAAATCATGAAAGAGGTGCTTAACCATAAATACAAATTATAAAACTCAAGAAAATAAATACACTGAAAAAGGTAATCTTACTGAAATTACTATTTTAAAAAAAGATGGAACTGAACTTACTTGCAAAATAGATACCTTTGATGCTGAAAAAGTTAAAAATGCTGGAATTTGGTTTGCTGAATGGCATAAAGATTTTAACAATTATTTAGTACAAACTTTAATAACTAGTAAAGTCAATGGAAAAACAACATCTTCTAAGCAAACTATTCAATCAGTAATCTTAGATGTTAATCTAAATGCTCCAATAAAACATTTAAATGGAAATACTTTAGATAACAGAAAAGAAAACTTAGAATTATATAATAAGAACTTAAAAAATGATTGTACAAAAATCGATCATGAAACTATGGCAATAATTTTAAGAGATAAATTCGGTAATTCTAAAGAAAAAGCTTTAATATCTATGGAAGATGTAAATAACGTTGTGAAAGATGGATATAACTGGGTAGTTTATAAAAAAGGTTTTGATATTATGGTTGTAGCTAATACAACAGAAGGTAGAATTCGTTTAGATGAACTAATTATGAATCCTGATGAAACAATGAAAGTTCATCATATAAATTTAAATCCTTTAGATAATAGAAGAAAAAATTTAGAAAATAAGATTATTTAATAAATTTTCATAATATTTAAATATTGAAATTATTTCAATAAAAAGAGAACACATACGCCGTTTCAGTATGTATTCTCTTTTTTATTTAGCATTTTATGTAAAATAAGTATTTTTATTTAAGCCAATTAGGTGTAAACTATTAATTAAGAGAATTTATGACTATAATTTATGAGGTGATTTATTTGACAAAGTTTGAAATATTACTAGATGATATCACAAAAATTAAATTTGATGCAATTGTAAATGCTGCAAATACCTCCTTACTTGGAGGTGGTGGCGTTGATGGTGCAATCCACAGAGCTTGTGGAGATAAATTATTAGAAGAATGTAGAACCTTAAATGGCTGCCTAATTGGTAAATCCAAAATGACTAAATCTTATAACTTAATAGAACATGGTGTATATTGGGTAATACACACAGTAGGCCCTATTTATAGGAATAGTGGTTCTGAAGAAAAATATTTACGAAATGCTTATCGTTCTGTTCTTGATGTTGCAGTTAATTACTCTGATTATTACACAAAACAAATTAATGAATATATAAACAAAAATTTGTATCTTTTTAATACAAATAAATTTACTGAAAATAAGCAAAAAGATTTTTTAATCAAAGATTGTAAAGACTATATAGAGGAACACCCTATTAAAACTATTGCATTTCCATCAATAAGTACAGGTGCTTATTCTTACCCACTAAAAGAAGCTTGTAGTATAGCTTTAGATGAAATTTTAACCTTCATTGAAAAATCACCAGATATTTTTGATGAAATAGCTATAGTTTGTATAGATGAAAAAACTTATACCGCTTTCAAAGCATTATATGAAGAAAAATTGTAAAATAAAAAAGAGCAGATACTTAAATTTTTAATCTAGTATCTGCTCTTTTCCTATTTTATAAGAAATTTATAAACTGAATCTTATGCAAAATATCTATCTAATAATCCTTTGAAAGCTTTTCCATGTCTAGCTTCATCTTTACACATTTCATGCACTGTATCATGAATTGCATCTAAGTTTAATTTCTTAGCAAGTGTTGCTAAATCTTTCTTACCTTGACATGCTCCGTGTTCTGCATCAAATCTAGCTTGTAAGTTTGCTTTTGTATCAGCTACAACTACTTCTCCTAATAATTCAGCAAATCTTGCAGCATGTTCTGCTTCTTCAAATGCTATTCTCTTATAAGCTTCTGCAACTTCTGGATACCCTTCTCTATCAGCTTGTCTTGACATAGCTAAGTACATTCCTACTTCTGTACATTCTCCAGCAAAATTTGCTCTTAAACCTTCAATTACTTCTTTATCAACATCTTTAGCTACTCCAATTACATGTTCATCAGCAAAAGCTAAATCTCCACTTTGTTCAACGAACTTGTCTGATCCAACCCCACACACTGGACATTTTTCTGGTGCTGCTTCTCCCTCATAAATATAACCACACACTGTACAAACGAATTTTTTCATAATTTTTCTCCTCCTAAAATTTAAATTTCTTTATCTTATTATTTCTTATTAATTAATTTGTTTCTTTCTACATTTGTTATTATATAATAATTATTATCCATTGTAAATACTTTTTTTGAAATTTCTTATAAAATTTTTTATAGATTTTATTTGTACCTATATTATACCTTATTTTATAAAATTTTGGTTAAGTATACGATTAAAAAGATTAATTTTATATATTTCAGTATATTTTTTACTCTTTTCCATTTATTTTATTATAATTATGAATTTTATCTGAAATTTTTATTATATATATATAAACTTTATTGTTTGAATATTGATATTTACTGTATAATTAGATTATACTTAACTTTATTACAGTATTTTAGTTTCACTTATCTTCTATATAAGACTGGTGATAAGTTCAACAAATATTTAGATGTGAACTACCAGCCTATATGGAGTTTCACAACAATTAAGGAGTGTTTTTATTGTTTGGATATGTTACTCCACTAAAGGCAGAAATGAAAGTAAAAGACTTTGCTAGATTTAAATGCTACTATTGTGGATTATGTTGTCACATAAAAAAAGAATTTGGAAATATCCCTAGAATGTCTTTAAATTATGATATGACTTTCTTAGGGTTGTTATTAGATGGATTAAATCCAGATGAATTAGAAGTTTCATCTCATCGATGTTCTCTTCATCCTACTGAAAAAAAACTTGTAATATCTAATAATAAAGCTTTATCTTATGGTGCTGCTATGAATATTTCCTTATTTTATTATAAATTATTAGATGATGTAAATGATGATGAAAATTTAAAAAGTAAGTTTTTTTCACTAATTTTATCACCATATAAAAAGAAGTTTAATTCTTCAATAGTTAAAATAAATGATGATATAAAACAATGTTTAAATAAGCTTTCAATATTAGAAGATAATAAATCTTTTACTTCTATAGATGAAATATGTGACCCATTTAGTAATTTAGTTGGTATAATCTTACGTGATTATCCTTATAAGTTAATTGATGATTCAGATGCGCTTAGAATTACCTTATATAATTTAGGTTATTCTATTGGTAAATGGATTTATTTAATAGATGCTTTAGATGATTTAAAATCTGATATGGAAAAAGGGAAATTTAATCCAATAAACTTTTTATATAATAAAGATTCCTTAGTATATGACGAATTTATAAAATTTATAAAACCTAAAATAGAATTTACTATTCTAAACTGTGGATATACCTCAAAGGAAAATTTAAAGAAATTGCAACTTAATAGAAATAAAGATATACTATATAACATAATTGAACTTGGCTTAATGGATAAATATGTAGCTGTTACTAAAAATCCAGAAAGTACAAATGAAACCAAAAGGAGAGATTTATAATGAATCCATATGAAGTATTAGGAATAAAACCTAATGCAACCCAAGACGAAATAAAAAGTGCTTACAGAAAGCTTATAAAACAATACCATCCTGATAAATTTGGAGATAATCCATTAAAAAATTTAGCTGAAGAAAAAATGATTGAAATTAATAAAGCTTATGATACTTTAACAAAAAATTCTGGTGAAAATAATAATTATAGTTCTAGCAGTTCTTCTAATTATAGCAATGCATCAACTGGGTCTTCTGATTTCCAAGAAATAAGAAGATCTATTCAATCTGGAAATTATGCTTTTGCTGAAAGTAAATTAAATTCTATTAATAATAGAACTGCAGAATGGCATTATTTATATGGTGCAGTATTACTTAATAAAGGTTGGTTTGATTCTGCTCTTGAGCATATGAATACAGCTGTTTCTATGGATCCAAATAATTTTGAATACAAACAAGGTTTAAATTCCTTAAGACAAAGAGGTAATAACTATTCTAACCCTTACTATAGAACTACAAATACAAACAATGCTGATATGTGCAATTGCTGCGTAAATCTTTGGTGTTTAGATAGTTTATGTGAATGTGCTGGTGGAGATTTAATTGGTTGTTGTTAGATATCCTAATCTGAAGCTTAATCTTACAACTATGTAAATTGAGTTTTATTAAAGAGGTGAACTTTTATGAAATCAAAATATATTGCTGAAAATGGATTATTAGTAGCATTAACTCTAGTAGTACTTTTTGCTACTTCTATTTTCTCAATAAGTACTTTATCTATTTTAACAGTTGCTTCTTGCTTAATTCCAATATCCATTATAAGAAGTTCAATTAAAAATGCAATTTTAGTTTATATTGCTTCAAGCATTCTTAGTTTTATATTAATACCAATTAATATTGCTATTTATTATACATTGTTCTTTGGAATATATGGAATAATTAAATATTTTATAGAAAAGACAAGAAATATGCCTTTAGAAATATTATTAAAGTTAATTTCCTTTAATATACTGCTCGGAATTACTTATTTAATTACTAAAAGCTTTTTAAGTATTATATATCCTAGCATTTCTTTATGGCTTTTATGGATAGCTGCTCAATTAGTATTTTTAATTTATGACTATGCCTTAACCTTAGCAATATCTTTTTTCCTTAAGAGATTTAATAAAAATTTTTAACTTTTTTATTTTAATGTTATCTTTATTTAATACAATACATATTTCAATTTACTATAAATTATGAATTAAAGTATGTATTGTATTTATTTTTTGTACCTTATAATAATTTCTTGAATAAGTTCTAATTAATAATTATATTTTGCTATTAAATTTTTTAAGAATTCAACAGTTTTTATAGGTGCTTTTCCCACTGATGTTTCTCCTGCCAAAATAAAGCCTGTTGCACCAGACTTTATGAAATTATATATACATTCAACCTCTGAAATTGATGGCATTTTTCCACTTTTCATGCTATTAAAAAGATGTGTTGCTATAATTATATCCTTTTCCTTATTCTTATTTGCCTCTTTTAATATTCTTTCTTCATATATAGGTGTATCTTCTATTGATGTTTCTGGAATCAAATCTCCTCTTCCTATGACAATTCCATCTGATTCATTTAAAATGCCTTTTATATTGTTAACTCCATTTAAAGTTTCTATCTTTGCCCAAATTCTTATGTTATCTCCATTTAACTTATTCTTATTAAAAAATGATTTTATTTCTTTAATATCCTCTTTATATTCAACAAAGGATTGGCATATTATATCTACTTTATTTATAATCCCCCAGTTTATAGCCTCCTTATCCTTTTCACTCAATAAAATAGTTTTTCTTTCTAGATTTTTTATGTTACAGCCCTTACCTTTTCTAATAATTCCGCCTTTTACTGTAATAGCTCTAATAAATCCATCCTTTTTATCTATAACATTAAAAATCATAGTATTATCTTTTATTCCTATTTGATTATAATTTTTTTCATTTAAAATTTTATTTCCTATATTCAATGGAATTATTTTAATTTTCATCTTGCTTATATTACTTTTTATTTCATCATATTTATCTTCACCACAAAAGTATATTTCTTCATCGTCATAAACTTTATATATATATTCAAAATTATTAGATACCCTAACTTTAGTTCCTGAAAGATCCAATATTATTTCTATATCCTTGTTTATTTCTTTTGCATTTTCTAATATTTCTAAAAATTCTGCTGCACTCCCATGTATAAAATTAAATCTTAGTGCATTTACACCACTATCTATTATCCCTTTAAGTACAGTTCTATCTTTTATATTTGGCCCTACTGTCCCTACTATATACATACTGTCCTCCAAATTATTCTTACTCTGTTTATAATATTATACAAGGTTCTTAATTATCACTTAGACATATAAAGAAATTTCCATGTTCCTCAATTATATGAAAGTTCTAAAGGAATTATAATATTAGCCAATTTTCATAAGCTTAACAAAAATGAATTATCATACTTACTTATTATTTTTCATATATACCAAATGTAAGAAGTTTTATTAGGAGATGTTTTAATTTGAAGAAATTTAATTTAATTTTTATCACTTTGCTGCTACTTTTCACTTTAAATGGCTGCATTACTGAAAATCCTAAATACATAAATTTTTCTGCAAAACCAAATAATCATTATTATACTGATCAATTGAAAAATAAAATTTTAACTGATGAAAATTTTACGCTTTATGTCTTTGATACTAATTTATATAAAGAAATAGAAGCTTCAAAGGAAGAAAATCCAATAATTAATAACTTTATCTCTTGTCTAGTTTCTGATAATTATTTTAATGAACAAATTAGTACAAAAGAATCCTTTAGAATAAAAATAGTTTTTAATGATGATAAATACTTAATTAAAGTTTTTAATAATTCTATTGCTTCTATTTCTCCATGGGATGGTAATTATAAAGAAGATATTGTTTCAGTAAAAGAATTGCCTTTAAGATATAATTTATTAGACTTTTGCAATCACATTGCAAATAAACCATTATCTAGTTAAATCTAATATTATTAATATACTATAGTAAATTTATTAAGAACTCTTTATAAGAGTATTTATAAAATTTAATAAATAAACCATGCATATAAGTCATTTTTAACACTTTATGCATGGTTTTTTATAGAAGCTTTATGAATTTTGCAATAACAGCTTCAGAATGTTCCATTTTCAAAATAACCTAAACCAGATAATATCAGTGCTTGTGTCATTCTTCTTTTACTAAGTTTTAAGCCCATTTTTATAGTAAAACCGTTATTTCTGATAGAATACATATGAGATAATCTCGTTTTCTTTCTTTTCCACTTTACTCTCCTCCTCATTTTTAACTCTCACATAAATTCATTAAAGCCTATTATTAATCTATCTTTATTTACTAATTTTATTTTTTTTTTGCATATAACCTTTAACAATCAAATATCTTTTTGCAGCTACTCACAAAAATGAACTCCTCACTTTTTCTATTTTTCCTCCGCATTATTATATTTTAAATATTTTTTTATTAGCTTAACAAGAAATTATTTATATAATTGTAGACAAACTTTATCGTTTGGTTGAATATACATATCAAAAATAATTTGTTATTATACTTTCCTATACTTATTTATGGTATGATAATATTATTATAGATATTTATAAACAATTATTATACTATATGTTGCAATTTCAAGTTTGGGAAAAAGCAAACTTACTCTCACCTATTTAAGTTTAAATTTTTGCAACGATATATATTAGAGTTGTTTTATTCTAAAGAATTGTAATTTTTGAATTAAAAATCCATCATTGTTGGAGGTTATATTATATGCTTAAATCAGATTTTCACATCCATACAAGTTTTTCAGACGGAACCCTTTCTCCTGCTGAAGTAGTTCAAAGAGCTAATGAAAATAATGTTAAAGTTTTAGCTATTACTGACCATGATACTTTAACTGGCTTAGATGAAGCTATTGAAGAAAGTTTAAAATATGATATTGCTTTAATCCCTGGAATCGAATTATCAACACAACACAATAATGAAAGTGTACACATTTTAGGTTTTTTTAGAGATGACAATTATAAAAATCAAGAACTTATAGAAGAACTAAATAAAATTAAAAATCATAGAGTCATTAGGGCAAAAAAAATAGTACATAAACTAAAAGAAGAATTTACTATAGAAGTTAATTTCGAAAAAATTCTTAAAAATGCTAATGATACTGTTGCAAGGCCCCATATTGCTAGAGAAATCATAAAGTCTGGTTATCCTTATACTGTTGATGAAATTTTTAATAATTTTATCGGAAAGGGTTGCAAGGCATACGTTCCTACATTAAAACTATCTACTGCTGACGGCTTAAAACTACTAAAAAAATATAATGCATTAGTATTTTTAGCTCATCCTAAATTAATCTTAAAATCTAATATAGATGAGTTCTTAGACTTAGATTTTGACGGTCTAGAAAGTATATATTGTCAAAACACCAAAGAAGAAAATGATTTTTTTGTAAAACTTGCAAATGAAAATAATTTATTAATTTCTTGTGGATCTGATTTTCATGGAAATTTAGAAACAGATACTCGTCATAAAGATATTGGTTCTATGGAACTACCTTATGAATATTTATCAAAATTGATTTCTGCATTAAATTTATCGGAAGCACTTGATTCAGTTAAGAATTAAATGTTTCTGTGATTTTTTGTATGCAAAAAAGATATCGTAAAATAACTTATTATTACGTTATTTTACGATATCTCTTTTTTATGCCTATTAGCCTAACTTAAAAGATAATTTGATTCTATAACTTGCTTCTATATATCTAAGCTTCTATTAAAAAGGCTTTATACCCTTTCATTGTTTCAAATATATCAACTTTACTAGCAACTTCCCATGGTGAATGCATATTATGCAGCGCAACTCCACAATCTATTACTTCCATGTTATATTGAGCTAAAATATAAGCAATAGTTCCACCGCCGCCAGCATCAACCTTTCCAAGTTCTGCTGTTTGAATTGAAACATTATGTTTTTCCATTATAAGTCGTAGCTCTGCCATATATTCAGCATTAGCATCATTACAGCCTGATTTACCTCTAGCTCCAGTGTATTTATTGAATACCATACCTCTTCCAAAGAAGGCTGCATTTTTCTTTTCCATTACAGATGGATAATTAGGATCAAAAGCTGCGCTAACATCTGATGATAACATTTTTGAATTAGAAAGACATCTTCTTAATTTAAGATCTGAATATCCTTCAACGCTATCAATAATTTCTGCAACTATATTTTCAAAAAATCTTGATTGCATTCCAGTAGCACCAATACTTCCTACTTCTTCTTTATCCACTAAAAGGCAACAACAAGTCTTATCTGTTTCTTTTATATCAAACATAGCCAATAATGAAGTATATGAACATACTCTATCATCATGACCGTATGCCATAACCATACTTCTATCTAAACCATAATCTCTAGCTTTTCCTGCTGGAACTACTTCTATTTCGGCTGATAAGAAATCTTCTTCTTCAAAATCATATTTTTCCTTAAGTATTTTTAAAATATTAGCTTTAACAGCATCTTTTTCTTCACCTTTTAAAGGCATGCTTCCAACTAACACATTAAGATCTTCACCTTCAACTACCTTATCGCCTTTTTTGCCCATTTGATCACCAGCTAAATGAATTAAAAGATCTGATACTCCAACAACAGGATCATTATCATCTTCACCAATACAAATTTCTATCACAGTACCATCTTTCTTTACTACCACTCCATGTAATGCTAATGGCAATGTAACCCATTGATATTTTTTAATCCCCCCATAATAATGTGTATCAAGTAATGATAACTCACTATCTTCATAAAGCGGATTTTGTTTCAAATCTAATCTCGGTGAATCTATATGAGCACCTAATATTTTTAATCCCTTTTTCATTGGCTCATTTCCTATAATAAATAAAGCAATAGTCTTTCCTTTATTATTTGCAAAAACCTTATCTCCTGGTTGTAGTTTTTTCTTTTCTTTAATAAAATCTTCTATATCCTTATAACCTTGAGCCATTGCTAATTTTATTACTTCACTAACACATTCTCTTTCTGTTTTACATTTAGACATAAAACTTTTATAGCCATCACAAAACTTAAATATTTCTTTAACTTCTTTGCTATTATATTTGTTCCATGCATTCTTATTTAAATCTTTTTTGTCATTTTTCATAATATGCTCCTCCTTATTTAATAATTCCTATAAATCATTAACATCATTCATTCTACTTTCTATTACATCAACTGGTGTAATTTTAGACATTAATGCATGCCTATAGTTAACTGCTGCTGCTTCTATAATAACTGCAATATTTCTACCTGGTCTAACAGGCACTGTTAGCTTTTTGGCATTAACACCTAATATGTTCATATATTCGTTATCAATTCCTAGTCTATCATAGTCATTATCATCTTTCCAATGTTCAAAGTGCATAACTAATTTTATTTCTTTTTCTTCAACTACTGAACTTAATCCATATAATGTAGTTACATCGATAATCCCAATTCCTCTAACCTCTAGCATCCCTATAGTTATTTTAGGCGATCTTCCCATTAATTGTCCATCTATTTCCTTTATGTCTACAGCATCATCTGTAATAAGTCTATGTCCTCTCTTTATTAATTCTAATGCTGTTTCACTTTTCCCTATTCCACTTTCTCCAGTAATTAATATTCCTATACCTGAAACGTCTACTAAAACACCATGCAATCTTGTTTCTGGTGCCAATTTATCTGCCAAGTATATAGTTGTTTTGCTTATAAACTGTGTTGTTACTAAGTTACTTCTAACCACCCATACATTATGCTTTTTAGCTTCTTTTATGAATTCTGGATGCGGTTCTAAACCTCTAGTTATAATTAAACAATTTATATCAAAACTAAAATACTTTTTAACTCTTTTTTTTCTTAGTTCTATTTGCATATAATCTAAGAAACTCCATTCTGCTTTACCTATAACTTGTATTCTTTCAGGAGCAAAATAATTATAAAACCCTGCTAATTGTAGCCCCGGTCTATTTATATCATTTACTGAAATTTCTACATCATCTTTTCCTTCTACTAAAACTTCTAAGTTCAAATCGTCTATTAATTTTTTAACTAAAACTCCCACTTCTCATCATCCCTTTTTCCCTTTTTTTAATTCTATTCCATCTAATTGAGCCCTAAAATTCCTTTTTACATTATCTAGATATCTTTGTCTAAGTTTTCCTTGTAATTCCTTTTCTTCTGCTGTTAATTCTCTTTCTTGACTAATTCTATATAATGAATTAATTTTTTCTACAACATCTTCTATTTTAATATTTTGAATATCCATTACCTCTTCATCCTTTCTATACATCTACAATAATTTTACCATTTAAAATTATATAATCAACATGAAATTTTTCGACACAATCCAATTATTTTTATATACACATGTCGAATAGTTCTTTTGTAAATTATATCCAATTTTGTTCTTAGTTGACACATTTTATTTAGAATAATATCTTATCTGATATTTTATTAAATCTTCTTGCTAATTATTGTCATTAATTGTAATATGAAATATTTTTACATTTTTTTCTTTCTTGTTTATAATATATTTATAATAACAGAACGAAACATATTCACAGGAGGTGTGGTTATGAAAAAACACATATTTTGTAAACTTAAATGTAATATATTACTTAGAAAGCACTTACTCAATCTATTATTATTATTTTTTTCACCAAGTACTAAATTTATGATTGCTTTATCTCAAAATTTGGACAAGTTTATTGTTTTGTATCAAAAAGAACTATTTTCTTCATTTAACCACAAACAACATAATTCCAAATCTGTCAAAGAGGTAGCAGCTTAATGTAAATACTTCAAATAAATTATAAATATGCAAAATGGTTATATACCACTTTTGATAATAGACATTGAGTTTTCCCTAAGCTTAATGCTCCCCTATAGCCTAGCTAAACTAAAATTAGCTAGGTTTTTTCAAAAAATAGCTACACAGCTATATTTCTAAAGATGATTTTTCTAATGTTTCACGTTTACAGCTTCATACATATATACTTCTAAATCTATATAAAAGCTTGATTTCAGCCTTTGAAAATTCTATACTTTCTAGAAATTAAAAAAAGCACCTCATTGCTGAGGTGTTGATTTCAATCATAGCTCCCGACATGCCGTTCACCTATATATTCAATGCCTGCGACTAGCAGGTGGGTTAAACGCAATTCACTTCTGCCTTCTTCTATCACATAAATGATTTAAATGAAGCTTGACATTTATGAATATGTTGCAAATCCCGATAATGTAATGTAGGTTGAATATCATAAGCTTTGCGCACATCTCAGGAAATCTATAATCTTATTATATCACAACATTTTATATTTTCAAGAGTATTTTAATTCCAGTTTTACTGATAGTAATCGTTTAAAATATCTTCCATTTCTGAATCAGTTAATTCATCTGAAAATGCTGCTATAAATTTGAAATATCCGCTATCTCCATTTTCCATTCCAATTTCTTTATACTTAGCTTCAATCTCATATTCTTCCATTATTTCTTCAATTATTGATTCAACATTATCTACTGCAATATCTCTTAAATATGGAAGGTAATATTCCTTATACCATTCATCACTTTCTGGCTCAAAATCACTTTCTTCAGTTGAATAAGCCTTTGCTGAATTTATTTCTTCTTTATCAAAATCATAATAAAACTTTAATATTACATAATTACTTTTTTTCTTTAATTCTTCTATATCAGTTAAATCATTATCTTCTAAATAGTTTATTATTTCTGAACTCTTCATAAACTTCACCTCTTCTACTTAGTACAATAATTTTTTATATTCTTTTTTTATTTCTTCAAATTCACTGTCATCTTCTACAAGATTTAATTCTTCATTACCATCTTCATCTACATCTATTCTAAAAGCAAACATATCTTCGCTTTCTTCTTCTAATGGTGATAATAATAAGTAACCTTGTTCTTCTAAATAAATCTTTGCTACTGCCTCAAACTCAACTTTATTTCCATCTTCATCTTTAAATGACATTATTTCTTTTTCTTCCAAAACATTCACCTCATTTTTTATTTTAGACATATTAAATAAATATCCTGCTAATTATCTCTTTATCCTATGTCTAACTTAAAATTTATTTTCTTTATAGATTCCCTAATTAATTTAAATAATAACTACTCATCTATAACTAAATTTTAAATTTATTCTAACCTTATTATATGATATTTATCATTTTTGTCTATATTTTTTTAATATTTTTTTCGCAAATTCTAAATATATTCCCAATATTAAAAAGCTTAATGTATTTTTATATAACATTAAGCTTTGTGATTCAAAATTTATTATATTTTTGAATTTTCTACTAACAAGCCTTCATGCTCATTCCTAAACTCTCCAAAAACATTGTAAATATCTTTATTTCTTGCTTTTGCCACAGCTTTAACTATTGCATATGCTATTATACTATCAGCAATATGATGTAATATTGCTCCAACAGCTGTTACTATTAATAATTGATAAACATTCAATCCTATAAAAGGTATTACAACTAACGCTTCTAATAACCCATGAATAGGTGCTGTAATAGCTACTGCTTTAATATAACTTTGATTGCTCATAATTATTCTTGCTCCAATATATCCAACAAGAATATGCGTTGCTGCTCTTGCTACTACTGGTGCTGGTGTTCCTGATATTAAGAAACCAATTGTAGAACCAACCCCAACTACAATTGCTACTACTGGTGATATTAACATAGATAACATCATTGGTACGTGTGCTGCTAATGTAGCTGTAAAAGGTGGAATCATAATCTTTAAAAATCCAAATTGAATAGGAATTATAATTGCAAGTGCAGTAAGCAATCCTGCATATACCATTTGCTTTATCTTATTGTTCATTTTAATTATTGCCTCCCTTTTTAACGTGTATATACATTAGTATATATCATGTATACTCATAAGTAAATATTTTTATAATTTTCTACATTTCCAAATGTCATAAACTAAAATAATTTTTAAAATCTTTGTATAATGTTGTATTTATTCCATATACCTTTTATAATATAATTTGCTTTATAAACTTATTTATGCATTATATAATTATGAAAATTTCATAATTATGTAGTATTCATTTTGGAATATATACTGTATTTGTTTTTTTATTTTAAATTATTGAATATCGTAATTTGAGTATTTTTCACTATTATTTTAAATTATATATATTTTAGGAGATGTAAATATGGAAAAAATAAATATACTCGGCACAGGTTCTGCCATGGTTACTAAATGTTATAACACATGTTTTACTTTATCAAATGATGATGAACACTTTCTTATAGATGCTGGTGGCGGCAATACTATATTATCAAACTTAGAAAAATTAAATATATCTATAAATCAAATACATAATATGTTTATTTCTCATAATCATAATGACCATATATTAGGTAGTGTTTGGGTAATTCGTGCTGTAGCTCAAAGTATATTAAATGATAAATATACTGAAAACTTAAATATTTATTGTCATGAAACTTCAATAAATGCAATAAAAACAATTTGTTCATTTGTACTTCAAAAAAAATTCTTAAAGCTATTTGATATTAGAATTTTATTTAATGAAATTAAGGATAATGACACAACTACAATATTAGATAGAACTACCACTTTTTTCGATATACATAGTACAAAAGATATTCAACATGGATTTAAGACAATCTTATCTAATGGCAAATCTCTAACTTTTTTAGGAGATGAACCTTATAGAGAAACTGTAAAATCTTATAGTGAAAATGTAGATTACCTATTTCACGAAGCTTTTTGCCTTTATTCTCAAAGAGACATATTTAAACCTTATGAAAAACATCATGCAACAGCAAAAGATGCATGTAAAAATGCTAAAGAGCTGAATGTTAAGAATATTATTTTATATCACACTGAAGATAAAAATTTACAAAAAAGAAAAGATCTTTACATAAATGAGGGCAAGGAAGAATTTGATGGAAACATTTATATGCCTGATGATTTAGATGTGATAGATTTAGTATAAATGTGAGATAAATACTCAATAACTTTATTTAATCAAAGTATAATTTCTAAATAAAAACCATGCATCAAGCGTATTTTTACACTTAATGCATGGTTGTCCAATTAAAGTTAATATTTTTTTACAATTTCAATTGATTCTTTTTCATTCTTAACATAAAAATCCATTCTGGTATACTAAAATAACAATTCAATATTTCACTAAGCTTCTTTTGTAATCTCCAACTTTAAATCAAAATTTATATATGAACGTTTAGCGCCTGTTATATATTCAGAATATGGAATATAACTAATCATTTTCATAAGTCCCGGCGTTATTATTACAGTTAAAATCAAAGTTAAAACTCCTACCAAAAGATAATTTCTAGTATCAAGCTCTATAATAATTTTATTCGATATATAATTAATAACGATAATATGTGCCATATAAGCTCCAAATGAATAATCACCTATAAGTTTCAATATTTTATAAACTATATTTTTTTCTGAAAGATTAACAGCAACTAGGTAAAATACTAATATTGAAACCACCATATATAATAAATATATTAATTTTATAGATTCAACTTTTTCTATTTCATTTAAATAAGAATATACAAATAAAAAACCATAACTAACAAAAATAACTCCTTTATATTGTATAACTTTTCTTTTTATATATTCATAGTTTAAAATAAAATAAATTCCTAGTAAAAAATATAGATACCAAAACAATGCAGATATATCTATAATTCTTTGCTGCAATTCAGTTGGTGTTCCAAATATAAAATTTCCCAGACTATTAGAAACATCACTTTGAAATCTCAATAGTAGATAATATAAGCAAAATAAAAAAATGAAGATTCCTATTTTTATTTTAACTTTCATTAAGTGAATTTTCTTTACAATCCAAAGAATAATAGGAAAAATTAAAAATATTCCTAGTACCATTCCCATATACCAAAGATGAAATGCTCCATTTCCTGCAATTACTTGGAGGAAGAAATCTTTAAATCTATCCTCATTTCCAAGTTCAATCATATTGATTGCAGACCATATCACATAAGGTATAAATATATATTTTACTCTTTTTAAATAATAACTTTTGCAATCAAATTTTTTAGAATGTGCATAAAAGAGTGCTACTGCACTTATAAAAAGGAAAATTGGTACTGCTGGCTTACCCATCACATAAATTAACTTCATTATGGTAAAACTGCTATAAGGAATTCCTTCAATATTAGAATATCCTCCTAAAGTATGTTGAACTACAACACAAATAAATGCTATAGCTCTTAATACATCAACTTCTTGTAACCTGTCTTGTTTCATTGATAAATCCTCTTTTTTTTATAATTTTAATGTTTATTACATTCTCTTTCTTTTTTAATTTCTGCACTCTAAGCTTTCATATAATATTAAGCTAATACTTTCTTTGCAATTTCTACTGATTCTTTTGCATCCTTAGCATAAAAATCAGCACCTATTCTTTCAGCAGAATCTGCTGTTAATACTGCTCCGCCAACAAATATTTTGCCAGTATAGCCATCCGCTCTTAAAGCCTTTATTGTTTCTTCCATGCTTCTAACTGTTGTTGTCATAAGTGCACTTAATCCAATTAAAGAAACATTATGCTTTTTTGCTTCTGAAACAACAGTTTCAATAGGCACATCTTTACCTAAATCTATCATTTCATATCCATAGTTCTCTAAAATAACTTTTACTATATTCTTTCCTATATCATGAATATCACCTTTTACAGTTGCAACTATTATCTTGCCCTTTGATATAGACTTAGAATTGCTCTTAGCTATTTCAGCCTTTAACACATCAAAAGCATTTTTTACGGTTTCAGCTGATTGTATTAATTGAGGTAAAAATAATTCTCCCTTTTCATATTTATCTCCAACTTCATCTAAGGCTGGAATTAAATATTTATTAACTATTTCAAGTTCTTCATATTGTTTTAAAAGTTCTATAGTTGCTTGCTTTGCTTCTTCTTTTAGCCCTTTTACAACTATATATCTTAAATCATGTTCCTTATTAGAATCACTAGTGCTATTTGAATTATCATTATCTTTGATAGTAACAGTACTCTTCAAATCAACATTAGCATAGTTTTTAATGTATATCTCTGCACTCTTATCATAATTATATAAAACATTATAAGAATGTATAACTCTAGTCATACCCTCTGCATTTGGGTTCATTATAGGTAAGTCTAAGCCATTTGCAAGTGCTAATCCTAAAAAGGTTTCATTTATTAATTCTCTATTTGGAAGGCCAAATGATATGTTTGAAACTCCAAGTACAGTTTTTACCCCTAATTTTTCCTTTACCATTCTTACAGCTTTTAGAGTTTCTTGAACTTCTTCTTGCTGTGCTGATACAGTAAGTACTAGACAATCAATAAATACATCTTCTTTCTTTATTCCATATTCAGCTGCTCTTTTTACAATCTTTTCTGCTATAGCAAATCTTTCTTCTGCTTTAAGTGGAATCCCGTTATCATCTAAAGTTAATCCTACAACACTTGCTCCATATTTTTTTACTAAAGGAAGTATTGCACTCAAAACCTTCTCTTCTCCATTTACTGAATTTAATATAGGCTTTCCATTATAATATCTGAGTCCTGTTTCTATAGCATTAATATCTGAAGAATCTATTTGCAGTGGAGTATCAATTATTCCTTGTATTTCTTTAATCACCTTACGCATCATTTTAGGCTCATCAATTTCAGGCAATCCTACATTAACATCTAAAATATGTGCCCCTGCTTCTATTTGAGAAATAGCTTGCTTTAAAATATAATCTAAATCTTCATTTTTTAGTGCTTCTTTAAATAATTTCTTTCCAGTTGGATTAATTCTTTCACCTATAATTTTAACTCCATCTATTCTTACAACCTTTGATGGTGTACATATAGCAGAATAATTTTCATTTTCTAATGGTTGAAGTTTTTTATCTTTTACTCTAACAGATAATTCTCTTATATAATCTGGAGTTGTTCCACAGCACCCACCAATTATTCTAACTCCTGAATCAATAAAACTACATAAAGTATCAGCAAATTCTTCCTTTGTTACATCATATTTAGTTTCATTCCCTATTGATAATGTTGGAAGTCCAGCATTAGGCTGAATCATTACTGGAATATGTGCTAAACTGCATACTTCTTCAATAACAGGTTTTAATTGTTTTGGTCCAAGTGAACAATTAACTCCAAGAGCATCTACTCCAAGACCTTCTAAAACAAGCACCATAGCTTCTGGAGAACATCCTGTAAATGTTCTTAAATTTTCTTCAAAAGTCATAGTACAAAATACAGGTAATTCTGAATTTTCCTTTACTGCAAGCACTGCTGCCTTAAGCTCATATAAATCTGTCATAGTTTCAATTAAAATTATATCAGCACCTGATTTAGCACCTTGAACAACTTGACGTTTAAAGATTTCATATGCTCGGTCAAAACTTAAAGTTCCCATAGGTTCTAAAAGTTCTCCTATAGGCCCAATATCTAACGCAATATATGTTTTACTGTTTCCCCTTGCCTTTTTAGCAATTTTTATAGCTGAATCTACAACTTCTTCAACTTCTAAATTGCAAAGCTTTAATTTTAGTTCATTTGCTCCAAAAGTATTAGTAGTTATTACATTTGCTCCATTATCTATGTATTCTCTATGAATTTCTTCTATTATAGTTGGTTTATTTAAATTTAAAACTTCTGGATTTTCTCCAAGCTTTAATCCTTTCTTTTGAAGCATAGTCCCCATTGCTCCATCGAAAATTAAAATATTATCTTTTATATATTCATTAAGCCCCACAACTTTCTCCCTCTCTCCTAAAACTGCAATTTTCATAATTACTACATTCCACGCAGCTCTTTCTTTTCTTTTCAATTCCATTATCCACTATTCCTATTATTGCTGTAACAGACTTTCTAGGAAATAATAAATTATTTTCTGATACGGTAAGTCCTATTTTCTTCCCTGCATCTAATGCTCTTAAGAAGCTATTTTGAACATCTAAAGGTAAATCCCCGTATCCTGGACTATACCTAAATGTTATATTCATTCCATTTAAAACAGCTTTTTCTTTAACACTGTTTTCTACTATATCGCAGACTTCTTCTACTGCTGTTGTAGCACATGCATCTAATATGAGTGCTTTTGTTAAATTAGTTTTTTCATATAATCTTGTTTGTCTTTCTATATCGTTTCCTAAGGTTACTGCCATTAATACACATTCTGTTGAATTCTTTAAATGTTCTTTTATGTCATTACCCTTTAAAATTAAGTTTGTAGTAATAACTTCTACTCCATCCTTAATTGGTTTTATATTTTTATAATTATACACAACTCTAGGCTGTATTATTTTTTTTATTTCTTCTCTGCACTCTTCGATGATATTGAGCAAATTTTCATCTATATCCTGACCTCTATGACCAAGATATCTCAGTACCTCAGCTTTATTTATCTCAAGTTTAAAACACTCCATACATCTAGCCCCCCCCCTTTTTTCAGTTGACAGTTAAGAGTTGTTGTACAATTTCTAATTGCAATTGAATTGCTATATATAAATATGTTTAGCATTTCTTTCTTAATTATTAAAAGCCATACTTTTATTTGTTCCTTTATCGCCAACTGTAAATTTTCATTTAAGAACTATTAAATTACTATTCTCCATAAATATTTAAAGAGAATCCTTTTTTTAATACATCTTTTGTATATTCTTTTGCACCAAATAAAGATAAATCTTTATAGTTTCCACATTGAACTGCATTTGCTGCTGGTATTTCAGTTGCATCTAAAATTGCTTTTAAAGATGTTTCTAATGCTTCCTTTATTTCAGCTGCTTCTCTTTCACCCCAAATTGAAAGGTAAAATCCTGTTCTGCATCCCATTGGAGATAAATCTATTATTCCTTCTAAATGATTTCTAATTTCATGTGCTAATAAATGTTCTAAACCATGCATTGCTGCAGTTCCAAATGATTCTTTATTAGGTTGTAAAAATCTTAAGTCAAATTTAGTAACCTTATCTCCATGAGTTCCATCAAGAACACAGCATCTTCTTACAAATGGGGCCTTGACCTTATTATGATCTAATTCAAAGCTTTCTACGTTTTTCTTTTCCATTATATATTCCTCCATTTATTATAAATTTTTATGTGACATGAAATAATTTTAATATATCTAAGTACAAAAAAAGCCTAAAGGCATTCCTTTAGGCTTAAAAGCTCTTAAACACCTTATCTACCAGCTCTTACACTGCAGGATTTAGCACCTTATATATTCACATAGAATACATCGGTTGCTGGGTTTCTTCGGGCCAGTCCCTCCACCACTCTTGATAAGTTCTTATATTTATTCCATTATATATTGTAAAATCTTTTTTGTAAAGATTTTATTCCATAAATTTTGATTCGCATTTGCTCAATGAATAATGAAAATGTGCTTTATCAAAATCACTTTTCTGTGAGTTAACCCATATAAATATGTTAACTAAGTTCGAGAACCCAAATGTAAAATTTTATTGTTTTATTAATAATAAAACGATAGAAATTGCACTAAAAGTGAAACTTATTACCATTATGTAATTTATAATTTGAACAGTTGAAAACCCTTTTTCCTCAAGCCTAAAATGTATTTGGCTTCTATCTGCTTGATATACTGGTTTTCCTTCTGAAAATCTCTTGAAAATAACAAATAAATTATCAAATATAGGTACTGCTAAAGCAAGTATTGGTATAAATAAACTTAAAACAGTTGCTTGCTTAAATGCACCCTCTAATGCTGTAATACTTAAAATAAATCCTAAAAAATTTGCTCCCGAATCTCCCATAAATACTTTTGCTGGATATTTATTATAATACAGGAATCCCAAAATAGCTCCTGCGAGTACTATAGATACTACTGCTGATTCAGGTTGGTCTAATATTATTGCTGCTAAAAAAAATGTTATAGCTGATATTAATGATAAGCCACCAGCTAATCCATCCATTCCATCCGACCAATTTATTACGGTTGTTACACCAAATATCCATGTAACTGTAAGTAAAAATTGTATTGTTGGATTTAAGCTAATAAATTGATTTGTAATAGGATTAGTAAATCCTTTAAAAACAATATCTGCCTTAAATACTAAAGCTGCTGACAACAATTGAACAACTAATCTAGGCAATATAGGAAATTCTTTCCCTTTTGTTTTATACCAATCATCTATTAATCCAATTAAGACTATCATTGTTGCTGCTATAAACACAGTTATTTGCTTATCTAAACCATCTCTTACAAATATAAAGTAAGAAATAAAAAAACCAATATATAAAGCTATTCCACCACACAAAGGGGTTGGTTTTTTATGCTGTTTACGTTTATTAGGTTTATCCGTAAAATGTACTTTACTAGCTAGTTTCATAAGAAATGGCATGGTAATTAGTGCAATTACAAGTGAAACTACCATTGCTAATATATAATTCATCTTTCCTACTCCTTAGTTAAGTTCTATTTGAGTAAATTATAACCAAGTTTTCCACCTTGGTTTACATACTATTTGATTATACTATTAAAGATATTTTATATCAATTACAAAATTATTAAACTTTGAGCCGCTAAAATAAAAAGCTGCCATAAAATGATTTTAAAAAAACATTTTATAACAACATTTTAAACCACATGAAAGAAAATAATAGACCAAAGATGCAACGTATATTTTGAGTCAGACAAGGAAGCAAGTTTTGCTCCTAGCTGGCCTATTAGCAAAAACTTGCCACAAAGTATGACACAAAATAGACAAGCATACCGGTCTATTATTTTTTATATTATGCCTAAATAAGAATTAACCTCTTTGTTCAATCATGCTCTTAACTTTCATTAATCTAGTTATGGATGCTCTTTCATTTTCATCTAATCTCATTCTAATGTACTTTATTGTTTCTTCCAAATCTGGAATTGTTCTATATTCCAGAGCATTAACTCTTCTTCTAGTCTTTTCAATTTCATCTGCCATAAGCTGGCAGGCTTTTTCTACTTCTGCAAGTCTTAAAAGCTGTGGAAGAATCCCATAAAGCTTAGAAAGTGTATCATCAAGTTCAGAGGAAGTATTAGCAAATCCATAAGGATATATGCTCCCCTCATCTCCTTCAAGCTGTCTTTTGAAATTCATTACGGGAACAGATACACTCATTATATTTTTTTCTGTAACTTCAACTGAAATATGTTCTTTAGGATAAACAATTGCTTCTTCTAAAAACTCTGAACTCATTACAGCTCTTGCCATAACAAAATCTTTTAGTGAACTCTGCAACTTTTCTTCTACTTCTTTTCTCAACTTATTATTATCTTTAACAAGACTAATAAATTGTCTCATTAATTCATCTTGCTTATCTTTTAAAAGCTTGTGGCTTCTAGTTGATGTTGCTAATGTCTTTTTAAGATTCGCGAGCTCCATTCTAGTAGGATTGACGTTTAACTTTGCCATAAGCTACGCTTCCTCTCTTACCATGTATTTTTCAAGATACTCATCTCTAATTCTCTTAAGTTCAGATCTTGGAATCATCTTTAATAATTCCCAGCCTAAATCTAAAGTCTCCTTAATTGTTCTGTTAGCATTAAAACCTTGTGATACATATTTCTCTTCAAAGGCTTCTGCAAATTTAGCAAGCTTCTTATCAGTATCACTTAATGCTGATTCTCCAAGTATTGCTGATAATTCTTTTGCCTGCTTACCTTGAGAATATGCTGAAAATAATTGATTCATAGTATCTGCATGATCTTCTCTAGTCTTCCCTTTTCCAATACCCTTATCTTTAAGTCTTGAAAGTGATGGAAGTACATCTATAGGAGGCATTATGCCTTTTTTATATAATTCTCTTGAAAGAATAATTTGACCTTCTGTAATATATCCAGTTAAATCTGGAATTGGATGAGTTTTATCATCTTCTGGCATTGTAAGTATTGGAATTTGAGTGATTGAACCCTCTTTACCTCTAATTCTGCCTGCTCTTTCATATAATGTAGATAGGTCAGTATATAGGTAGCCTGGATATCCTCGTCTTCCTGGAACCTCTTTTCTTGCTGCTGAAATTTCTCTTAATGCTTCAGCATAATTTGTAATATCCGTCATTATGACAAGTACATGCATTCCTAATTCATAAGCTAAATATTCTGCTGTTGTAAGCGCCATTCTTGGAGTTGCTATTCTTTCAATTGCAGGGTCAGATGCTAAATTCATAAATAAAACTGATCTATCAATAGCTCCTGTTTCCTTAAATTCATCTACGAAAAATTGAGCTTCTTCAAAAGTAATACCTATAGCTGCAAATACAACAGCAAACTTAGAATCTGAATTTAAAACCTTTGCTTGTCTTGCGATTTGTGCTGCAAGAGCTGCATGTGGAAGTCCTGCTCCTGAAAAAACAGGTAACTTTTGTCCTCTAACTAGCGTATTAAGTCCATCAATAGCTGAAACTCCTGTTTGGATAAATTCTGATGGATAATCTCTAGCTACTGGATTAATAGCTTCACCATTTATATCTAATCTTTTTTCTGGTATTATATCTGGACCATTATCTTTAGATCTGCCCATACCATCAAAAACTCTACCTAACATATCTTCAGATACACCAATTTCAAGTGGTTTCCCTAAAAACTTAACTTTAGTTTTCTTTAAATTAATACCTGTAGATCCTTCAAAAATTTGAACCATTGCTTTTGATCCATTAACTTCAAGAACCTTACCGCGTCGCCTTTCACCAGTTTGAAGCTCTATTTCAACTAATTCATCATATTTAACGCCTTCAACACCTTCAACAACCATCAAAGGGCCAACAACTTCTGTAACTGTTTTATATTCTTTAATCATTTACTGACCTCCTTTGTTTATAAGGTCTTCAATTGCCTCTTTTAAATCTATAGAAATTTGATCTATCTTTTTTAAATCTTTTTCAGCTATATATTTACTTCTTGCAATTTTATCTTTTAAATCTTCAAGATCTAATATGCTTCTTAAATAAACTCCCGCTTCTAATGCTCTTTCAGCTTCTCTCTTATATTCAATAATAAGCTTTAACATTTTGTATTGTTTATTTAATGAAGTATAAGTATCAATTTCATGGAAACTATTTTGTTGCAAGTAATCTTCTCTTATAGATTTAGCTACATCAAGTTTTAATCTGTCTTTTTCTGAAAGTGCATCAATACCAACAAGTCTTACAATTTCTTGAAGACTAGCTTCTTCTTGGAGCAAAGTCATAGCTTCTATTCTAAGTTTTCCAAAATCCTCTGCAACATTTTCATTCATCCAATTATCAACAGTATCTGCATATAATGAATATGAACTTAACCAATTAATTGCTGGAAAATGTCTTTGATAAGCAAGACCAGCATCTAGTCCCCAAAAAACTTTAACAATTCTAAGGGTAGATTGTGAAACTGGTTCTGAAATATCTCCTCCTGGAGGCGATACTGCACCAATTGCTGTAATTGATCCTCTTCTATTCTCGTCACCTAAACACTTAACCATTCCAGCTCTTTCATAATATTCTGCAAGTCTTGATCCTAAATATGCTGGATATCCTTCATCTCCTGGCATTTCTTCAAGTCTACCAGACATTTCTCTTAAAGCTTCTGCCCATCTTGAAGTTGAATCTGCCATAATTGATACTGAGTATCCCATATCTCTGAAATATTCAGCAATTGTAATACCTGTATATATTGAAGCTTCTCTAGCTGCAACTGGCATATTTGAAGTATTAGCTATAAGAACAGTTCTCATCATTAAACTCTCCCCAGTTTTTGGATCAATCAGTTCTGGGAATTCATTTAAAACATCTGTCATTTCATTACCACGTTCTCCACATCCAACATAAACAACTATTTCAGCATCTCCCCATTTAGCAATTTGATGTTGTGTAACTGTTTTACCTGCTCCAAATGGACCTGGAATTGCAGCTGCACCACCCTTAGCTACTGGGAAAAATGTATCTATAACTCTTTGTCCTGTAAGCATTGGTTCAACTGGATTAATTTTAGTTGCATATGGTCTGCCTTTTCTTACTGGCCATTTTTGCATTAATGTTACTTCTTTATCTCCATTTATAGTTTCAACAACACAAATAGTTTCAGTAACGGTGAATTTTCCATCTTTAATTTCCTTAATCTTACCTTCAATCCCTACTGGTATCATTATTCTTTGTTCCACAACAGCTGTTTCTTGAACTGTTCCAATAACAACTCCAGATACTACTTCATCTCCAACTTTCGCAGCACTCTTAAAGTCCCACTTTTTAGTTCTATTTAATGATGGAACTGAGATACCTTTTTTCAAAAAGTTAGATTGTGCTGCTTCCATAAATGCATTTAATGGTCTTTGTATTCCATCAAACATTGACTGAATAAGTCCTGGCCCAAGTTCTACACTCAGTGGTTCTCCAGTACTTACAACTGGATCTCCAGGTCCTATTCCTGATGTTTCTTCGTATACCTGGATTGATGCCTTATCGCCTCTCATTTCGATGATTTCACCAATAAGTCCATTTTGTCCAACCTTACAAACGTCATATATATTTGCTTCATCCATACCTTCGGCAACTACTAAAGGTCCTGAAACTTTAATTATCTTTCCGGTCTTCACCTTTTCAACCCCTACCTTTCTAAGATATTAACACCTACAGCTTTTTCTACGTTATCATTTATTTTTTGCATACCTATATTTAATGTTCCTTGATTGCTTGGAATTAATATTACAGCTGGAAGCATTTGTCTAGTATATCTTTCAATTGTTTCGTGTATTCCCTCTGCAACTTGTTCAGTTACAAATATAACTGCATAATCATTCATGGCTAATTTATCAACAGTTTTCCTTGCTTCATCATTATGAGTTACTGGAAAAACATCTATTCCTAGAGATTTAAATGCTAAAACTGAATCTTTATCTCCAACTACACCTATCTTCTTAAACATAAATATCACGCAGCCTTTCTCTTACTAATTCTCCAGAAATATTATTTATTTTACCAACCATTATAATTCTTATAATTTTTATTTCTGTTTCTTTAGCATAAATATAAGCTAGTATTGGCTGAACACCAAAAGGTATTATTTTGGCATCTTTCATAATGTCCATTATATAATTATCAACTAATTTTTCGAGTAGACTTACTGAACTTGTTTTAGCATAATATTCTATACCATTTTTTATAAATTCTGCATAGTTACTAGTTGCAAGTTTAGTAGATATATTTTGTATTTCATCATTTAACATACCTAAAAATTTATCGCTATCTATTGAACCATCCTCAATAATAACAGCTTTTAAAAATTCTCTATCTTTATTTTGTTTTTTTACTCTTAAAAGAGTTTTTAAATTTGTAGAATCAATTAGTGCTGCTACATATTTGTCAGTAAAAGTATCATTTATTTCATTCTTAATATGTATTAATGATTTAAACATATACTTATCTAATATAATATCAATCATTTGAGGATCATTAGTATTTTCAAAACTAGATATAGTCTCATCAATGCCTTCTCTCAAAATTTGTGGAAACTCACCTAAATTCCTATTTTCTATTAATTCTTTTAATTTTGAAGAATCTAAACTTCCAACTGGTATTATTAAATGAGATAAATCTTCTTTAAGGAACATTCCCTTTAAAATCACTTTTATATTGTGGTAATCATATTTAATACTCATTAAATCAACAAGAGCTTTCACTGGACTTATTTCATACATTACATTAAATAATCTCTTTAATTCATCACTTAGTATGATTTCATAATCATCTGCACTTTTAATACTTCCCATAAAACATCCATACTCTGTTTCTTGAAGCACCTTTAAAGCTTCATCTGCAGTGATTGCATCAATCATTCTGTCCAATTTTGATTTATCAAGGAGTTTTGTCTCATATACTCTAATTCTTGGTATAACTTGATTAAATATCATTTTATCCATTAGCTAACCTCCTTAACTAAAAAAGCTCTCTTACTACTTCTTGACTTAAATCATCCTTTACTGAATCAACTAAAGCTTCAAAAGTATTATTTATTTCTATACCGTCTTTTTCTAATATAAATCCACCTTTAAATTTTCCAGTTTCTTCACTTAAAACTACACTTGCTTTTGATTTAAGTTCCTTATTTATTTCTAATAATTCAGCTTCAGAAATAATTTTCTTACCTTCATTATTTAAAATGATCTTTTGCTTACCTGTAATGTTACTATTTAAAATTGCAGTCTTAACAAAATTCTTAAAATCATCTTCTGATATGTTGCAAAGAGCTTCTATACTAGATTGAAAGATTTCACTTATAACCTCTTGCTTTGCTTTCAATTTTTCATTTCTTGCTTGAAGATGTGCATTGGAAATTATTCTTTCTTTTCTTGAAACAGCTTCTATCTCAGCTTTTTCTATTATAATTTTTTCAGCTGCTTTTGCTTCTTCTATTTTTTTATCAATTATTTTCTTACCTTGTTTTTCAGCTTCTGATAGTATAACTTCCCTCTTATCTTCTGCATCTTTAATAATTTTAGAAGTCAAATTATTTACACTAGCCATTATTTTCACATCCTAATCTAGGCATATTCAAAAAATATCAAGTCAGTATGCTAGTCTATTTGATGTCATAAGGAAGCTCGACTCGTATACACTCGTTGAGTAAGTAATTCACACAAAATCATAGATTTTGGTTCTCTACTTATCGGCATGTTCACCGAATAGCTTACTATGAGGTAAACATAACTCCTTGTATGACGCAAAATATACACATTCAAAAAGAGCAGCTATGCTGCATATAAGAACATCTCATCGCATCTTTGCCTCGCTATTTTCTTTCAGATGCCTTATTTAAATACACCATTTACTAATAAGAATGATACAACGAATCCAAGTAGTGCATATGTTTCAACCATCGCTGCAAGAACAAGTCCCTTAGTATTGTGTTCTGGCTTTTTAGCTAATATCTGCATACCAGCTGCTGATACCTTACCTTGTGCAATTCCTGACCATAACCCAGCTATAGCTATTGGCATACATGCAAATAATAAATAAGCCCCTTGTGCAACTGTTGTTTCTGGTTTTAATTGAAAAAATACAAGTAATCCTATAACAAATCCATAAAGACCTTGTGTACCTGGTAATAATTGAAGTATTAATGCCTTACCAAACTTTTCTGGTTGTTCTGATAATAATCCTGCTGCAGCTTCACCTGCTATTCCAACACCTTTAGCTGATCCTATTCCTGACATTCCAACAGCTAATGCCACTCCTAATGCCCCTAAAATAAAGCCTCCGTTATTTTCCATAAGAAATTGAATCCATGTCATTTCCATTTTAAATTTCCTCCTAATCTCTCTTTAAATTAATATATTTATTTTCGGCTTCAAATGGCTTAAATGGTCTTCCTCCACCATCATAAAACTTTGAAAAATATTCTACATAAGTAAGTCTTAAAGTATGAACATATCCGCTTAATAATGATAATAATAAATTTACTGTTTGAAATATCACAAATAGTAATGGACCTAAAACAAATACTCCAATTGGTCCTGGGATCATTTTTATAATCATATTAATTGCACCTGCTATAGAACCTCCTGATAGACCTATAGCCATAAGTCTTGTATATGATACTAAATCACCAAGATAACTTGTAATGCCATATAATTCATATAATCCTTGACCTATTTTACCACCTATTGTATTTGCTGCTCTTCCTTGAGTAAACACTATAAGAAGCGCACCTACTATTGCCAAAAAGCTACATATTGTTTTCAGTATAGGAATATTTAACATTCCACCTGCTGCTATTCCTCCAATAGATAGTAATGTTATAACCCAAGAACCTACATCAAAAAAAGCATCTAATGGCTTACCCATTTTAATTAATAAAACAGCCTTTATTCCTAGCCCAAAAAATAATTGTATAACACCAAATACAAGTGACAATATTAATATTGTCATAAAATCTTTACCTGTATCAATTAAGCCTTTAAATTTTATTACATCTCCAAATACTGATCCGTACATTAATCCAAATGTAATTGTAGGAAAGCTTAAATACATAAAAAATTTAACCATCTTCTTGGTTTTTTCCTCAAATCTGAAAAATTTTAATGATACAAGTGTTGCTATTAACATTAATAATCCATATCCTGCATCAGCAACCATCATTCCGAAAAATGTTAAATAAAATGGAGTTACAAATGGAGTTGGATCTATATCGTTATACTTAGGCAGACTGTACATTCCTGTAACAGCTTCAAACGATTCGTTTAAGTCATTATTTTCTAATTGAATAGGAACATCATCTATTTCTTCTTCTTTTACTTCTTCAAAATTTAAATAATAATCTTCATCTAAAACTTTTTGAGCCATTTTTGTAAACTCACCGTTTGTACTAACAGGTATCCAACCTTGTATTAATGAAACATTTTCTGTCTTTAAAAAATTAGTACTAATTGTTTTTCTAAAAATTAAATTATTATAATATTCATAAGCTAACTGCATTACCTTTATTTCTTCATCATATCCAGCAAGCTCTTCTTTTAATATAAATTTTTCTGCACCAATATGTGCTATTCTCTCATTAGAATCATGAATTAATTTTAAAGGCGTATCCTCTTCTTCAGACTTAAATGGAGTAAATCCAAATGTTCTAAGAGCATCTAAAACTCTACTTTCATTTTCCTTATGAGTTAATGCAAAAAAATAAGTTTCTTTATCATCCTTAGACATTATTTCTATATAACAATCATTCAAATCATTTATAAGGTTATCTTCATAAATATTAGGAATGCTTCCTAAAAAATATAATGTTTGTTTTAATTCCTTTAAAGAACTTAAAGGTGCATTAAACCCTTCGTAAGGAATTAGCGTTTCAACACTTCCTTTAAGCCTTGTCTTCTCATTATCTAAATTAGTTAATTGGGTTTCTTTTTCTTTTATTTTTTCATAAATTACTTCCCAATTACTATTTAAAACTTTATCTTCAATCTCTGACATAGTTAAAGAAATCTTTTCCTTACGTAAAGATTTTATTAATGATTGTTTAGGCAGATAGTTTTCTAAGAACTTTATTGCATATTTAACTTTTAATAATTGCTCTTCCCACTTCGCCAAATTAGAATCAATTTGATCCTTAGTTAAATCTTTAAGAATTTCATTGTTTTCTAAAATATTTTCATCTTGCAAATTAATAAATTCAGCATTTGAAAAAGCTTGCAGATTTTCAAGGAGCTTTTCTTTTTTTGATTCAAAGGCTAACAAAGTGAATTTATTCATTTTAACTATTGCCATGAATTCCCACAATCCTTTCAACCACTAATTTAACAGCTTTATTTTTTTTCTTTTCTGATATATTTCTTATATCTTTTGATTCTTTTTCACCTTTTTCTAAAATAGGTTTTGCTTCTTTATTTCCAGTTTCAACAGCTTTATTAATAATACTGATTGCTCTATCTTTAGCTTTAAGCAAAAGATCCTCATATTTATTCTGTGCATATTCTTCTGATTTTTTAATAATTTCTTTTGCTTCTGCTGATGCATCTTTTACTATTTCTTCTGCTTCTATTTCGGAGTTTTTAATTTCTTCAATTGCTTTTAATGCCAAAATATCACCTCCTCATGCGTCAATTCCAAAAAGTAATTTGTTCGTGTTTCTATATGGTATTAATTACTTCATAACGTCTATTATACACGGTATATATGCTTTTTACAATTATTTTTAACCTTAAGCTACAAATGTGTGTTATTTTTGTAACTACTTTTCTATATAAATAAAAAACTATCCATTTTCTAATTTAATTTCTTTTTCTTCTTCCTTAGAAATTTCACTTCTTAAAAATTATGGTAATCTTCTCTTTTTATTATATATTAAATAATTAAATTTAACTATCTCATATATATAAGTAAGGTCCACAAATTTAATTAATCTAACTTTTTTATCTATAAAATATTTTTTACTTACGAAAGATGTGGAAAATATGGTATTATCAAAAAAAAAACGTATTTATTATATTTTACGTAGATTCGAGGTAATAAATGATTAGATTTGAAAGAAATACCGAACTGAATATAGCAATGAAAAATCTCATACTATCTATGGTAGATGTGAATGATTACATCACGAATATTCTGAATTATACAGAGAGGATTCTTACTTCGCATAATGAAAAAAAACTGATAGAAATACTGAAAAAATACAACGTTCCTCATGATGAATTGAAATATAGCTTGAAGATCTTAAAAGAAAATCCATATTATAAAAACATCAAACTTGATAGCGTATATTATAAAACCGTGAGGTATGAGAATTCTACTATCAAGAAAAGAACCTTAATGAACATGAACTTCCATAAACCCATAGGAAAATACCTATTCCATTACCATCCTATCGGATACTTTGAAAAAGACATCGATTTGCCAGTTCTAAAAGAAGGCAATACAGTGTGGATGTCCCCTGCTATAAGTGAAATAGAGAGCATGAGAGATGGAATTGAAAAAGGGCATGGGAATTGTATGACTATGGGGCTTGGTATTGGAGTCCTCACATATCTTTGGCTGCTTAAAGACGAGGTGGAAAGTGTAACTGTAGTTGAATTCAATCAGGACGTCATCGATTTGTTTGAAAAGTACATCCGGCCGCAGTTTAAAACCGATAAGAAATTTGAAATCATTCACGGCAACGCCTTCGATTACTACAACGAAGCGTTCTTGAACCAATTCGACTATGTATATGTGGACTTCTGGGAGTCTACCGAAGACGGTTTGGAATTCTATACAAAGCTTATGGAGAAGAATATACACCTCTCTCATATCGACTACTGGATTGAAGACTCCATGCTCTACGACTTGAAATACGTCATAGTTCCGTACCTTTATACAGTGTATGAAGGCAATAATGTAATCAGTTTTATCTCCTCGATGAACGAAGACTCTAAGGAACTTGCAAATAAAGTAAACAAATACTTCAAGACAAGGAATGATGTGATAAGAACGGAGGATGAATTGTTAAGTGTCATACATAAAAAAGATGTTTTGAGAGAGATACTTGCACAATAGAAAATAACCCACTGGTCATCATATACCAGTGGGTGTTTCTTTATCAATTATCAACTGTTTATAAACTATTAACATTACACATTAACTATTGAAACATTTTTCAAATAAATATATTCATTATCAAAAAATATAACTCCATGAATTGTAGATGAAAGACAGTATTTACAGTTGAATGGAAACCCTATTGATACAATAACTATATATAAAAAATACAAAACTTTAATATTTTGAGGGTTTGTATTTATATTATTTGTGTTAGGTTAAATTTTCTCAATAAATTTCAAGTTTAGCAATTTTACAAATTAACAATGTTAATTCATTCACATTATGGAATACATATATTTTTTTATCATCAAATTCCCTAACTGTAAGATTAAGATACTCAATCTCTTCCCCTATGAGCCCTGACCAAAAATGCTTGTCTTCTAAGTATACATTAACTTTCTTTCCAATAAAAAATTCCTTATTAATCTCTTCTATTTGGTATTTTCTTGATATTTCTATGTTTTCAACTTTTTTAGTTTCGACTTGCCTAATATACTTTTTTCCTAAAGCTCCTATCTTACATTCATTCTTCTCTATTATCATATAATATAAAAAATAGTTGTCGTACGAAGTCAAATAAGCATTATTTACTCCATCATTCCATCTTGTTAGTTCAACTGAACAAACTTTTCCAATATAATTGTCAAGTAATTTATCTTGTATTACTTGATTAACGTCATCCTCAGACTTAAATAAGTTCTTCTTTCTATTTTCGTTACAATTAATACTTTCTGGTTTTAAACTCTGTCTATAAGAACTATTTTCTTTTATCAATTCATCTATAGAAATAGAAAATAATTCACTTAATATTACAACTTTATTTAAATCCGGAATAGAATCATTCAACTCCCATTTGGAAATAGATTGACGTGAAACATCAAGTTTCTCCGCAAGCTGTTCTTGAGACATTCCTCTTAATTTTCTTAGTTGTTGTATTTTTTCTCCTAATATCATATCATAAAAACTCCTTCTTTTTTCTTTATATTATTATATTCTATAGTTGCACTCTACCAAATAGGCTTGGCAATTTAGCAACTCGCAGTTGCATAGATTAAATCATTCCTATTATTATATAAATAATCTTCCCTACAAATTGCTATTTGTCAGCATTCCATTCTCTAAAATTGTATCTCTTAGGTATCAAGCATATCCCATTCATCACCTAAAAACCAACGTAATGCAGATAACTTACCAATAATGTTTACTATATACATCTAAAGTGATATTTTAGTATTAAGTTATTTTTCATGAATTGTAATATTATACGTCATATACTTCTTTTAGTTTATCATATAATAATTTTGTACTAAAATAATTATGGTGACTTTTTTATTAAGTACTTCTATTCTCTCCTAGTCCCTCAAACGAGGGACCTTTTTTCTAATCTTTAATTCGCATATCATCAATATCATCAATATTATCTTCTTTTCCGAATATTCTACTTATATTTGGATAATCTATTTTATATTAAAAAGAGAGTTTTAATGAATAAAACTCATTTCAAAAGCACCAATAAACAATTTTATTTCTTATTAAATTATTAACTGGGAAAGATTCTTTAAATGTTCCTTAAATAAAAATCAAAGGACATCATTCTATAGATAAATACAATATAAGCTTAATGCAAACTTTTATTGAAAATAACACAAATGTAGAATATGAATTAATACTATGTCTTTTTAGATATGTTACTAGGAACTGATGATAAAAATGATATTAATTAAATAACTATCTAATCAGCTGATCAATTAGATGAAAATAATTTTTCTTAAAATTTCTCTTGAAAAATAATAAAAATCCCTTTATAATAGTAATATAAAATATTTAGCGCGTATAATTGTTCAGCGTAAAACCAAGTAATTGGTTTTACGCTTTTTTTGCGTAAAATATTTTAAATCACTAAGAAATGAGGATATGAAGTATGGAATTTTACATGAAATTACCAAGAAACAAGAAGGAGTTTGCGTTATTTATGGCAATTATTTCAATTATATCAGTGAATATAATTGCACCATTGATTACTTGCTTTGAAGTCGGCTTTCATATGTATGTATGGGCAGATGCAATAAAAATAATTCCTTTTATTTGGGTTTGCGTGATTGCCTTAGTTTTAATCACATATAAACCTGCTGAATTTTTAACGTCTAGAATAATCGAGGAAGAAGACAGCTTTAATTCACATATTGTTATAAATATTTTATGCACTGTATTTTTAATGTCAATATTTTTGACTGTAATTGGTACCTGGATAGGAAGCAAGCAAGTGAGCATGGAACCAATTCGTATGTTCTTTTATAAGTGGCCACGTAATTTTGCAATTTCCTTTGCAATAGAGTCATTAATTGCACAGCCAATAGCAAGAGTATTTTTATTAAAAATGCATCAGTTTAAAGATAAGGAAAGTAAGTCAGCACCACCGCATAGCAAGTAGTTTTCAAGCACATAATAAGAAAAAGTAATTACCTTATAACGAAACCGTTATAAGGTAATTACTTTTTTATTTCAATTCGCACTACATAATATGTATCACTCTATGTAAACATATTGATTATTGTTGTTGAACACATAATATAAATTCTCTTCTAATATTTCTCCAGCTTCAATATATTTTTCTATGTTAATTTTAAACTTTTCCAAATGATATTCTTTAAATGAATATTGTTCTTTTAGTTTTTCTTTAATACTCTTCTCTTCTTCTTTTTCCATATCGCTTCTTAAAAACTCTGGCAATCCACGTTTTTTGTTAAATATTAAATAATTAAATCTTACTATTTCATTTAAATATTTATTACTCTCATTTAAGACAGTTTCATTAAAATCTAAAAATACTTTGTAATACTCTGCATTTCCAATATTTCTATTAAAGTACCCTTTGTTCTCAAAAAACATTCCTAAGCTATAATAAAAATCAAATGGCGAATCAAATTTTCCCTCAAAATATTTAATTATGTAATTAAACTTTAGAGAATTATAATATTTATCTACCATTTCTTCTACTTTCTTAAGCTTTAATAGTTCTTCATAAGAAATTTTATCTGTTTTCAAAATTTCATATGGTGGATATGGTGAGTATTCCATTCCATATTTATCAGCATCTTCTCTCATAGAAGATCCTTTTAATAGTTTTAAGAAACCAAGTTGTATTTCTTCTGGGTGTATTTCATAAACTTCATTAAATGACTTTTTAAAAGAGTCATAGTCTTCTCCTGGAAGTCCTGCTATCAAATCTAAATGTTGATCTATATTTTTTAACCGCTCTAGTTCTAAAACTTTTTCTTTTATATCACTAAAATTAACAAACCTATTTATATTTCTTAGAACATCATCATTTGTTGTTTGTACTCCTACTTCAAATCGAAATCTTCCTTTTGGTGCATTTGCTAAAAGCTTTATTTCTTCAGCCTTTAATATATCTGCTGATATTTCAAAATGAAATTGAGTATTTGTATCTTGTTTTATTAAAAAATCCCATATTGCCATAGCAAATTTAGAATTGCAATTAAATGTACGATCAACGAATTTAACTAATCTAACTTTTTTATTTATAAAATACATTAAATCATTTAAGACTCTATCCCCATCTAAAAATCTAACTCCATGACTTGTAGATGAAAGGCAATACTTACAGTTAAATGGGCATCCACGGGATCCTTCATAATATACTATTTTATTACTTAAATCTTCATCTTCTTCATATGGGAAAACTATTTCATCCATAGACATAAGTGGGCGCTTTTCATTGGAATAAACCACATCATTGATTTTATAATGAATCCCCCTAACCTCTTCTAGCTTAATTTTTCCTAATTTGTATAAAATAAAATCCCTATAAGTCTTTTCCCCTTCACCTTCAATAACATATTCTCCTACATTATTTTTTAGAAAGCTTCTTGAATCAAATGAAACTTCTGGCCCACCATATAAAATTTCTATATTAGAATCTACTTTTTTAATTAAATTAGCAACTCTTGAAACAAGCTCAACATTCCAAATATAAGTTGAGAATGCTACAATATCTGGTTTTTCTTTAATTATTTCTTCTAATATTCTTTCTTCTCTATCATTTATGGTTAATTCTTTTATCTTACCTTCATAATCAAGATCCTTTGTAAAATTCTTTAAATATCTAACAGCTAAATTACTATGAATAAATTTAGAGTCAATTGCTGTAATCAGTACCTTCATGTTTAAATTTCTCCTCTACGTTAACATTTGTTTAATAATAAAAATAACAGGTGAGTTTATTTTATTTTATCTATTAATTTTTTCCCTTTTATAAAAAAAACATCTTCCCATGCTTTAGTTTCCTCTATTTCAAAATATTTTTCAAGGATTTTTTTTATTTCTTCAATATTTGAAGTTAAAAATATATTTAAATTTTTAAAAATAAACTCTTTAATTTTTCCATTAGGTAATATAACCTTTACCTTATTATTAAATACTTTTCCTCTGTCCTTATTTATATCCCAAATAAATATTTCACCAAATTCATTTAAATATGAGCTTACCTCTCTAATTAATTTTTCTTTTTCTAAACTCGTCCATACTTTGTTTAGTTCGAAAAAAAATGTACATGCATCATATTTTCTATCTTTCAATTCCACTTTAGTTTCACTAGACACATAATCTAAAGATAATTCTTCCTTTGCCTCTTTTGAAATATTATATATAATTCCAAAATTTCTTTCTCCGACATCTAATATATCTCCTTCTAAAGTAATATCTTCTAAATCAATCACTAATGTTTTTCCCATTATTTCTCCCCCTTAAAAATCAATTGAAAAATTGAACATTTTTACTTAATAGTACACTTAATTTTATCTTTTTTTTATAGCAAATTTTACACTATCAATTCATTTATATTCCATTTCTATTTTAGCATTTTTTTCCACATTTTGAAATTTAATAATATTTTATTCTAAAAAATAGCAAAACTGCTTTAAAATGAATCTGAATCATAGTAAAGCAGCTTTATTATTTTTAGTTAAAAGCTTGTTAATTAATTACTAAAAGAATAATATATAAGTTCTAATTAATTTGCTACATTAAAACCATGTACAGTACTAAGTATATATAGTTTATTTATTAGAACATATATATCAACTAATCTTCTTAGAACTATTTTTTAAGTATAACATCCTTATGACCACACAAATCAATGTAAGCAAAAGTATACCTATAAAAATATATATTGACCTAGGGAGATTAAATTTAAAATTCGAATCATTACTTTGCAATTTATAAATACATCCTATACCACTATCTAATATAAAAATATCTCCTTCTGAATATCTTATTCCTTTTATTTTACTTTCATCTCTTAACTTTAATAGATCGAATTTAATACTATCTTGAGTTATTGCGCCTATAATATTTTCTTTTCCATCAAAATATATTTTTGTATTCTTATCTAGTATTTTTCCTTCTTTATCTATGGCTAAATATTTTATAGTTCCCACCTCTGAATATTGATAAATAGGTGACGAAACTATCTTATTAGGAGGATTTGCAATAAGTGGATATATTGATTTTTCACTTTTAAACCTAGGTGAACTTATAGGATCACCTCCACTAAAATCAGGCCATCCATACCATTTTCCCTTATCAATTTTATAAAGATAATCAAAATCTCTATTTACAGGTCTTTCTCCTATATTCTCCATCCCTCCAATAATTCCAATTAATTTTCCTTCATTATCTAAATCCCAGCCTTTAATATTTCTTATTCCCGAAGCATATAACGATGGCTTATTATTTTCTAAATTTATTTCAACTACACATGAATTCGCCAAATTTTCAGCTCTTATCTTTTGCCCATTTTCTGATGAATTCCCATAAGGCATGAATCCCCCTGTCTTATTTTCACCATAATTAATTCCATTTAAAGTTATATCCATAGAACTTTTATCATATGGAATATTATCTTTAGAGTAATTACTTTCGTAAGACGCTATTCCCGAATTTGTAACACTTCCTATTGATAAGAGGAGCTTAGAATCCTTTATAATTAAATTTCTATCTAAATACTTACCTTCACAAGGTATATTTTCTAAGATAGATTTTAAATTTTTATTTTTCAAATCATATTCGTATAAATTAGCCTTAGAAATGAAATATAATTTGTTATTATAAAAAATTATGTTCTCTATTTTAAATGATTTAGACTGAAGCATCACTTCTTCTCGCCCATCTTCTCTAATAACTTTAATATAGTTATCATAAGCTATATAAGTATTTTTATTACCATCTTTATCAAAAGCTACAGCGTTTTTACAGTTCTTGCATTCAACACTCCAACTTATATTATTTTTCAAAATACTCATTTTATATTGATTAGTACATTTATATAATCCAAAAGCTAAAACAACTATTATCACTGAAAAAATAATAAATTTTAGAAATCTCTTCACTCAACTCTCTCCTTACTGTTTTAATTAACCCTTTGAAAAAAATTACTAAAGGCCTATTATGTATAATAAATAATATCTTTAATTAATTTATATTGTGAAAATGAGAAAATAAGACCTTTCTTTAAAACTCTTATTTATAATCACATTACATAGTAATTACAAAAATAGCATTATGACCTAAAATTCACTCTAATTCTTTCCAATTGTAACTCAAATGCAAACTATAAGATGTTGTTAATGAGTTTTTTATTCTAAATTTTATATTTATAAAATTTATATATGAAAATTTTTTATAAAAAAATAGAGAATAATAATTTACAGTCTTTTAGTAAATTATTATTCTCTATTTATTAAAGCAATAATATTATATTAATACCTTTTATTTGTATACTTCATAAATAATTCATAAAAAGTACAGATATAATCCTTATGAGTTATATCTGATACTTTTTATAAATTATCAGCTAAATCTTCTAATGTTTTAGCTGTAGAATTTAATTCCGAAATAGATGCTGCTATTTCTTCTAATGCAGCTGATTGATTTTGAGAAATATCATTTGATTTAGTCAAATTAGTATTTATGCTATTTACTGATGATGAAATATGCTTCATAACCGAATCAATCTTCTTAATAGATTCATTTGATGAATTCGATAATTTTCTAATTTCTTGTGCAACAACATTAAAACCTTTACCAGCTTCTCCCGCTCTTGCAGCTTCAATAGCAGCATTTAATCCTAAAAGATTTGTTTGACTAGAAACCCCTTGAATAAATGTTAAAATTTCATCAGTATCATTAGTTCTTTCATTAGCTTCTATAGTCTCACTTAATATTTTTTCATTCATAGTTGCTAATTCTTGTACACCTTTAGCAACTTCATTTATTCCTATTGATATTTGAGAAAGAGATTCTGTCAATTGTTTAGTAACATTTGTTACAGACCTTTTCTTATCCAAGCTTTTTGCTACTGCAAGAACGCCAACAATCTTATTTTCTTCTATTATTGGAATTGCAAAAGATTTAGCTTCAAAACCATACACATGTTCAGGTATAACCTTTATAAAATTTCTTCCAGTTTTTAAAACTTCAATTATAGCTCCGCCTTGTGGAATTATATCTCCTTCTTTTGCACTTAACACTAAGTTTTTATTATATTTTGTATATAAATATTTTTCTGTATCTGTTATTGCCATAGAGATATTTTCATCAAAAAGAACCTCTATAAGTGGTAATGCATTATAGAAAAAATTTATCATTTCATTATCTGAAATTCTATCCAACCTATTCTCCCCCTTATAAAACCATTATTTATAATAACTTTTATACTTCCAATTATATCTTTTTTTAATTAATTTGTAAACTCTTCCTACATCTTGTATTGTTTTGCCGCTAATTGTAAATATTACAAATTCATATTTAAATCTCATACGGAATATGCTTTATAGTAATTTAAAGGAGTGAATAAGCTTTGGTTAAAGATAATTTTTTCAAAAATTCTTTTTTACTTATAGTCTCTAATATAACCACGGGCATACTTGGTTTTATATTTTCCATCTATCTTTCTAAAGTTTTAGGTGCCGAGGGAATGGGACTTTATAATTTAGTTATGCCTATTTACAATTTATTCATATGTCTTATGACTGCTGGAATAGTTGCCTCAATTTCTAAAATAACTGCTATATACACACAAAAAGGTGAACATAATAATATAGTAAAAACTATTCAGGTTGTTTCGCTGTTTAATATATCTTGGGCATTTTTAATAGGAATTATAGTATTTTTTTCTGCTCCAGCAATTGGAAAATATGGTGTTAGTGATGTTAGAACAATAAATGCTATTAGAGTTATTTGTCCTGCTATGGTATGCATTGCAATTTCAAACATACTAAAAGGCTATTTTTATGGAACTTCTAAAATTACCGTGCCAGCTATAATTGACATATTTGAAAAAGCTATGAGAATTATAACTGTAAGTTTACTTATTTTCTTAACTCAAGCTCAAACTATTGAAAGTATGGTAACTTTAGCTACGGTTGCATTATGTATCGGTGAATTTCAAAGCCTGTTTTTCCTTTTTATTTACTATAAATATTCAATTAATAAAGAGCCTATTTCTTATACGCCTCCCGAAAGTCGCTTTCAGCTTCTTTTTGATGTAGTAATTATATCAATTCCACTTTGCATAAATGGGTTTTTAACAAATATTTTAGGAACCCTTTCCACATTAATTGTTCCTAGACGTTTACTGGTCTCAGGATTTAGTTATGAAGAAGCTTTAAGCATGATAGGAAGATATAATGGTATGGCTATAAGTATAATAACAATCCCCTTAATTGTAGTTGGTACAATTAATACATTGTTAATTCCAGATCTTTCTCAAACTTTGGTTCTTGGAAAACAATACGAAGCTTCTATTAGAATAAAAAAAGTTATAAAACTAGCATTTTTGCTTGGAATATCAACAACTATAATATGTAATGTAATTCCAAGTGCCTTAGGACAAATGTTTTTTAGCAGAAATGATTTGGGAGAATATATTAGATTTTCTTCCCTTACTGCGCCTATATTCTTCCCCGCAGTAACCATGTTTGGAATATTAAACGGACTTAATAGACAAAGTATAATTCTTAGAAATTCATTAATTGAAGCTATAATTGAATTAGTATGTTTATACATATTTACTGGAATCCCTTCAATTAATATCTTTGGATACAGCTTAACAATGTTCATAGCTTGCACAATTGGACTCATTCTTAATATGTATGAAGTCAATAAGCATATTGAGCTTAATTTAAACAAATTAAATATAATAATATATACTTTGCTTGGATTTTTAACTTTCTTAATTATAAACATATTTTCAAAACATATATTTAAAAACTCTATAATTATAAATAATTTTATAGTAATTGGACTTGTTCTCCTAATCTTTGGATACCTTGGAACCCTTGGTGAAAATGAAGATTAATTTTGTACTTTAGAAATATATTTTAAGATAAAAATAATGAGCAGGTATTTGTTCCAGTACATTAAATACTGAAATAAATATCTGCCCTATTATTTTATGCTATATAGATTAAAAAACAATTTTACCTTTAAGTCTTCGTCATCTCTCAAAAAATAAATTATGATACTAATCTATTTTTATCATATCCTTATTTAAGTTTTACTCTTAAAAATCTAGGAAGTAAATTAAATATTCTAGGGGATATGCCATCTATATCTCTCTTTTTAATACCACCTAATAAAATAATCAAATATAAATAAACAAATCCTCCCACAGCAATAATTAAAAGAGTTGTAATTCCCTTTAGCATAATACCTCCATTTGATATTTGAATTATAATTGCTATAGGTTGTTTCATTATAAATATTACTACTGCCATTATTGCTGAAGCTATAAGTGGCTTAACCGAATTTCTAAACAAAGGAATTTTTACTCTAAGAGCTTTCTTTAATGCGCCCTGATTTAATAACATAGGTATTGCAAACCATAAAAAGTTACCTGCTACTACTCCTAGAATATTTATTTCCGGAATTCCCACTAATATGAAGTTTGCAATTATCTTCGCAACTATACCTATACTAAATGTTCCAAGGACAAAATAAAGTTTATTCATACTTTGAAGAATTATAGTTTGTATTTGCACAATTGCCATAAGCACTAGTACCACTGACCCCATTACCATTAAATCAAATCCTTGATCTGTACCATATAATAATTCAAAAACTTCTTTTCCAAGTGCTGAAAGGCCTACTGCTGCTGGTATTGTTATTATGAATGTCAGCCTAAATGCAAAAGTAGTTTTTCTTCTTATTTCCTTTTTATCTTTTAATGCCATAGCAGCTGCAACTGCTGGCAATACGGTTGTCCCAAGTGCTGTTACAATTATAAGTGGAACTGATAATAAAGTTTTATATCTCCCAAGAACTCCATAAAGCACTTGTGATTCTTGCAAAGTAAAGCCTGCAACTGCTAATCTCGCATTTACATTTACCATATCTACAAGACTTCCAAAATTCTGAAGACCGGCACTTAAGGTAATTGGTAACCCATATTTTATTAATTTTTTAATAATATGTTTAGTTCGAACTCTTTTGTTATTACCTTGAGTTTCTATGGCATCTTCTTCAAAATTTCTAACACTATAAATATAAACCATATAAAGGCATGCAATTAGAGCTCCTACTGAAGTACCAATAGTACCTCCAGCACTACCATATTGAACACTTATTTTAATTAAGAAAAATGCACAAGTTAAACTGATTAAAATATTTATAACTTGTTCTAACACTTGTGATACTGCTATAGCAGTCATGCTATTTCTACCTTGAAAATATCCTCTATAAGATGACAATATTGATGTAACAAATATACTTGGTGCTAGCATTAATATTCCATAAGATGCTGCTGGATTTCCAATTAATTTTCCTATAGGAAATGCACCAAACATTAAAATTATAGTTAATGTTGATCCAACTATTGCTAAAAGCGTTCTTGATATTTTAAGAGTCCTTATAGCATCATTAGATTTTCCTAATGCTGTAAGCTCAGCAACTACTTTTGCGATAGCTGGCTGAGTACCTAAATTGGTAACTGCATATACAAATAAAAACACCTCATAGCAATTTTGATATATTCCATATCCATCAAGTCCTATTATCCGTTGAAGAAGAGGTATATAAAATACTGATATTACTTTAGTTATAAGACCTGCTATTGAAAGAATTAAAAAGCCTCTATTACTACTATTGGCTGATCGCTCTTCCATAATTACCTCCTATCTAAGTGAAAACTTAAACACATCTTGTTTTATTTTTTTAAATATTGGAGGTAATGCAACTGCTATAGTTTTATTTTTTAAATAATCCAACTTACCATTAACATTTCTAAAAATTAATTTATAAGCATATAGATATTGATAATCTAAACCATATTTATTTTCAAAAAATGAATTTAACTTCTTATCTCCATATTTGTTGTCTCCAATTATAGGATTCCCTAAATGAGCCAAGTGGGCTCTTATTTGATGACTTCTTCCTGTAATTAAATAAATTTCTAGAAGTGAATATGCACCATTAGTTTCTACAACACTTATTTCCATTGATATTTTTTTAGAATTCTTAACTTCTGTATCATATACTGTTGATATATTAGTTTCAAGATTTTTTACAATATATGCTTCATAACGTCCACTTTTTATTTTACCTTTTGCTAAAGTGTAATAATACTTTTCTACTTCATCTTCTCTAATAGCTTCATTTATACACTTTAAACCATCAAAACTCTTTCCAAAAATGATTATACCTGATGTATTTCTATCTAATCTATTACATGCTGCTGGTGTAAATGTTAATTCATTTTCTGGTACATAATGTCCTTTATCATTTAAATATGAAAGAACATAATCAGTAAGCGTTGGTTCTTTACTTGTATTACTATCTGAATGAACTAACACATTTATCCATTTCTCAAGTATTAACATATTTTCATCCTCATATGCAATTTTAATACCTTTAGGATCAACTTTAATAAACTTGTTTGTTTTATCTTCTTTATTACTTTGTATGTACTTAATTTCTACTATGTCTCCTTCTACTAAGGAGTACTTTTCATTTTGTTTTGCACCATTTACTCTTATGTCTTTTTTTCTTAAAGCTTTGAAAATTGCACTTAGAGGCACATCCTTTAACAATTTTCTTAAAAATTTATCTAATCTTTGACCTGCTTCATTTGGTCCTATTTCTATTTTCAAATATAATCACTCCTAATTCTTTTCAGTTAACAGCTAATACCCTTTAGGTACCCTGTTGGCAACGAACAGTTAAAATTTGTGGTACAATTTCCTTTGGAAATTGTACCATTATATACAAAATGCTTAAGCATTTTCTTATTTTTCATTGTTTTAAATCTCTTTAAGGAAAAGTGATCATCCAAATTTTATATTTATCACCTCGAACTTTATCTGTGAGATTATTCTCCATTGTGCATTGTACCTTGTAAATCGTACAATGTCAATTGAAACTACTTTGTTAAATAATTAAATGCTGCTAATGATTGAATAGAAACTCCAATTGTAAGACACTCTTCATCTATATCAAACAAATTGCTATGAGCTGGTTCTGTAGTTTTCTTTTCTTTATTGCCTGAACCTAAGAAATAAAATGCTGAAGGTCTTTCATTAGCAAAGTATGCAAAGCTTTCAACACCCATTTTAGGTGATTTTTGCTCTAAAACATTTTTCTTTCCTAAAATTTCATTTGCACTTTCACTAATTAAGTCAACAAACTCATCATTATTATAAAGGCAAGGATAGCTTTCATCTACTTTTATTTCTGCCTTTGCCCTTGACATAACTGCAATTCCATTTACAATTTCATTTAATCTTTTTATAGCAAAAGCTCTATCTTCCTTAGTCATGGTTCTAATCATTCCACTTAAAGCAGCTTCTCCTGGAATAATATTTTGAGCTGTTCCTGAATGCATCGTTCCAACAGTTATAACAATTGGATTTACAGGTGATATTTCTCTACTTACTATTGTTTGAAGTGCTATTACAATATGACTTGCAATAACTATAGGATCAATAGTAGTATGCGGTGATGCACCATGACCACCTTGACCTGTTATTTTTATACTAAATGGATTTGATGCAGCATTAACCACACCTTTTTTAATTTTTATAGTCCCACATTCTGTTTCTTCGTCCACATGAAGTCCAAGAATACAATCAACCTTTGGATTTTCTAAAACTCCTTCTTTTATCATAGGAGTTGCTCCACCTGTAGTTTCTTCTGCAGGTTCAAATAATAATTTTACAGTTCCTGAAAATTTATCTTTATGTTTATTTAATAACTTCCCAGCTCCCATAAGTATCGTCGTATGAGCATCATGACCACATGCATGCATCATTCCATTAATTTTAGATTTAAACTCACAAGCTTTCATATCTTGAATTGGAAGTGCATCTATATCCCCTCTTAAGGCTACCGTTTTATTATTACCATCTTTTGTTCCTTTTATAATGCCACATACTCCTGTCTTTGCTACTTCAACATAAGGAATATCATTTGCCTTTAAAAATTCTTTAATAGTTTTAGATGTTCTAACTTCTTCGAATCCAAGCTCAGGATGTTCATGCAAATCTCTTCTTATTTCTATAAGTTCATCTTTTATAAGATTAGCTTCTTTCTTAAAATCTATCACTTCTATATCTCCTCCATAACTTTAGTTTATTTTGTAATCAATTATATTACTATATAATAATTATTAAATATATCGCAGTAAAAACAACAAAATTACAACTTAAATATATGCTGCAATAAATAATTTACACTAAAAGGCTTAATAACAGCTCAATTTTAATAAAAAATTTAAATTACAGCATATATTAAAAATTTTTTAACTAGACATTACTCCAAAAAACTTCAACTATATCACCATCTTTTATTTTTGCTGTATATAATGATTTTTCTCCATTTAAAGTTAAATTAATTATTCCTTTTGCTATAGTTAAATCAAAATCTATATAATCAAATATATCAACAATTACATATTGTGCTTTTCCCATTAATATTGTATTTTGTCCATTTATGTTTACTGTTATACTTGGGAATTCTTCTTTAGAAATTGCCGCTTCATTTTTAAGTATACTCTCATTTTTATCTAAATCATCAGTATTTTCTGTACTCATATTGTTTTCATTTTCATAACTTTCTATTTTTTCTGCTTGTTTTTCTAATACCTTACTTTCTTCTACTACTTCAATTTCTTGAGAATTTTTAATTTGTTTTACAATATGATCTCCTTCCTGGATTTCGTAGGTGCTTTCGAGTATAATTTCATCCTTTAGTAATGTCACATCTTCTTTTAATACACATTTCTTAAAATTAGAAACATTTGATGGTAAAAATACTTCTATTTCATCACCACTTTTTATTATATAATCTAATTCTTCTCTATTTTTATTCACAAGTATTACTGGATCTATATTTATAATTTCTTCATCTAAATAAATAGAAATTGAATTTATATTTCTAATATGCTCAGATAATCTTGGTGCTGCATCTTTTCCACTTTGTGCATATTCTAATGTAATATTATCTCCAGCTTTAACCTCTGTTTCAAGCGTAGCGTCTTCTCCATTAATCATAATCTTAGCATTAATTCCATATTCACCAAAAACAATTCTCTTGCATCCATTATAATTAAATCTAACACTTTTTCCATTTTTGCTTATTAATAATGATGGATTTATTCCAGCTTGAAGTAATACATCCATTATTGTATGTTTATGAGAATTAAATAAACTAATTGGATCATTATTTAAAACTACATCTATAAAGTCATTTCCTAAACTTCTTATTGCAGTTAAAGCTATTCCAAGAACAGTTACTCCTGCTGAGCCTAATCCGTTATCTGAAATACATTCTGCAACTGCTTGTCTATCTTTAATTGCAATTCTTTGAGGTGGCAATTTTAACCTCTCTGCAATTGCTTCTAAAATTCCCGGCGTATGCGCTCCACCACCTACTAAAAATACAGCACTAGGTGCTTTCCCACCATTTAATTCTGAAATCTTCTTTGAAACTTCTTCTGCTGTTTTATTTACAATTGAACTAATTAATTTAAACACATTTTCTGATAATATTGTATTTTCCAACCCTAAAACATCAATATATGTTATTTCTTTTTCTTTAGTTACACTTCTTTTTATATCTTCTGCTGTATTAAAATTAACTAGGTATTCCTGAACAATGGCTTCTGTAATTTCATCTCCAGCCATTGGAACCATTCCATATGCTGAAATACTCTCCTTAGAACTTATAGCTATATCTGATGTACCAGCTCCAATATCTACTAATGCTATATTTAAAAGTCTTAAATTCTTTGGAATTGCAGCTTCCATTGCAGCAATTGGTTCTAATGTTAAATTTACAACTTTTAAATTAACCTTATTCATTACTGAATAAAGCGAATCAATTACTGATCTTGGCAAAAAGGTTGCAATTACTTCTGCTCCAATATTTTGCCCCTTATGTCCTGTTAAATTAGATATTAAAAAACCATTTAAATAAAAGTTTTTTACTGAATAACCAACGCAATATAATTTCCCTTCAGTACTTGAAGCTATTTCCTCTTCAGCTTTTTTTACAGCACTTAATTCAAGACTTCTTACAATTTCTTTATCTACTTCTTCATCCTCATTAAGTTCAATATCTGATCTTACATCGACTGTTCTTAGAAATCTACCCGCAGCTGCAATAGATACTTCATTAAGTTGGATTTGAAGTTCATCTTCAAGATATGCTTTAACTTTTTGAACAACTGATGCAACTAAAGTAATATCATGTATTTGACCATCTATCATTGCTCTTTCTTCATGTTCTAAATATTTTTCACATACCACATGAAACTTCTTATCTTTTATTATACCTACTGTTCCTATAATAGATCTTGTTCCTATATCTAATGCAAAAATTATATCCTTTTGATTAAATCTTTTTAATTCCATCTAAACACAACCTTTATTTCTTTATTAATGCACATTCAAAAATGACAAATCAGCATTCTCGTTTATTTTATCTGATGTAAAATATACATAACATCTTTGACTTGTTATTCTATTTCATGTGATTACACTTAAAATTATATAAATCTACTCTAAATTATATATTATAAGCTAATTTCATACAATCATTTAAAACATATTTGCATATTTTCTCTAAAGGTATATTATTTACTTATCGCTTGTCCTCTGCTAAAATAATATTTGCATTATAAATGAGCTTTTAAATATATTTAAATTTTAACTATATAAAAGGTTAAACTTATTAAAAGGTGTGAGAATATGAAAAATAGACCTAATACGTCTTTGTTAAAAACTACTTACTTAGAAGCTTATCGAGGAATAGAAACTTGCTTAATGAAGCATAATTTTAGTTTTTTATTGCCTAGAAAAATAGAAAATCAAGTTTTTGATATTATATTTACGGCTCAAAAACAAGACGTTCCAACGAAGAAATTAGAATGCCATAAAGATTTAAATAAATTTTGTGATGATTTAATACATAAATATAATAAATCTACTTCAATTATACAGCAGGTTTTTGAAGGAATTTTTACTTTTTCATTATTAATATTCTTTTTTACTTTATTGGATATATTATTTGAAAAAGGAATATTTATAAGTACATTAATAACTTGTGTATTAGTTTTCATAGGATATTTTACTCTAAGTACAATTTTAAAATACAACCAAATTTGCAATTCTAAAATTCAACTGCTTTTAATTTTAGGAATTGTATTAATTCCGTTTGTTTTAATGTCTTTATTAAAAACAAAATTTATTTTCCTAACCATCATGTTATCATTTACTAATAGCATATTATTAATGCTACTCGCGTGTTTAACCACTATAATCATTTATTTAACACTTTCAAAAAAATATGATTTATTTATTTTTATAAAAAGTAATTAATTTATACTAAACTACATTAAAATTGAAAATATATTAATTGGTTAATTATAAACACCCAATTTTCAGTTAAAATTGAAAATTGGGTGTTATTTTTAAATATTTAATTATTATAGATTCCACTTATTACAACCTTTTCAATCACGTGTCCCTCCATAGCTTTAAATAAATCATTTACAAAAAATCCATCTTTCAAATCTAATATTGTATCTATAGCATAAACGTTAATATGATATTTATGTGATCTATCTGGTGGTGTCATTCCTCCATAACCTATAGCATTTTCTTTTTCAAACCCATAGACTGCTCCATACCAGCTATTAACACCTTGCAAAAAATCCTTAGCATTTATACTTTCATTATCTTTAATTTCATTTTTTGTAAGGTTTGCAACAGCCCAATGTATCCATGAAAATCCACACACCGGTATTGCATCCTTATCTTCAATAAATATGCAATATGAAACTGTATTTTTAGGTGCTTCCTCAATTTTTATTGGAATAGAATTAGTTGGCATACATCCATGATTAAATTCTTTTTTTACTTCTCCTAATTTGTTTTTAAAAACTTGCCCTCTTTTCCCATACTTATCTTGAATAATTCCATTTACAATAGATTCGCTTGATATTTTCATAATTTCTGTCTCCTCATACAATTACTTTATTTTTCTAGTAACTTTAAAAATATTTTAAAGGTTCTCTTTGGAATATCTAAATTATAAATTAATGGTTACTTATTGTAAATTACCCACTTTTTTGTATGTATTCAAATATAAACATTCTAATATTATTGCTACACCCTAAACCACATTTCTCTAATAATATCCTTTTGCCCATTTTCAATCATATAATTCATGCCTATCTCCTGTAAAATTTCTAGACATTCTGTCATCTTTGTTCCTTTATTAGGTGTTAAAAAGTAATCTACCCTTAATGGATATCCCTCATATTTAATTTTATCAACTAATCCAAATTCTATTAGTTCCTTAATATGTTGAAGCAGCATCTTTTGAGTTATGCCATTTATATCTCGTTCTAACTTAGCTAATGATGTTTTTCCAAGACGTAGTCTCCATAGAATAATAGGCTTCCATTTTCCCTTTATCATATCATGTGCTAATTCTAGAGGACATGTAACTTCTTCTCTTAATATCATAATTTTTATATCTCCTTTTTATATCTTATATACCATACACTAAACATGTTTCATAAGTAATTTTTAATATACACATTCACTAATTTCTTTTACAAAAATTAAAGATAGCCGATATGTTATATAAAACTCTCTGCTATCTTTCTTTTCTATTTTATATTTGCTTATAGCGAAATCTATTTTTATATTTCTTAATTATTATCCCATTCTGTCATACATAATCCATCAAAGCCCCATCCATCTGGATTTAATTTATTACAATAAATCTTAATTAATGCTCATAATTTTTTTGGCTTAAATATACTCTATTTAAATATTACTAACAAATTTGTAATTTGAGTACAAATTGTCATAAAATTGACACATTAATATCTTATAATAATATTTGTAAAGTAGTTAAGAAAAAAAATTATTTACCCCTTATTAAATAATTATAAATCAATTTAAAGAATAGTTTATTTATGCTAATAAACTATTCTTTTTTAATATATATCTGAAAATTCAATATTAACTATTTCACTACTATCCTTTTCATAAAGTATATGTTTTTCCATATTTGAAGATAAATCATCATCTCCACTTATAAAAGGAAGTGTTACTAAAAATTCAGTTCCTTCATTAATCTTACTTTTACAGGTTATAGTTCCCCCTTGAATTTCCACTAGAGATTTTACAAGTGATAGGCCTATTCCACTACCTTCACTTTTTCTAGATAAACTTGTATCAACCTTTTGAAATCTCTCAAAAATCTTTTTTTCCATTTCCTCTGGTATGCCGATACCATCATCTTTTACGCTAATAGTAACATTTGAATTTGTTTTATAAATATAAACCTTAATAATACCCTTTTCTTTTCCGTATTTCACGGAATTAGATAATAAATTTAACATTATTCTTTCAATTAAATTAGCATCACAATTACAAAACAATTCTTCTATTTCTGTATCAAAAACTAAATTCATTTTTTTATTCTCTGCATAAGCTGTAATTGACATAGTTATATTTTCAATTATACTTACAATATTTTCAACTGTGTATAATGGCTTAAAAAATCCAGCTTCTATTCTAGATAAATCAATAATATTATTAACTAGTCTTATTAATCTCAAACAATTTTGTTTTATTATTTTATTATATTTTTCAATATTTTCTGGAGTTAAATTCCGATAATAACTCATTTCCATTTGCAAAACAGAATATATAACATTTAAAGGAGTTCTTAACTCATGAGATATATTGGTAAAAAATTCATTTCTCTCTTCTAATAAACGATGCTCATTTATTACTTCCTTTTTGTTATAATCAATACAATTAGATAATACATTAAATCCATTATGAATACAGTTAGCCATTGTTTTGCAAGATCCATAACCACATGCTGAACAATTAATATTTCTCGATTCCTCAGTAAACTTGTTCATTTTTGTAAAGATTTCATCATATTCTTTATCTGTCAGTTCTACTATGTCATTAACAACATTATCTTTACTATATATTCTTTTAAAATCTTCGAGTTTTAAATTTTTATCAAAATAATCATATTCCAAATCAATTTTCTCAATATCTGTTTTTTTGGTATTCTTTAACTTTTGGAATTTATAATCAACTTCATCTATAGTTGTTGTGTTTTCATATTTATTACAAGTGCCTGTACCAAAATTACAGCCATAGGAACAATTAAGAATATCCACAAGTAAAGGTGTTTGATTATTACTTTTTAAGTTTTTATTATAATCTTCAAGGTAATCATATACATGGTGTGGACCATTTATTTGTCTTATCCAAGCATCTTTTATTCGTAATTCAATATTTTCCTTGAGTCCTCCTGGTCTACTAAAAAGAAAACCTAAACTACAACCTATATCATCGAAATTGCCTTCCTCATATTTTGATAAATCAATATTCTTAGCTTCCAGATATTCTGTAAGTTTTTTAAAAGTTACATTATATTTTACATATCCATAAGTATTTTCATCATTAATTTCATCAGACTTTGCTATACAAGGTGATAAAAATGCAATATCATCAGTTATATTTGCATACTTTTTCATATAAATAGCAGTACACATCATTGGACTCTGCATCGGTGCAAGTTTATCAATTAGTTCTGGCTGATGTTGTTGTATGTAATTTACAATTGGAGGACAAGGTTGAGCTATCATTGTATTTAAGTTTTTTTCTTTCATTTCTCTTAAATATGCCCAAACGGTTATGTCAGCTCCAAATGATACATCATATATAAAATTTACTCCCAGTGTCTTTAAGTAACCTAACAATTTTTTATGTTCTTTAAAATTAACTATAATAGAAGGTGCTGCAATTACTGATAATTTTTTTCCATTAGATAAATCATCAAAGAATTTTTTTGTATCATCTACATAATCTCTAGCATTATGATCGCAAACTTTAATACATTTTCCACAGTGAATACATTTTTCTGTATTTATTTTTATTTTATTATTTCCATCAACAAGGTAAGCAATATTCGCATCAGTAACAGGACAATTAGTTAAACACCTATTACAGCCTACGCACTTTTCCTCATTTAAATATATCTGTTCTACAAAGTTGTACATAAATAATTCCTCCTAAAAGCTAGTAAGTTTCAATTGGAATTATTCCAAATGCTTGCTCATATATAAGTAATTTATTATATATAGGCATAAATTTCCCTACTCTCTTATATAGTACATTCATATTTTTAATGCTGTTTTACCACATAATATTAATTCTAGTCATAAGTATATCATTTATAGTTGTAAAATAATATATTGATATTGGTTTCACGTGTGCATGGTCTAAACTTATTCCCTCAAAAAATAAAATTATTTCATAACTTTTGTAAATAATCTTTTAAATAGCATAAATAAACATACTTAAGATTAGAATACCAATTATTAATATATCACTAGTTTAATATATTATATATTATTCCCACTATAAATAGCGCAACAACAACGTACAAATATATTGACAACCCCTTGGTAACAAAACTTGTCATACCATTTCCATATAATTTATGCATAGGCAATGATGATACTTTTCCTTCCTTATCAAACATAATTGAAGTATATCCATCTGTTGCTATATATCCATTTTCTGTAGTATTAATAGAAAGCTTATCCATTTTCATATTGCCTTTCTTACAAAAAGCTTTTATTTTTTCTTCAATATCTTCTCTCATGAAAGTTCATCTCCGTTTCTTTCAAATTTACCACATCTTATATATGTTTATCTTTTCTTTCAAAGTTTACTTTTCTGCAAAATTCTATATAATCCCTTGTTTTTTATAAAATTTCAAAAATTACATTTAACCACTTTTATTTCCAACCTAGTTATTTAATGCTTCTAAATACACTGTTTATTCACATCACTAAAATTTTAGATTGATTCCTTATTTAAACATGCTTTGTTTATTTAATTGTAGTTCCCTCGATGTCAGCTGAATAATTAATTCCTCAATTGCCGATATACTTGCTACAGCACAAATTGTATTAATTAAAACAATTGTATCAATATATGAAAACAATATTGGAAATAGGAATAAAACCATACCAGTAATTTTATTTCCCCAAGTATGAATACTTGCAAATGTTTTATATTTATTAAAAGCTACAAGCATAGATGTTACCCTAATGATGCTAATTAAAATAACCCAAATTATGAATTCAATTGTAGGATTTAGAATTGGATAAAACAAAAATAATAATACTCCTATCATTATCATATCAGCCATAGAATCAAGTTTTGCTCCAAATTTACTTGTTGACCCTGCCTTTCTAGCAATAAATCCATCAATAATATCACTAAATCCACAAATAATATATATTGTATAAAAACTTACACTTAGTGGTTTAATAAAAATTAAAATCAAAGAAAGAATTATTCTACTAAGCGATATACAATTAGGTATTAATTTCATTTGCTCACCTCAAACAATTTAATATTCCTATCTCTACTCATAAAAAATAGTTTATCAATTTCATTTTAGCGATTCTACTTTCATATTATTACAAATATAACATATAATTTCATTCTACAGATTATAACATATTTTGTAAATATAAATTTATTGAAATTTCAAGGAGCATTTTCTTACACCCATACGATCGCACAAAACTACTATTAATTTATTCTCTATTTGTTTATATGCATTTTTATTTAAGTAATAAAGATTCTATTTCTCTAAAATCTTTATTATAGTAATCTGCAAATTCATTTAGTTTATTAAGTTGTTTTTCATTCCTTTTTAATAGATAAGTTGTCAATATTGTCTTTATGCCTAACTTCTTTGCCCCCTTTAATTCATTAGAACCACCATCCCCAATAAAAATACATTCTTCTGGTTTCGCATTCATTTTATTTAGTGCAATACTATAAATTTTACTTTTAGGTTTTAAGCATCCTACTTCATATGAAAATATTGTCTCATCAAATAAGTTATATAACGGATACTTTTTCCAATACTTCACATCAATAGCATCAGCATTACTTATCAAACATATTCTTTTTCTACTTTTCTTTAAATTTATTAGAAACTAACTAATATTCTTTAAGTATATTAAATCTTGTATTTAAATTATATCTTTTGTAGCTTTAATCCATTGACGTGCTATAATTTCATGTCCACACACAGTTGGATGGATACCATCCCAAATCCAATATGAGGGTTCTTTATTCTCACATAATTCATTAAATTTATCTTGTAACGGAACAAATAATACATTGTATTCTTCTGTAAGCTTTTTCACTACTTTTTGCAGAGGTTTAATTAAAGAATTCCATACATCTAAATTTTCACCAACCTGCTGTACAGGTAAAATAAATGGCTCACATAAAACAATTTTTGTGCTTGGCAGTTTTTCCTGCACTTCATCTAATATAAGTCTATATACCTTCTCAAATTTTTTTGGTGGTGTTCCACTTTTAGAATTCACTTCATGATAACATTCATTTACTCCAACTAATATGCTTAAAATATCTGGCTTAATATTAATTATATCCTCCTGTAATCTAGCATATAAATCAACGATTCTATTTCCAGAAATCCCTTTGTTAATAAACTTTAAGTTACTATTTATATTATCAACTCCAAGTCTTCCATTAATAACATATGCATATCCATGTCCCATTTGATGATTTAAATCCCACTCCGATTCTTTATCCTTATACCTATTTCCATCAGTAATTGAATCACCTTGAAATAATACTATCTTCTCCATAATAAATTTTCTCTCCTTTGTCAAAAACTTCTATAATTCAATTATACCTATCATTACAATTTATAACCACATTTAATTACATAATAAAAACACCTACTTATCAAATTTAGTAGCGATTGGATTGATAATTTTAGGCTATAGAAAATTTAGTTATATATATTCAAGTTAAACTTGATTTTTGTTAAATAGCATTTAAACATAATAAATCAATATTATATATGTTAATTTATTATGTTTAAATTTACTTAACTTGTAAAAGCAATGTTATTTTTTTGTAGAAAACTAGAATATTTTGAATTATAATTATATTTATACAATTTAATTTATAATATCGCTATTTTTTATTTTGAATAACAAAAATCGGAGGAATATTTATATGAAAAACATTCTAAAATTCAAAATATCAAAAAAACTTTTTCTCCTGCTTTCCCTATTATTTCTTTTAACAGCTTTTCCGAAAATTGAGGTGAAAGCAGATAAAATTGATAAGAATGTTTTAATAATAAACTCCTATTCTACAGGATTCTATTGGAGTGATGGCGAATGTGAAGGGATTATTAATACTTTAAATTCTGAAGAAAACGTTATAAAATATGTGGAGTATATGGATTGGAAAAGATATAATTCAGAAGATAATTTGAACAAGCTATATGAATATTATAAATATAAATATTCTGAAAAAAAAATTGATTTAATAATCACAACTGATGATGCAGCTTTAAACTTTGCAATAAAATATAGGAAAGAATTATTTTCAGACGCACCTTTAGTCTTCGGTGGAGTACATAAAGAGTCTGCCGATAAAATATTAAACGGTGATTCTAATGTAGCTGGTATTTATGAAGCTATTGATCCAGAAGGCACTATTAAAGCTGCATTAGACATGAAACCTAAAACAAAAAAAATTTATGTGATTCATGAAAATACTGAAACTGGAACAAGTTATTATAATTTAGTTGAAAAAGCTGCTTTATCAATTAATAAAAATCTTATTGTATCTGATTTAAGCAATTACCCTGTTGATGAAATACGTAATACGACTTCAACTCTTAAAGATGATAGTATAGTCCTTCTTGATGCTTATAACATAGATGCAAAAGATCTTCTGCTCCCTGTTAATAAACTTTTAAATATTATTTGCACAAGCAGTTCAGTGCCTATTTTTACTACTTCAGAGCCACTGATAGGTCAAGGTTGTATTGGTGGTAGTGTAATTAGTGGTAAAGTTCATGGAGCAGATATAGGAACCCTTGCTCTAAGAAATCTTAGAGGAGAAGATATAAATTCAATTTCTTTTATAGACAAAAAATCAGTTAGTTCTATCTATGATTACAATATATTAAAAAAGTACGGTTTAACTTCAGCTGTTCTTCCTCAAAACAGTACAGTAATTAATAAACCATCATCATTCTATGAAACATATAAAAGCCAAATTTATATTATTTCTTTAATATTTATAGTTCTCATAATTTTAATTATATATCTTATGATTAATATAAAGAGAAGAATTAAAGTCGAAAAAAAACTCATTGAAAATAATGATGAAATTAGTGCTCTCTATGAAGAACTCATTGCCTCAGAAGACTCCTTACAAATGAATTATATTGAATTGAATAACAAACAAAATCAGCTTTTATTAAGTGAAGAAAAATATAGATTGATAGCCGAATCTTCACTGGACATAATTTGGGAAGAAGACATGAAAACTAATATTAGAAAATACTCTGATAAATTGTTTGATATACTTGGATATACAAATGATGAACTACCCACCTTTAATGATTGGTATAATATAATTCATCCAATGGATAGAGATATTGTAATGAAAACAAGGTCAATGCATAAGCAAAATGGATTTATTGATAATAATGTTATTTATAGAGTACAGTGTAAAAATGGGCAGTTAAAATGGGTTATTGCAAATGTAAAACTACAATATAATGAAGATAGAAACTTAATAAAAATGTATGGTTCTTATAAAGATATAACTGAATTAAAAGAGAAGCAATTAGAAATAAATAACCTTGCATTTTATGATTCTATTACTAAACTTCCTAATAGGATATCTTTACATAATGCAGTTAGAGAATTGACTGAGTCAAAAAAAGACTTTACAATGTTTTTTTTAGATCTGGACAATTTTAAAATAATAAATGATTCTTTTGGACATCCTGTTGGAGATAAATTGTTAATATTAGTGACGGAGCGTATAAATTCTATGAATAAAGATGAATACACTGCTTTTAGGCTTAGTGGTGATGAATTTATTATCATTTATGCAGGCTCAAATGATAGAATAGTTATAGAGAATATAGCAAGTACAATTCTCTCTAAAATATCAGAATCATACGATATAGATGGCAGCCATTTTCATATTAGTTCTAGTATTGGCATAGCATTATATCCTGAAAATGGTGCTGATGTGAATGAATTACTAAAAAATGCTGATACTGCAATGTACTATTCAAAGGAATCAGGAAAAAATAAATATACCTTTTTCAATACTGTTATGGGCGAAAATACTATAAAAAAAATAAATTTACATAATAATTTGCATAATGCCATTGAAAATAATGAATTTGTTTTATATTATCAACCAATAGCAGATGTAAGTGATGGTCAAATAGTAGGAATGGAAGCTTTAATAAGATGGATTAGCCCTGAAGAAGGCTTTATTTCACCAGATAAATTTATACAAGCGGCAGAAGAATCAGGCCAGATTATCGAAATAGGAACTTGGGTTATACGAAGTGCCTGCAATTTTGCTAAGGAGCTTTTAGATCTAGGGCATAAAAGTTTTTATATTTCAGTAAATGTATCCGCAGTACAACTTATGCAGAAAAATTTCAAAGATATATTATTTAATATTATAAAGGAAACTGGCATTCCTACTGAATGTTTACTGCTAGAAATCACTGAATCTGTTTTTATGCAATCCTTTGAAGATATGTCAACACTATTTTCAGAAATTAGGGAAAGAGGTATAAGAATAGCTTTATATGATTTTGGATGTGGGTATTCTTCACTAACATATTTAAAAAATCTCCCTATGGATGTATTGAAAATTGATAAATCCTTTATCGATGATATTTTAAGTGCTGATGAAAAAAATTGTATTGTAGGTTTAATAATAACACTTATGAAGCAGCTTGAATTTAAAGTTATTGCTGAAGGTATTGAGACAAAAGAGCAGCTAGACTATATAAATAAATACAAATGCGATTTATTTCAAGGTTATTTAGTTAGTAAACCAATTCCAAAAGAACAAATATTAAAACTTCTTAATTAGCATGTAGATAAAGTCTTTATTATTTATACTTATTAAATAATAGAGACTCTAATATTTAGGATAGCTTGTTACACCATAGCAAGTTATTCTTTTTTATATATATAAATACAAAGTAAAGTTAAGAAGTTTTATTTACTCCCTAACCTTATTGTGTATTATTAATTTATTTTGTTACAGAAACATATTTTTCTACAATTTCTTCTGGTAATTCTTTATAATCAAATGGCCATACATCATCAATTTTAAACTTAGTTAATTCCTTGACTTTTATCAAAACTCTATCCATTTTACATAAAAATTCTTCCTTTTCTTTTGCTTTAATAACAAAACTATCAAATGGTATATCATATTTCTTTACAAAATCTAAATTTAAATTGACAACCCAACAACTCATTTAATTCACCCTTTCAATATTATTAAAATACTATTTGTGATTTTCTATTAAAAATTTACCTAGATCTTTATCTAAATCTTTTATATGTCCTCTCCACCAATTAGACATTTTTTGTTGCACATTTATAACAAATATTGCCGATATTCCTGTTACTTCAAAAACTTTTCTTAACTCTTTTAATTCAGTTTTAAATTCTTCATGTTGTTTATGTTGTATATTATATTTAGGATAATTATTTTTCTTTTGAATTTCTTCTTCTTCATCAAAGTGTTTAATTACATATTCTTCAAGGAAATTTAAGGTTTTAATTACCGCATTCTTTCCTTTCCCATTTTTCATAGCAACTAATAGTAAATTAATACGATCAAATAATTCCTTATGTTGATTATCAATACTGTTAATTCCTGTAGCTAAATTATTATCCCAATTTAAACTCATAAAAATCACACCTCTCATAAATTATATTAAATACTTTTATAATCATGCATATATATTTCTACAAATTTATTTAAATGCCTCTTTTTTATCTCAATATTTTTTACTTTTATTTCCACAAATTCCAACATAATATCTATATTTTTGTCTTATTTTCTTATTCTATTCTGTCATCAATTAATACTATTTAATTGTTATTGTAAATAAATATATATAATTGTATTATGATTTATTTTGATATATATTATCAGATATTTTATAATTTAGTTGTAGAAAATATTATTTCTAAGAGTAGTTAATTTTAACTACTTACCAACTTCCAATATTTAAATCTTATAGAAAAAGAATGACTTACACCCCTTAGCAAGTCATTCTTTTTTCAATTTATTATTCTTCATTAAGCATTTGTATTTGATGTAAATAATTAAACAAATTAATATAATAATCTGCTTTTTTCTGAATACTATAAACAATTTGCTCTAATTGTTGATTTTCTGATTTCGATTTATCTACTAAATTATTTAAATTAGATGATATTTCTTTTATGCCATTTAAATTTTCTTTCTGAGATTTTTGAACCTCTTGTACATTTTCATTTACTTCTGATTCTGCTTCAATTATATCATCTAGACTAGAAGATGATTTTTCAATAATATTTGTTGTTTTATTTATGACCAAAGTTCCCTCATTAGATTTACCAGATAATTGATCCATTGAAAATGTCAAACTTTTTAGAGAATTAATAATATCTTTTGCATTCTTTTGAGTATCAACGGAAAGTTTTTTTATTTCATTTGCAACTACTGAAAATCCTTTTCCAGCTTCTCCTGCTCGTGCAGCTTCTATTGATGCATTTAATGATAATAAATTTGTTTGCTCTGCAATTCCAGTTATAATATTCGCAAAGTCTTGAATACTATTATATTGTAATTGAGCGTTAGAAATTAGTTGAATAAATTCATCAAATACTGTTGAAACTATTTTAACTTGTTTTATTAAATCATCAAAATCTATTTGAGCATTATGAATTTGTACTTGAGACTTGTTAAGGCTTGAAAAAACTTCTACCAACAAATTTTCTGTCTTATCACTATTATTGGATAATATTTGTAAATAATCATTAACTTTTTCAGTTTGATTGGTTGTATATTCTGCCCCTTTAAGAAGTTTATCTAAGCCATAAGTGATATTGCCTTCTTCATTAATAATATAGTTAGCATTATTTTTAATTTGAGATATTAATTCCATAACTTCATCTATATAAACGAAGCATTTAACACCATCTTTAGAATACACAATTTGGCTTCCTTCTGGAATATCTATTTCTTTTGATTTTTCATTATTTCTAAATTTAAACATACACAAGCCTCCTATTCAATAGCTAAAAATACCATAGTTTGATTAACATGCTTATTATAAAATTGTTCTCCATAACTTATAAAGCCAGTAATATTCGGACAAAATGAAATTAATTCATTATCAATTGATTTCCAAATACCTTCTTGTTGAAATTTTAAACTTCTTAATATACAATTTATAGCTAAAACAAAACTAGGTTTAAATTCTACCGTCTTGATAGTTTTTCTTATCTGCTGAACTGGATCAATTGGTTTCAGAATATCTACAAATGTATCACTCATCATTTGACAATAAAAAGTAATAGATTTATCTGAATTCACTTTCATAGGTGATGCTATATAAATTTCATCTTCATATATTTTTCCTAATGGATTATTCATAAAGTAATTTGCTAAATCCTGTTCTCTTATATTTAAAGCTTTTGCATATTCTATACTAGCTGGAGCTTTATTAAATGTTTTTACTGTTCTGCTTATTAAATCTGAATCTGTTATTAATAAACGTTTTCCAGTTGATTCATATATGTTTTCTCTAATTATTTGAGTTCTTCTATTCATATTAAAAAAAATAACAACACTATTTACTTTTTTATTACCAATGAAAATAAATGTTTCTTTGAACTTAAGATTATCTCCAGCACTTCCCCCAATTATTTTAAAGTTATTATCAGTAAAATAAAAAGTTGTAACAATACTTTCTTCTGTACCATTTAACCCATCACATAATAAAAATGCAAATGCATTCTTATTTCCTCGAACCTTATTATAGGCTTGTTTCAAATTTTTAATATTTTTTATTGGTGGATTTGGTATTTCAACAATTTCCCCCTGCCCTAAATCAAACTCAAATCCTGAAATTATGCCATCTTTATAACCATTTCTACTATATTCACCAGCTGTAGAGCAAAGTATTATATTAGATGAAATATGTTTAGACAATTCTAAAGTAGTTTCAACTCCTGAAAATATAACAAATCCCTTATCCGAACTATTCTTTGTGTAATTCAATACCTCTGTAACATTTGAAAATACAAAATCTTTCATAATATCATCTCCTACATATGAGCATTTTAACCAAATAAGAACTTTTATTGAAGTTATTATAATTATATCTAATTTTCTTATAATATACAATTTATTTATCAGAATATTACAAATAATCAATCTTTTCGTCTTTTTAATTTCTTAATGAAATCTCTATAATCAAGAAATACATAAATAAAAAAGAAGATGTCCCTTTTTATTAGGTTCATCTTCTAAAATTATTCCATACTATTGACTTAACTTCTCTAGCTTTTAAATTACTAATTTTATTAAAATGATATATAAGTTTAATAAATAATTAAATACCAACATATGCTACAACGTACTTATGTCATTTATTTAATATTAATTGTAAATTCTTCCACAACTTTTCCATACTCATCAATGCCAGGTTTTTTACCATTTTTTTTAGGCATTTTTTTATATTATCCTTTATACTTGAACTATTATATATATCTTTCTAAATAAAATAAAACCAGAGTTATTTTCAAACTCTGGCTTCATTGAGAAATAAGTGTACTTATGGGGACTTTAAAATTATTTTCGGAGTAATCCTAAAATATTATTGTTAAAATCATTTTCCATGAGAATCACCTCTTTCAATATTATTATGTGATATATTAAATTAAATATACATGTATATAGAAAAATCTTAATCTATTTATATAATGCATTTCTTCCAATGTCTAATTTTTAAAATTGCATTAGCTGACATTTCATCGTATTTACCTTCACATATATCATTTCTTTTATTAATGCACCATGGAAATTATTCCTATTATTAATATAACATTTGCTAAAACATATAAAACTCGTCGCATATTCATCATAACTTATTATCTCCTTATTTATATTAATATCTTTATTCTAACATAATATATATATTTAAATTTGCTAATATTAAATGTAGCAATTCTCTCTATTAACTTTCATATAAATTTGATTTATTACATACAAATTAGAAATTATATTTTTAGATTTAATGAATAGTTTTTGTTACAGTATTTCTTTAGCAAATTTAATTTATTATTATAAATTTCGTCAGTAAAATATCCAATATCTCTTAATTCCTTTAATATTTTTTCATATTTCTCATATTGTTTATTAATTTCAGAACTATATTTTTTCTTACTATAAATATTTATTATTTCTTTAAGTTCACTTTCATTAACAACTCCTATGTTCAGTAAGTTTTTTAATCCCAAATTGATTTTATTGTTAACTACATTATTGAAATTTTCTTTTGAATTATATATCAATGGTTTTATTGCAAATCTAACAGAAAAGTAAATTATGTTAAATAGAAAAAAACCACTAGCAATAATTGAAATTATAATCATATCCATCCTATTATATATCTCTCCTTATTTTTATGCCTAACTGTATAAATTATACATTTTAATCAAAATTCCGCTCTTAATACTTCACTTTTTTACCCTCAATTATTTTCATTTAAATCATAATTTGTTTAATTTTTGTAATTTTTTTTTGAATTCACCATCAAATAATTTTATTGAGATTAATTGGACTTAAAATTCATTTTTTCTCAAGTTTAGTTTTAAAATACAAGGAGGATTTTTATGTTTAAAAAATTTTTAGGACTTACATTAACTATACTTTTATGTCTACTATCAAGTGGCGCATTCGCAAATAGTAATGTTAAATCATCATCTAAAGAAATTACCACTTTCACAAAAACTCTTAATACTAGTTCTAGCCAAAATGGGGACTACAAAAAACTCTTAACAGACACAAACATAGCAACGCAAAATAACTCAAATGATTTATTAAAATCAGAAAAAATTATTGATAGTAACATCATACAAGAAGGAAATTCTATTAAAACAAATTTTCCTCTATAACAATTATTTTAGAATTTTGAAGTTCTATTATTTTTTCTTCATCTACTCCAAAGAATTGAACTATATCTTCTATCGTAGTATCTTCGGGAAATTTTCTTCTATTAAGGTTTCCAAACTTTTTAATATTATATTTTTTCCAAAAAATCATGACAATAAAAAAAACTACTGCTATTATTAATGATTTTATAATTAATTGTTTATTTATCCATATAAGACTGCAACAAAAACACAGCCACATTATAATTGTTATGATTTTTATTAAATATTTTTTAATTAACATTTACAATACCCCTGTCTGGACTTTTCCAAGTCGCAAATTGATTTTTTCTAAATTTTAAACTTAATGACCTCGGTATAGCCACTATTACGACTAATCCATTTAAATACCAATACAAAAACGCATACCATATAGAATAAAAATAATACTTAAATGAATTTTTCTCATAATGTTCATCTATTCTCATTGATATGAAAAATTGAATTAAGCACATTCCAGCTAAATATAATCCGTCTTTACTTACTAATGTTATATACGATAAGTCTTTATAAACAATAGCATTAACAAGTGATATAATGAATAAGAAAAACCACAAAAATGCCCAAACTGTACTTAAAATTTGTTCTATATATATTGGAATCAACCGTCTTTGTCTTATGTCTTTTAAAATATTTGTATGTCTAAGTACAACCTCTGCTCCACCTTGTGACCATCTTTTTCTTTGATAAAATAATCCCTTAATTGTTTCTGGAACTAACATCCAACAAATAGCGTTTGGTTCATATCTAATGTCCCAAAATCTTTTTTGCAATTTCCATGTGATACCAATATCCTCTGTTGCTAAATCCTTGTCCCACAATCCACAATCAATTAATGCTTTCTTTCTAAAAGCAACTACTACACCAGAAACTGTCATTACTTTACCTAGAACTCTTTGACATCTCTTACTCATACCAACAATACTGCTGAATTCACAAATTTGTATTTTTGCCAATAAACTTGTTTTATTTCTAACTCTTGGATTGCCTGTAACTGCACCAACTCTTTCTCCATTATTCATTTTAATAAAATGAGGAATCATATAATTTAAAGCATCCTTATCCAAATAAGCATCTGCATCAATACACACAAGATATTCACCCTTTGAAGCTAATAAACCAACGTGTAATGCATTTGCTTTTCCTTTATTTATTTTTAAATCAATTACTCTTAATCTATTATATTCTTCTGCTAATTCTTTTAATATTTCTGCTGTATTATCTGAACTCCCGTCATTAATTGCTATCATTTCATAGTTCTTATAATTTAACTCATCAAGTTTTTTCAATGTATTTCTTACAGTTTGATTTTCATTATAGCAGGGAATTAACAATGACACCAAAGGAGGGTTATCCACATCAATTAATACTGAAGTTTTTCTTGTGCTGTAGAAAATTAATCCTCCAACAATCCACATTATTGACATTACTAATGGATACCAAAATACAAAGTTATTTAAATAATCTAACATTTTTATTTCCTCATTTCTTTATATACCAGAATTCTCATAATGGCTTCTTATCATTTTCTAATTTTAGCATATTTTTCTATATAAGGGTACCTTTACACCAGAAACTTTAAAACCTGAACTCTAAAGATTAAATTTTTTTCAAGTAAATAACAACCAAAATATATTGTAATTTAATTAGGTTAAGTATTTAAATTACTACGTTTATGGCGATAGTTATGAACAAGAAAACAAAATTACTTTTTCAAGAGTAGTTGGTATTAATATAAATTTCTAATTTATTTACGATGCCAGTTTTAAAACTTTTTATAGCTTAATTTTCCTTCAACAATAAACCTTGAAACTTTCTTAAACTGCCCTCTTCTGTTTCTTGGTGAAAATAATGAAATTTTCTTTCTTCACAAATATTTATTATTTATATACTGCTAAATTTCACCTTTAAAATTTTACTGTTATATCATTTATTTACATTTTTTCTACTGTATGTTATCATATTTTGTATATTAAACCATTTAATTATAGTCTTTTCTTTATACGCCTATGATGAAATCAATTTATATTTACAATGGTTTTATTATTAATCTAAATTAATATTGGAGGGATTTTATGTTAAGTAAAAAACTAATAGCAAGTATAGTTTTTACTACTGCTCTTACTACATTAGTAGGACTAAATATATGTAATTCTAAAGTATATGCGGCTGAACAAAGTGTAGTTACAGTATATCCTACTGTAGAAACAACAACTGTTCACCATGCTGGAGATTATGCAGATGATACCTGTATTTGGATTGATCCAAAAAATAAAGACCTTAGTCTTATCATTGGCGATGATAAGCACGGTGGCATATGTGTATGGAATTTGGATGGAACTGAAAAACAATATATTGATGAGACAAGCTATATGAATAATATTGATATTCGCTATAACTTTAAATTAGGCAACCAAGCGGTAGCGCTAGTTGGATCAGTTAATGAAAGTGAACAGTGTCTTAGTTTTTATAAAGTAAATCCTGTCACTAGACTTTTAGAACCTGTTGGTAATATTCCTTTAAATATAGGTAAACCATATGGTGGTTGTATGTATCATAGTCCTTCTACAGGCAAATTTTATTTCTTTGTAAACTGGAAAGATGGAACAGTTCAACAATGGGAACTCAATGGTTCAAGCGGTTCTATAACTGGTACATTAACTCGTGAGCTCAATGTTGGAAGTCAGGTTGAAGGATGCGTTGCTGATGATGAATTATCTATGTTCTATATTGGTGAAGAAAATGTAGGGCTTTGGAAATATGATGCTGAGCCAAAAAGCAATAGTAATCGAACACTTGTTGATTCTGTGGATTCATCAACAGGAGGTCATTTAACTGCTGATGTTGAAGGAGTAACTTTGTATTACGGTGAAGATAAAAATAAAGGCTACATAATCTGTTCTAGTCAAGGAAATAGTACTTTTCAAATATATGATAGAAAAAGTAATAAATATAAGGGGTCTTTCACTATAGGCTCAACTTCTAAAATTGACACAACCACTGAAACCGATGGTTGTGATGTTTCTAATGTTAATTTAGGTAACCTTTTCCCAAAAGGTGTTTTCATTGCACATGACCATAGTAATAATGGAACAGAGTCCTCAAATCACAAACTAGTTCCATGGACAGAAATAGCTCAAAAACTCAGTTTAGATATTGATACTGATTATAATCCTGCAAAAAGTGATAACCATGAACCCAAACTAAGTGATATAGATAATAAAAAAATTAGAACAGGTGAATCACTTAACTTTACAATATCTGCAAAAGATAAGGATAACAACAAACTAGATTACTATTGTCTTAATCTACCAACTGGTGCAACTTTCGATGCTTCTACACATAAATTTTCGTGGAAACCTGAAACTAATCAAAAAGGCATCTATGATGTAAATTTCTATGTAACAGATGGTTATAATATTGATGAAACTAAAGTTAAAATAGAAGTCAAATAAACATTATATGAATATAATTATTTTATCTTCCATACTTTAATCACACTAAATTCAAAATAAAAAAGAAATCTTTGAAGTTTGATCTGCTCCAAAGATTTCTTTTATTGTAATGTATACCCTCATTCCTATCATATATATAATATATAGTTGAAACATGAATAAATAATAACTTATACCTTCTTTTTCTTTATAATAAATTTACTGTATTAAGAGTAAATTATTTTTAATTTGAACTATTCAAAAAACCTTGAATAGCACTTTCTATTTTACTAAATTACCCATGCTCCATTTGATCCTAATTTGTATCCATCTATTGTTGTATTAGCTGCCATGGCTCCATTTGCATTACAGTAGTACCAAGTTTCTTGGTGTTTTATCCAACCTGTTGCCATATATCCATTATCCTTTAGATAGTACCAGTTGATTCCATCTAATATCCAATTTGTTTGCATAACTCCATTTGCTTTAGATAAATAAGCCCATCCTGCACTATCTTTTTGCCAACCTACTTGTGGATCTCCAATACCATTAACCATGTACCAATTATTAGATACTTTAGTCCAACCTTGTGTTATAGTTTCCGTTGCTGGAATTTCAGAAGTTGATACAATATAAGTTGCATTTACTTGAGTTGGTAAAGTAATTGTATTAGTTTCTATAACAACTCCATCTGATAATTTTATATACTTATCTAGTAAAGGCACATATTTGTAAACTGCTGAAACTGCTGCATCTTTATCTATAGGAATAGTCGTTACTAAACTTGATCCTTCTGATGTTATAACTGCTCCTATATTCTTACCATTCTTAGTTATTGGAGTTATGGAAAGTTTATTCCCATTTGATGCTACAAATTCCTTAGTTTGTTCAGCTGTTGCTCCTTCACCTAAAACTGTACTTACATTAGTTATTAATTTTGCTGCAATAGCTTTCGCTTCTTCTTTTGTTACATTAGCTATTACTGCTGGTTTAATATATGGTATATTAGTTGCACTATTATTGCTAGCTGTTACACCAATATCATTAGACGTTGTACTTGAATTTGTTCTAGAACTTTCATTTGATGAAGAACTAGAACTATGATTATGTCCGCTACTTGAATTTACATTTAATGTAACAGCACTACTTGTTGTTACATTTCCAATTCTATCTGTTACAATGCAAAGATATTTTCCCTCATCCTTGTTTTTTACCTTCTCTATAATTATAGTTGTATCATTAGATCCACTTATACCATGGCCATCACTCAAATTAGTACCATTTTTTTGCCATTGATAAGTAAGTGGATATGATCCTGTTGCCTCTATGCTAAAACTTGCTTTATGTCCTTTTGTTACGGTTTTACTATTTGGTTGTTTTATTATACTAAGTGAGTTACCATCTACTGGTGGTATTACTGATTTCTCGGTTACTGTAATAATTGCAGTTCCATATTTATTCCTATCAACTACTGATGTTGCTATTATTGTTGCTGTTCCTGCACTTACTCCAGTTATAATTCCATTTTCATCAACACTTACTATACTAGTATCATCTGATTCCCATATTACAGCTGCACTAGTTGTACCGCTTGGGTTTACCGTTGCTATTAATGTATCCGATTCCCCTACTGTTAGATTATCTGTAGTTTTATTTAGTGTTACTGATTCTACATTTGTAACGTTGTTATCTACTGTAAAATTTATTGTGTATGCCTTTGTTGTTATTCCATCTTCTGCAGTCACAAGTACGTCGGTAGAACCTGGAATATTCAAAGCTGGTGTTACAATTGCCTTTGCCTTGCCTATATCCGCAACTGTAGGAAGAACCTCTGGTGCAGAGGTAGTATAACTTGGGAGCTCTACATTATATTTTGTAATCTCAGGGCTAAAACCACTGACAGTTATTCCTCCCACTTTTAAGTCACTTAGAGTTGCATCTGTACTCTTGGTGATTACTGTACTTGTCTGTATCAGTTCAAAATCGTCATATGATCCCCAGTATCCAGCTGGAGCATTTAAATATGAACCAATAGTCAGAGTTCCGTCAGTGACTATAATATCCTTAATTATTGATTGAGACCATAGCCCCCATCCAGTATTTTTGATGTCAGCCGACAATCGGTTACCATTTGAATTTTCTGCGAATATTTGGTTGGTACTACTGTTCGGAGCACCTTGAGACCAAGCTGACAGACTATAGACTCCGTTTTTCAGACCTGTTATTTTTTGTGATGCTGTCAGTTCAAAAGCTGTGGCCTTCCAGTAGCCTAATGCTTTTAATCCCGAATGATTGTCATTACTGAGGCTTACAGCATTTGAATCAAATATTGTCCAGTTATCGAAACTTGATTCAAACCCTGAATTCTGAACAGGGTTATCCTCTTCTACTGTGAAGTTGATTACATAAGTTTTTATTGCAGAACCGTTTGTTACAGTTACTGTTGTATGTCCTGGCAGCGCAACTGCTGGTGTTACATGTGCAGTTGCAGATGAATTGATTGCTGCAGCCGTCACTGTTGGCACCATAGTACTTCCAGCAAGTAGAACTACATCATAGCTAGTCACATTAGGATCAAAATTCTTAATTGTGATACCATTTACTTGCAAGTCTTTAAGCGACGTATCCTCATTCTTAACCAACACAAAATCATCAATATTACCCCACTGACCACCATTGTCATTCATTTTCACATTGGCACCAATGGTAATTTTTCCATCGGTTACTTCTATGTTATTAACTATAGATTGATTCCAAATATCCCAGCCAGTATTTGTGAATGTTTCTGAGAATCTTTGTCCAACTCCATTTACAGCAAAGATCTCTGAAAGCTTTTCCCCGCCTCCACCTGAAGTCCATGCGGATAATTTATACCAGCCGTTTTCCAAACCAGTTATTGTCTGTGAAATTTCAAAATCTCCATTATAATAATGAAGTGCCTTATCCCCTTTATGTGAATCGTTCTCAAAAGTCACTGAAGCAGCATTTCCAGTCACAGTCCAGCTTTCTTGATCTAGCTCCAAGCCAGGGTTTTTGATAAGGTTTGCACTTGCAACTACTGTCACCTGGCATGTAGCCGTTTTATGCTGATCGTAACTAGTTGCAGTTATAGTCACAGTACCTGGTGCTATACCTGTTACTATTCCACTTGAAGGATTTACCTTTGCTATACTTTCATCTGAAGATGAAAAAATAACACCTTTATATGTAGAATTTGCTGGTGTAAGAGTTGCACTTACAGTTACTGTACTTCCAACTTCCACAGCAGCATTTGCCTTGTCAAGTGTTATTCCAGTTACTGGATATGGGTTCAATTCCACTTCCCCAGGTAAAAACGCATCAAGAGCTTTAGTTGGCCTTCCATCGGTAGACTTTCCATCATCGCCATTCCATGCAGATAAGCTGTATCCACTCCAGCTCTTAGCACCCTCTGGCTCCCAGTAAAAGACTCCTATTCCCTTGCCGTTTTGGATTGCCAATACTTTGTTTTGCACAGCTACAAGCATATTGTGAACGTTTACTTCATCAATAGAGCAATCTGCACCGACTTCTACTACCATTACTTCCTTTCCATACCTAGATGCCATATCACTCAAGTTATTCTCAAGAGCATCAATTGTAGATGTATAGTCATCTCCAGGATAATATGAAACACCTATTATATCATAATTTGCACCGTTTGCTTGAAGTGCATCAAAGAATTTTCTAAAATTAGCATTATCATACCCATTTGCTCTATGGATAATAACCTTTGACATTGGGCTGACAGCCTTAACCGCATCATAACCTGAGTTTATCAGCTGTGCTAAATTACTTGGGTTAGTAAGACTACCCATAGGAAGCAGCATTCCTGGATTAATCTCATTTCCTACCTGCACCCATTCTGGAGTCACACCTACATCTTTAAGTTGTGTCATGACGTCATATGTATAGTCATACAGATGGGTTTTCATCTGGTTCAAGTCATCATTTTTCCACGCTACAGGAATATTTTGTTGCCCAGGATCCGCCCAACTGTCACTGTAATGAAAATCCAGCATAATCTTGAACCCCATATTTTTTGCACGTACAGCCATAGCAACAGTCTCTTCAGCACTGCAGTGACCGCTTGCACGATCATCTGAAGGATTAACCCAGGTTCTTAACCTTATTGAATCAATCCCATGATCCTTTAAAATCTGAAGGCAATCCTGCTGATTCCCAGTATCATCTTTAAAAACAAATCCAGTTGCTTCCATCTGTGGCAGCCATCCTACATCCGCACCTTTTACAAAGGTTGCGGATACTTCAGAAGCTTTCGCAATCGTAGACTTACCCATGAATGTAAATGGAAGAATCATTGCAACAGACATGATTAATGAAATAATCGTTTTCATCTTTTTCATTATTAACATACCCCCTATATATTTTTTACTACATAATTATATAAAATATTTTATCCGCTATTATTAGTAATATATTTTTTTTTAGGTAAAATATTATGATGTTAATCAATGTCTGGGGTGACGTAATGTTTAACTTTTCCATATTGCATCAATTCTTTAACAGTTCTTGCAACTTCTTCAAGTGGACAGTTTGGATCAACACGATGTTGATAAAGAAAATGAATCATACATTGCAAATATATGGTTTGCAATGTATGATTCATTTTCTTTAAGAACTTTTGAACGTTCAAAAATAGAAGCAAATACACATATACTATTTTTTATGTTTAAATGATTTATTCCCAAATTTCTTTTGAAATTAAAAGAAAAATTAATATTAAACTTCATTCACATTCTTATAATCTAACTCTATATGAGAATCTTTTTTACTACTGAAGGTCCTTGCTTTTATAATTTTTACTAATGCATACATTACCATTGCAACTAAAGCTATAGGTATCAATGTTATAATTCCTATTCCATTCACACTTGCAAATCCTAATTTTGAGCAAACTATATACATTGATATCATAAAGAATAATACAACTCCACAAGCTTCATAGCGATATTTCCATGGCTTTATATCTACGACTTTATTATCTTGTAATACATATTCCTTATCTCTTGGTTTTATCTTTCCAATAACCAGCATAATAACACAGCTAATTACAAATAAAATAGATAATTGATAAAGGTAGTGTATATCTGGTTTTATAACTAATTGAAGTATACCATAAGCTGCTACAAAGAATACTAAAGATACTTTTGCGGCAAAAGCTGGAACCCTTTTTGTTACATAACCTATAAATACTATTGTAAAGATTGGCACGTTAAAGAATCCATTTACTGTTTGCAAGTATTGAAATAATCCTTGTGGTGCGTACATTATAAATGGTGCTATAGTCATAGAAATTATGGCTAAAACGAACCCAAATTGCTTACCCTTTGATATAATTTCTTTATCAGATTTTCCTTTTCCTAATATAGGACTATAAACATTTAATGCAAATAAAGTTGATGCACTATTTAGAACTCCATTAAATACACTTAATACTGACCCAAACATTGCTGCTGCAAAGAACCCAATTAAAGGTTTTGGCAAAACATCATTTACGAGTCTTGAATATAAAAGGTCTGGATTATCACTTCCTGCTCCATATATATTAAAAGCTACAATTCCAGGTATTATAACTACTAATGGTGTTAATACTTTTAAAAGACCTGCAAAAATTATTCCCTTTTGTCCTTCTGCTAAATTTTTAGCAGCTAATGCTCTTTGTATAATTGCTTGATCTGTTCCCCAATAATAAAGATTAACTAAAATCATTCCTGTGAATATAGTTCCAAAAGGTATAGGATCTTGTGATGTTCCTATAGCATTAAATTTATCTGAGTTATTTACTAACATATTTGATAATCCAGTTGAAAAGCTGCCATGACCAATATATATTAGTCCAAATATAGGTACCATTAATCCACCAATAGCTAGTCCTATACCATTTAATGTATCAGATACTGCAACTGCTTTTAGCCCTCCAAGTATAGCATAAATAAATCCTATTATACCTATAATCCAAACTGTAATCCAAATACTAGCGGTATAGCTTATACCAAACATTTCTTGTACATTAAATATTTGCGCCAATGCAATAGCACCAGAATAAAGAGTTATTGGAAGTAAATTAGAAACATAACCTAATAAAAATAATATTGAAATTATCTTCTTAACTCCTGAATCAAAACGTTCTTCAAGAAAATCAGGTACAGTTGTAACCCCTTGCTTTAAATATCTTGGGAGTAAAAATAAAGCTACAATTACAAGTGTTACACCTGAACCAACTTCCCATCCCATAACACTCATATTGCTGCTATAGGCCTGAGCACTCATTCCTACAAAGTTAGAAGCACTTAAATTTGTAAGTAGTAAGGATGCTCCTATTACTCCTCCTGTTAAACTACGCCCACCTAAGAAATAAGAATCTTTAGAATTATTTTTCTGACCCCTTAACTTACGATAAGTAACTAGTGCTACCAATAAAATACAAAATAAAAAAGAAACAATTGTTAACATATTTTTTCCTCCTAATTAAATACTAAATATTTTCATAATTTATCGCATTTCTTTGTTCCTTATATTTTAGGAATCTAAAAAATGGACTGACTTGTTATTTTTTGAATACGTTTTATGCTTATTTATCATAAAATATTCATATCGTTGTAAACTACAGCATGTTATTGTTTTCTGTAATCGTTAATTATATTGTATTGTAATCGTTGCACTATAAAAATTCTAATTATTAACTTTTCTTATAAAATATTAACTTAATAAATAAATTTAGTTTCTAATCTTAAGAAAACACTTAATCTTTTGCATATTTTGCAATTTAATCCATATATAATTTGAATTTACCTTTGAAATCCAATATTCTTAATGCTATAATTTCTTAAGGTGATAATAATGATAATGAAAATAAAAAAAATCACAAAAATAAGTAACAGAATAACTATATATTTTTCCATTATAATACTTGGTTTAACCTTAGCAATTACTTCATCTATAACATCTATTTTTTCGAAAGAAATAATTAAACAATATAATAATGTTGCAACAGAAAAGATAAATGTAATCTCGAAAACACTTAATGATAATTTAGATTCCATACGTCACGATTCTTATATGATTGAAAATGATAAGAATATTTATGATTTTATGTCTAAGGTTAACAAAGATAAGTCTATTGATAAAGCCAATGATTCTGATTTTTTTAATTCCCTATCAGAATATTGTAAATGGCGAGATTATATAATTTCCATTATTCCTTTAACAATTGATAAAAAAATAATAGATTCTCTTTATTCAAAATATCCTTACAGTAATTTAATTTATGGAAACCAGGAGTTAGACAACTTTATAGAAAGTGGTTATTCAAATAAATTCTCCTCTCCTAATACTTTCCCATTTAATTATATGGATCCCGATTATGAAAAAAAAACAACTATAACTTATTTTTCTAGATACTTAGATAAAGAAGATTATTCTTCAATAGGCTACCTTATGGTAAATATTAAGAAGAAAAGTTTATTTTCAAATATAGATGATTACTGCAAAGGAGTATTTGACAGCACTTTTATTGTTGATAAAAACGGAAACTTAATATATAAAATAGGTGACATTGAGTATGATAAAACAATGGTTGAAAAAGTTAATAATGATACTGTAAAAGTAAACGATATAAAATATATTGAGTTTAATAGTGTTATCGAAGCATATCCAGAATGGAGAGTAATAGGCTTAATATCTTTAGAATCTTTAACTAAAAATCTTGATTCTATTCGAAGCCTAGTTTATTTCATTGGTATTTTCAGTATTGCAATTGTAATTTTCATCAGCCATATTACTTCAAAAAAAATAACTGATCCTATATATGATATTACTAAAGCAATGAATAAATTTGAAAATGGAGAATGGCCAGAAAAGTTAGAAGCTAAAACTGATGATGAACTTAAATACCTTATAACAAGCTTCAATAAAATGATTTATCATATAAAACACTTAATAGAACAAATATATAAGGAAGAGGAAGAAAATAAGAAACTAGAACTAGAATCTATGAAAACTCAGCTAGATTTATTACAATCGCAAATAAATCCTCATTTTATACATAATACACTAAATACAATAAATTATTTAGCTATAAAAAATAATCAAGTAGAGATAAGAGAACTTATTCAAGCTTTTAACAGTCTACTGAGACAAAGTATATCTACAAGTAAGAAGCTTATAACTTTAAAAGAAGAGCTTACCTGTACCAAAAATTATTTAAATATACAAAAGTACAGATATGGAGACCTAGTTACACTAGTCTGTAATATTCCTGAAGAATTGAATAACTGTTTAATCCCAAAACTTATTCTTCAACCTCTTATTGAAAATTCCCTTTATCACGGAATAGTGCCTAAAGGTTTTGCTGGTACCATTAGAATAGACATGCTGCCTAAAAAAGAATTTATAACTATAAGAGTTATAGATGATGGTGTAGGAATCAGTAAGCAAAAATCCTCCCATAGAGGTTTTAATGGTATTAGTATAGATAATATAAGTGAAAGACTTAGATTATATTTTGGAAATGAATATAACTTAAATATATATAGCAAAACTGGAATTGGTACTTGTATAGAGTTTAATATTCCATATATTTATTAGAATTGATATAAAGCACAATCAAAAAAATAATAGACTAGTATGATTGTCTATTATTTTCTTTCATGTGGCTAAAGGAGGATAAATAATATGTACAAGGTAATGATTGTAGATGATGAAATACCAGCACGAGAAATCCTTTCCTATATAATAAATTGGGAAGATACTGAGTTTAAAATAGTATCTAGTGCTTCAAATGGTAAGGAAGCATTAGACAACTATTCTAATATAAAGCCTGATCTTATAATTACAGATATACAAATGCCTATTATGGATGGCTTAGATTTAATAGAAGAAATACAAAAGATAAATAAATCACAAAAGTTTTTAATACTAAGTTGCTACGAAGATTTTACTTATGCTCAAAGGGCTATGAAAATGGGAGTAACAGATTATTTAATTAAAGATTTAATATCTCCAAATGACCTGTATGGTGTATTAGCTAAAACAAAAACTGATCTTGATAATATAAATATTCAAAGACGTGAAACAAAAAAAGAACATGAACTTTTAAATTTTCTAAAAGAAAACAAGGATATATCACTTAGAAAGCTTATATTTAATGATATAAGTGAAGATGATTGCTATAACCTTATTGAAAACCTTAATCTTAATTTAACTGGAAAACTTTTTGCCTTATTTTTCATTCAAATAGATAATTTTTATAAACATATAGAAAATGAAGAATTTTATACAAAAACCCTTAATGAAATTATAAAAACTGTTACTGGAGTTATAGACGATCTTAATATTGGTGAAAGTTTTTATAGTGAAAATGGAGAATTTACAGCTATTGTCCGTTTAATTCCTACTTCTAGTGAAGCGGATATAATAAATCAATGCTATTCTTTAGCACAGGAAATAAGACGAAAGATTGCTATAATACATAATGTCACCTTAACAATAAGTATAAGCTCGCCCTTCAAAAGACCCTTTGGAATAAAGAAATACTTTGATGAAGTATTCAAACTTTCTAAAATGAAAGTGTTCCTAGGAAATAATACTATAATTTTAAATAATACCTTTGTTAAAAATCTAAACTTAGATACTGATACTTTAAATAAAAGGATTAATGCTATTACTATAGCAATTGAACAAAATCATATAGAAAACTTAAAATTAGAACTAACCCGTTTATATGACAGGGATATAAGAGGATTTATGCAATTTAATTATCTTAATTATATAAATTCTTCTCTTTTAGATTTAATAATGAAAACCTGCAGCCGATACTCTATAAATTATGAAGATATTTTTCCCTCCTCATATATGCCTATAGAAATTTTATCAACAAAGGAAACTGTTGAAGAAATGAGCAGTTGGTTTATTGAGGTATTTACTAAAATAATTAATATTAAATTTAATAATTCATATAAAAACAAATATAGTAAAAAAGTATCAGATTCCATAGATTACATAAATAAAAATCTGTATAATCAGTCACTAAGTTTAACAGATATAGCTGAAAACATTAATGCGCATAAGGTTTATTTATGCAGAATATTTAAAGAAGAAACAGGTGAAAATGTAACTCAATATATTTTAAAAGCTAAAATAGAGAAATCTAAAGAAATAATTTTATCTACTAATTATAAACTTTACGAAATAGCAGATATACTTGGATTCAATAGTCCTCAACAATTTAGTATACTATTTAAAAAAGTCACCAGTATTACGCCAAACCAATTTAGAGACTCAAATTTCGAGAATAATAATTAAATTTGTGCCTTAAATCTAGTGAAAGGAATTTATATTTTTATGAATAAGAAAATAATTTTAGTCGCACTTATACTTTTTTCCAGCTTTATTTTTTCCTGTGATGTAGGTACTTATAAGGAAAGTAATAAAAAATCTGATTTAGTAATTGCTGTTATCTATAAAACCTTAGACGAAGCTTGGTTTGAGGAAGAAAGTGAAGCTGCTAAAAATAAAGCTTTAGAAATGGGTGCTAAAGATGTAATTACTATAGATGCTAAAATGAACCCAGATGTATATTTATCTGCTTTAGATAACTTAATTACTCAAAAAGTAAATGGCATATTAATATGTGTTCCTGACCAAAAATTAAGCAAAATTACTGTTGATAGATGTAAAAAATCAAATATTGCTGTTATCGCCTGTGATGATCCTCTTACTGATGATGAAAATAATTATCTTGCACCATTTGTTGGAATAGATTCTAATCAAATTGGAATAGATATGACCAATCTCTTGGTGGATTATTTAGAGACAAACAAAAGACTTACTGATCTTAAATCTTCAGGACTTCTACTTATGTCAATGAATTCTGTATCTAGCTGTATCCCTAGAACTGAAGGACAATTAGAGACCTTTACAAATAGAATTCCTAACTTTCCAAAAGAAAATATTTTTCAATCACAATATAATGGACAATCAGAAAAAAGTTTTTATTCTGCTGCTTCCACTATAACCACTAATAAAAATATCAAAAATTGGTTTGTCCTGTCCGCTAACGAAGCTGGCACTATTGGGGCAATAAAGGCACTGGAGCAATCAAACCTTACAGAAAATGCTGTAGTTGTTGGGTTAGGTGGTTATATGGCAACTGATGAATTTCAAAAAGAAAACTCTACTATTATAGCTTCTGCATACATAAGTGCTACTGAAGTAGGACAAATTGCAGCAAAAGAACTCATGGAAAATCTGCTGTTTAATAAAAAGATACCTGATAAATATTTAGTTAAAGACAAAATAATTACAAAAGATAACTATAAAAACTTACTATTGAAATAATTATATTTAATCGACTAATATATAATTAATTTCAACTAAAAGAAAACCAGAGTTTATTTTCAAACTCTGGTTTCATTGAAAAACAAGTGTACTTATGGGGACTTTAAAATTATTTTCGGAGTAATCCTAAAATATTATTGTTAAAATCATTTTCCATGAGAACCACCTCACTGTTATGATTATAGACATGTTAGGATAGTTTTAATCATATAAAAAGCAAGGTAATGGTCTTAAAAATACCCAATAGAAATATCGGACGATTTATATGGTAACACTATACAATATATTTTCAATAAATTTTCTTATAAATCAACTGATAACGAACAAAAAGAAAGAGCTAAATTTACTTAGACTCTTCCTCTATCTTTTTTTATTATATTTTGTTTTAGTATTTAATATTTAAATCAAATATTGAACTTGAATTTATAGAATTGAAAACCTCTTTTAATTCCTTTGTACTTATATTATAGCTAAATATAGCTGTTGGATAAGAAGATAATCCAGCTATTTTCACTCTTTCACTATCTCTACATACTCCAGTAAAATATATAAAATTTTCATCCTTAGAAATTACAGCCAAAGCAGGATGTGCAATTTCAGCGACAATTGAATTTTCTGTATTCGCTAAGATGGTGTCTGTCAATATAGTAGTCAAAGTTCCTGTTTCTAGAGATAATTTATAAATACCATATCCAGAATCACCATTTATATCACGACCACCTATAATAATCTTTTTACAATCATAATTATAAGATATAGATTGTACTGATGAAGCTTGTATTTCAGCAATTTTTCTTAGATTATTTCCATTCAAATCCATTTCAAATACAGTATGCATTATTGGGATTTTCTTCCCATCATTTTCATTCCACTTTTGTAACCTTAATTTAGCAGAATCAGTTGACATAATCAATTTATCATTTTTAACATCAAATGTATCAACTTCTGTATCTGAATCATCCACATTTATTATATTAGGCGAACCTTTTTCAATATTTATTTTTCCTACTTTAATCGTTCGATCTTTGGATGTAGTTAAAAAAAATATATAACCATCATCGGAAATTTTAGGATGTGATTTACCTAAACTATCAGTTGTAATCGTACTGGTTTGATTATCATTAACATCACATGAATAAATTTGCCAAGGATTACTATCACCTAAAGCATCTGTATAAACAACTTTAGAACCATCTGCACTTAAATCTCCAGTAATTCCTACTTGTCTATCTTTTACAAGAGGTTTTTCAGTATTATCATTAATATTCAATGATAAAATATTACCTTTGTTTTCTGTAGAAAATGTTGATATAATCAACTTACTTTGAGACGACTCACTTATACTTGTTTTTTTATTAACATTACTACATGCAACTAATAATGTTAATAAAAGGCTTACTATTATAATAAGCCCTTTACAATTTATTCTACGAAAAAATTGCTCCATAGAATAACCCATCGTCTAGATTTGCAACTTTTGAAAATGATTCTTCTGACATATCTAAAATTCTGCCGTCTACGTAAGGTCCTCTATCTAATATTCTAACATCAGTTGATTTCCAATTGTTTTCCTCATTATAAACTCCTACCTCTGCATACAATGGAAGAGTTTGATGTGCTGCACCATCAGCCGCAGCGTCTCCTGTTGCTGTACCATTTACCCTTAATTCTTTCCATATATCAAAATTTGATATATAACCTTGCTCTTCATTAGATCCACTTGAAAGTGTAGCAATTTTTTCATTTTTACTAGTATTTAAATCTGAATCTGATTTTTTCATTGAGACAATTGGCCCACCTAATGCATCATAAATTACAGTCATATCAGGTTTGATTTCAGGAAGATTACTTGATGGTTTGTAATTATTGGCTTTTGCTTTAAGATTCTTGCTAGTATCACCTTTCTCTATTACTTTCATTTCTTTATTAGAATCATATTGTATTACAGTTCCCGGAGCCATATATGCAGGTATTTTTGAACTACTTTCGCTTGCAAAAGCCGGAATTGATTGAGCAGCACCCATGCATATTAATACACTCATACATAATAAACTTTTAACTTTTTTCATTTTTTATCACCTCATAATTAGAATTTATTGTTTTCATTTACATATTATCATAATTTTTCAATTTATCCAACCTTTTTTTATCTTAAAATACAAAAATAGGTATAAAAAGAAAAGAAAAACAAACATCTAACAGCTTAATATAATACATATATACGTGACTATTACTCCTCCAAAACAATAAATTCTAACCTGCTCTATGGGCTCACTCCTATGATTATAGGTAAAAAGGTTATTTAATATACACAAAAAAGCATACACACCCCGTATATGCCCTTTATAATATATATTCCTTATTTTTTATTTAATTTAACTTTTCTATTCTTTTTGCTTATTACATCTAAAGGATTGTATCTCAATTTTTCACCATTTAATTTAGGAAATAATATATCATCATCTTTTAATTGTAAGTTTTGTGTATATTCTTGAAGTACAATTTTAAGTGTATCAGATAATACTACATTTATTTGTCTCTTAGTTTTCATATGCCTAAATAAAATATTTTCATTTTGAAAATTAATTTTTAGTGTCCTTAATGTTAATTTTGCCATAAAAATCACACCATACCTTACATCAAATTTTAACCTAATCAGTGTATGGTACATACATTTGTTCTTTCTAGCTATTTTACACCCTATTCAACCTTCTCAATCAGCCCATTATCCACCAAAACCTTAAAAGAAAAACTCCTAATAGTATTCCCAAAGCTCAATGCTATTTTATCATCCTTAAGTTCTTCAATCTCTCCAATTCCATAAGTCTTATGAGCCACTTTATCGCCCTTTTCATACCCCAAAGTATCAACGGCCATATCATTTAACTTACCTTCAACAATAAACCTTGAAACTTCCTTAAACTGCCCTCTTCTGTTTTTTGGTGAAAATAAATAAAGGTTATCTATTGCTCTTGTTATTCCAACATAAAATAATCTTCGCTCTTCTTCTATGTTTTCTTTTATACTAGATGCATGAGGTATTGTTTCTTCACAAGCATTAATTACATAGACATTTTTAAACTCCATACCTTTTACTCCATGAAATCAAAAAAATAAGGCAAGAATATATTTCTATATCCTTGCTTAACAAAAAAAGAACCTAGTATAACTTGTACTAATTCCTCTACTTTCAGCTATATATATTCCTTTAAAGGTAAAGTAATAGTAAATCTAGTTATATCATTATTGCTCTCAACAAATATATTACCATTGTGATCTTTTAATAAATCTTTTACAATACTTAATCCATATCCATGATTTTCATGATTATCATTTTTTGTAGTGAAACCAACATTAAAGATTTTACCTATAATTTCTTCTGGAATCTTCTCTCCATCATTTTCTATAGTTATTATTATATTCTTTAAATCTTCAAATGACTTAGCAACTAAAGTCCCTTTATTTTTCATAGCTTTTATAGCATTATTAACAATATTAATTATTATTCTATACAATTCTATTTCAGATATTGTTGTCAATTTATAATTAGCTTTATCATCTAATATCATTTTTATATCATCGCCTATAACATGTCTGGTAGCAAGTGATAATAAAGATACGTCGCTTCTACTATTATCAGTCATATTTGTACCATTTTGATTTATAATACTTTTTAATAAATTAGCTACATCATCATATTTATCCATATCAGCTAATTCATATAAACAACTCATTTGTAATCCATAATCATGCTTTATGTTCTTTAACTCTTTATTTTTGCTAGCTAATATTATATTTAACTCAGATATTTCTTTAGCTTTTATTACTATTTTGCTAAAGATCATTATGCTAAATCCTAAAAAAATAAATAAAGCCACAAATATAATATCACTTAATATTACATTATCTTTATCGTAGGAAATTAAATATAAAGAAATTAAGAAATCTGGAAGAAAACCTAACACGATTCCGTAACTAATTGATATCTTTTCATGTGATAATAGTGTATATATTTGTTTTATCTTATTTATAAATTTAAAACACAAAATTATTAGCACCAATTGGGATATATATAAAAGTCCAATATTTATTATATTAATATATTCAGCAAATAAAGCATTTATATTAAATATTCCATATAATAAATTGCCAAATATAAATATCCAAATAGCTACTATTGAATATATTAAACTATATGCCACCATAGCTTTAGTGTATCTTTTTCTAAAAAATAATAATATTATAATCATAGACATTATATGAACTACAAATATACAAATAGAAAAATTTCCAAAGATATATGTAATAGCAGAACCATTAATTGTAAGTAAAATTATACATATAACCTTTTTACTATTTATTAATCTATTCATATCTAAACAATACATTGTTATAAAAACAAATAACATACTTTGTAGCACTGAAATTATAATGTCAATAATATACATTTCCAATCCACATCTCCCTTGATATTAAGCAGCTTTATTCTATCTTAAATTTTTCATTGATTCTGGCATATCTTCTACACCAGCTGATAGATATGACGCACTGCTCGTTTTAATCATCCTTTTTGTAATATTAAATAATATGTTTGCAAAAATTTTTTTAATTTCCATAAAACTTCCCTCCATATTTATTAAAAATATTTAAAATAATTAAGTAAAATAATCAAATTGTCTTGACTAAAGAATTTTTTTAATAATAAAATTAAAATGTGAGATTGGAAATGATACTGTTTTTATTTAAAAATTATGTCACGTCAAAGTTGAATTATATGATTATTTAACCTAATTATGTTATTAATTACATTTTACTCCTAATCCTATAACCATTCAACAAAATCTAAGCACAAAATTATCTGAATTTTCGTAGAATGACTTCATTATTTTACTACTTTATACAAAATAATATCATTTTCTTAATAATCATTTCTTATAAATGCTTTTTCTACATCAGTTCAAAAAAATAAGGGTAATAAAGATTACTCTCTATTACCCTATATATGTACTAAACTAACTTCTCGATTATCCTATCTACTTTTATCTCTCTATCATCAATTTTCCCAAGATTTATTTGATCTCCAAATTGTTTAGAGTTTTCTTCATTTTCATAAAGAATTGTAAAATAATTTGCATCACGAGCAAAATCAATATCTCCGTTCATCCAGCCATTATGAACGTCCGCTTCATCATATTTCAAAGGTTCTTTCATTACGCCACAATAATCGTGTGCATGTTAACTTTATGTCAATACTTTATTTTAAAAATTTTCTCACTTTAGAAGTTTAAAAAACATTTACCTCTAATTAACTTCTTATTCTGTAATAAACATAAAACCAATCATTCATAGAACAAAGTGACTAAATCACACCCTCTTGGTGGTAATACTTTTACCATTTCACACTTATCAATCTATTGATATAGCTAAGTTTTAAAACTCAGTATTTTATACTTTCATGTGAACTAAAAAATTTACAAAAAGACTTGACATAAAGTTAACTTTATGACTTATACTGAATTCAAAGGAGGTAAGATTCCATATACTTATATAACATACTTTTTTATGTATATATGGTAAACCATTGAATCTAAAAAAAGATATTCTAACTAATCAACAGAATCACTTTATGGTTAGAAAAGTATGAAAAGTGACTCAAACGCTGCTGCCTTTGAAGTGTCTGATATAAGCATACTTGCTTCTCTTGATCCATTTCTGTTGGATAAAGCCAGTGTTAATTTATGTGACACTGGAAAAGATACGATAAGATTTAAATAAACAAAAAAATTATCAACACGTTGAAAGGAGTTTAATTTTAATATGAAAAAAAATTCTATTATCATGCGAGGTCTCCATATGCTCACATCGATGGCTCTGGGCTTGGTTTTATCCACGACCAGCGTTGCATCCGCTGCAGACATGTCCAATGGAGCAGACAACTTTTACAAGAGCAACAAGGTAACCATGCAGAAGGTTGAGTTTAAAAATCAATACAACATGAATGTTGTAGGGAATCTTTTTATTCCCAAAAGTTTGAAAAAGAGCACCAAAAATCCAGCGATCATTGTCGGGCATCCTATGGGTGCAGTAAAAGAACAAAGTGCGAATCTGTATGCCACGAAAATGGCTGAACAGGGATTCGTTACTTTGTCCTTGGATTTATCTTTCTGGGGAGAGAGTGAGGGTCAGCCTCGCAACGCTGTTTCGCCAGATATCTATGCCGAGGATTTCAGTGCTGCGGTGGATTTCCTGGGCACCCGTCAGTTTGTTGACAGGAATCGAATTGGTGTTATCGGGATTTGTGGTAGCGGGAGCTTTGCCATCAGCGCAGCCAAGATCGACCCACGCTTAAAAGCCATTGCTACAGTCAGCATGTACGACATGGGTGCCGCCAACCGTAACGGGCTCAAGCATTCCGCGACCCTCGAACAGAGAAAAAAGGTTCTTGAAGGCGCGGCAGAACAACGCTATGTTGAGTTTTTGGGTGGTGAAACCAAATACACCAGCGGGACAGTAGATAAACTGGATAAAAACTCTACCGCCATTGAGCGTGAGTTTTATGACTTCTACCGTACCCCAAGAGGTGAATTCACTCCTAAAGAACAGTCGCCAGAACTCACAACGCATCCGACGCTTACTAGCAACGTTAAATTTCTAAATTTCTATCCGTTCGCAGACATAGAGACGATTTCTCCTCGTCCAATGCTTTTCATTGCGGGTGAGAACGCTCATTCCAGAGAGTTCAGTGAAGAAGCCTACAAGCTGGCAGCCGAACCAAAGGAACTCTACATTGTTCCGGGCGCAGGTCATGTGGATCTATACGACAGGGTGAATCTTATCCCATTTGACAAACTCACATCATTCTTTTCCAAGTATCTAAAATAGAGATCGTGTTGGAACTCTAGAGAGCTTCATGTGCCAACGGTACTTTGAGTGAGCCGCAGTGTGAATCCCGTATATCTGTATCGGGATTCATACTGTTTGTCCCTTAAAGGCTGACTTCAGACAGTGAAAAGGGTAATTTAACCAATGGTTAAATTACCCCAAAAAAAGTGCAGAAAAAAAACATAGCCATTCCCTAATATATAAGTCTATCACCAAAAGCTTATAAAAAGGGGGAAATTGGCTATGCTAAACAATCAAGAATATATTACAACACAACTAGAAAAAGTGCTATATGAGATTCTACCCAATTACATCCAAAAGGTTAAAAAATTTAGCTTATATAATTATAGGAACAATATTATCAAAATCCGTTCAAATTTCAGATCTTTCAGAAAATCTAAAAGATGATTTCACTTAAACAAAGAGTTTTACTTGATGTAAACTTAAACTCACTTTCATCATTATCAGTGCTTAAGAAGTAGCTTTTACAGTATTCTTCAAAATAGATACAGTAATTGTCTATATCATAAAACATTTCAATTAATAAATTTTGCATAAAATCCCATCCTTTTGTTTTATTTTGTTTGTTTGGTCACTTACAATTATAAAACATTTTGATGGTTTTTTTTTAGAGACGTTACTATAAATATATTAAAACAAGCACTTTATGTTTTAGTAATCTCATTGGCAGTTTGCAGTTTTGCCTTAATACTTGGTAAAATTTTTTATAAAAATTATCTTGATGACAAAAAAATATTATGCGTTATGGAACGCTTATGAATAATTCAGGTTTTGCAGGATGATTGCCTTTAGCTGAGGAATCATTTGGAAATCAAGGTTTAATCTTTGCATCAATTTTCCTTATACCAATTCGTATTTTTATGTGGTCTGCAGGTATTACCATATTATCAAATAAAAAAGTGAACAAGAAACAATTGATGATAAAGTTAATGACCAATCCTTGTATAGTTACTGTTTTCCTCGGAATTGCAAGGGGACTTTTGCAATTCCCCTTGCCTGCATTTATAGATACTGCAATCATTAGAATATCAGCTTGTGTGTCACCACTTTCTATGATTATCATTGGTGCCATTATTGCTGATGTAGATATTCGAACATTATTTGAAAAAGGTGTTATACTTTTTTCTGCAATTAGATTATTAGTATTACCTTTTTTAGTTTTTGTAGTTACTCGTCTTTTAGGCTTAGGTGAAACAATTGTTGGGACATCCATGATATTAACAGCTATGCCAGCAGCTACAACTACTGCTTTATTAGCTAATCAATATCATTTTAATGTTGAATTTGCTTCAAAATTAGTTTTTGTCACAACAGTATTATCTTTGATTACTGCTCCTTTACTAATGCTTCTACTTTCGCAGTTCAAAGATAGTTCATTGTTTTAATAATCCTTATCTTGAAAGTTCTTCTGTAGAATTATTCATGTAATTTCTTATTAATATAGTTACAAAACTTAAAATTAAGAATATCATTCCACCTAATACGATGTATTGTGTACCTATTCCTGATATAAATAATCCACATACACTTGTTCCTATTGTTGTTCCTAAATTAGCAGATGTTAAAAATAATCCATTCGCAAAATCAGGAGCCTCTGAAGCTGCAGACATAATCCAATATTGATTAATATTACCTCCTGCACCAGCTAATATTCCCCAAGCCAAAGTAATTAAAGCCATAGGCACAGTGAACTGCCCCATTAAGAATAATATGATGTAAACTACTCCTAATGTGAAATGAAAAGACACAACAAATTTAATAGCATTTTTAGAAAGTAATTTCCCTGCGATAATGTTTCCAATGATATTTGCAACACCATATATTAATAAAATTAAACTAATTGTTTTCTCTGGAATATTCGTAACGGTCTTAAGATACTCTGCAAGATAACTATATACACCAAATACTGCTCCATTTAAAAAAATAACAGTAGCAATAGAAATCCAGGTAATTGGGTTTTTTAATACGCTTAATTGTGCTCCGTAAGATAGTCTTTCATTAACAGGCATAGATGGTACAAATATAAGTGTAGCAATAAATGCTATACCATTCATGATAGCAAAAAACAACATAGCCATTTCTAGCGAAGTTACACTAGCAATAAAACTAGTGACTGGTACACCAAGTACCATACCTGCAGATACTCCCATAAGTACCTTAGCGACAGCCTTTGGAGCTTCTTCCTTGCTTACTGATGCAGAAGCTGCCGAAAATGCCAATGAACAATAAATTGGATGAAAAAAGGCTGGAATCACACGAGCGATCAATATAACTGTAAAACTGGTTGCAAATGCTGAGATAATGTTACCCACGAAGAAAATACCAAGAACAAGCAACATTACATTCCTTCGATTCATGCCCGAGAATAATAATGGCATGGTTGGTCCAGCTATAGCAACAGCAAGTGCAAATAGACTCACTAAAAGCCCTGCCTGGGATACACTGACATTAAAATTATCAGCAATTAAAGGCAATATCCCAATAACCCCCATTTCAGTATTTATGATAGCGAAAACTCCTAGAGTTAGTATAAATACAATCAAATTATTTCGTTTAGTCATAAAGATTTATCTCCTCCATTAATAATTATACTTAAAATTTTCATAATGTATTTCTTTGAAATTAAAACTCTCTTTTATATCTTATAAATTACTTACATCTCGCCTAATATAGTAATGTATATTTTCATTTAATTTTATGTAATGATTTTTTTGAGTTCGTGGCCCATTTTTATAATATACAGATATTTAGTTAAATGGATAATTCCGCTTCTCTCTAAGATTAGAATACTATTTAATTCTCCTTCTAGATTTTCATTATTCTAGCTTTGCCTCTCTTCCATCTCATTTTCTGACATTACTGTTTTGCATCCTTATTTATCTCAACCTTCCCACTTTCTTCAGGACAGGCTGTAAGACATGAAATTAATAAAATCTAAAAAAGTAATACTACTATTTTTTATAATGCTTCTCTTTTTTTCTAAACACATTTCATCCCCTTACTCATCGTTTTGGGTTTGTTTATGGATTGCCTCTGTTCCAGCTTCAATGGCTGTTTCGTAATACCAAATCTTATGGTTAATAGTTTCCATTACTTTGTTAAATTCCTCCATTTGCTGTTGGACAGCTTCACTTCTTTTTAGAAAAATCCTCAGCCGTTCTTGTAATGTACTATCTCCATCTATGCACAAATTCATGTACTTTTTTATATCCTTTATAGGCATTCCTGAATTTTTCATACAAGTGATAACACCAAGCCCTTCAAAATCCTCATCTTTAAAAACACGAACGCCATTTGACGTCTTATCAACAAATGGCAAAAGACCTTCTTTATCGTAGTAACGTATGGTAGAAACCGTAATCCCCATCATTTTTGCAACTTGACTAATCGTATACGTCATAAAGTCACTCCTCTCCTCATCGCGTGATTATCAATCATAATTAACTGTGCCAGCAACTTTAGTATAAAGTGTAAAGTTAACTTCACGTCAATCCCTAATTCAAAATAAATTTTCACTTTATTCTTTTACCAAAATAAAAACTTTCCCCAAATTGTATGATATGTTCCAACGCAAATCATAATTTTATGTAATACAGTCCATTGAAACTTGTTAATTTTCCTTTTGAAATAACAATCATAGCTTTTTTATTAGGCATTTTTTTATTATGTAAGTTATTTAATTCATTAGCTCCTAATAAAACTCTTGTAGGTACATCATATTAAAACTCATATTAATTCCTCAATAATTTAGTTTTTTTCTTTATAAATAATATTATTTAACAATTAAACATTAACTCATTAATCAACAACTGTATATAATAGATTATAAACATTACCTTAATGTTTTCAATTGTTAAATAAGTACGATTTGTTTATTAATAAACAAACTAATTAATATTGTTAATTATATTCAAAGAAAGTTTGGCGATACTAATAATATCAAAAAATAATTTTTTCAGAACTTCTTAGAGTATTTGTAAATCAAGCAACTTCAGCAAACTATACATTACTAGAAAACAAAAAAACTTCTCATACAATTCTCTATTTACAAAATAATTATAAAGACGTAGCTTTAGCTTCTGTTGCTGAACACTTTCATTTTCATCCTAACTATTTAAATTCAATAATAAAGAAATTTCAAAGTAATAATTTCACATCTGTTTTACAAGATGCAAAATAAAAAAAACAGCCTTCTTTTGAAGAACTGTGACGCTCCAGTTATTGAAGTTGCTAGAAGTATAGGCTATGAAAATACCAGCTTTTTTACAAAAAATTCAAGGAGCATTATGGATGCATCCTACTGAATATAGAAAAAAGTCCCAAGGAAATAATTTATAAGGGGCACCTCAAAATAGAAATTTAATTTCTATTTTGAGGTGCCCCATTATTTCATGGTTTTAAAAATTATATATGATTTAATAAAGAAAGAACTTTTAAAAACTAATTATATCCAAAAAATAAATCATATAATATATATTTACCAAATAAATTCAACAGATAAAATTTAATCGTCAGTAATAGCTGTTGCTATTACTGACGATGTTTTTATACTTAAGTTATCCATGAAAATAGCCTGTTCTTGATGAAACTACAACGTAAGGTATTTCTTTGCCATCATGGCTTACATATGCTTGGTATGAATCACCTTCTAGATAGTTTAATCTAACAACTTTTTCTCCAAATCTTTTATAGAAATCATTTTTAATTACTATCTTTTGCATCCTTATTAGTGTTTTTTTGATTATCAGTAGTAGTAGTAGTAGTAGTAGTAGTATCTTTTTGATTATCATTACTTTGTGTTTTTTGAGTTCCACAACCACTTAGTGTTACTAGTAGAAATGCTACTGATATAAAAATTCTTATACGCTTCAATTATATTCTCCTTTTTCTTTTAGTATAAATAATTACATAATGTTGTTATTTCATATCAACCTTCTCTATTAAATTATTATCCACCAAAACCTTAAAAGAAAAACTCCTAATAGTATTCCCAAAGCTCATTGTTATTTTATCGTCCTTAAGTTCTTCTATCTCTCCAATTCCATAGGTTTTATGTGCTGCCTTACCTCCCTCTTCATAACCCAAAGTATCCACAGGCATATCATTTAACTTCCCTTCAACAATAAACCTTGAAACTTCCTTAAACTGCCTTCTTCTGTTTCTTGGTGAAAACAAATAAAGGTTGTCTATTGCACGAGTTATTCCAACATAGAATTAATGTGTAGATATCACTTATATAAAACTAAACACATTAGATATAATCTATCTAATGTGAGTATTCTATAACTACACTATATATAACTTATAGAAAATTAACTATTTCAAATTCTAATATCATCTTAATTTCTCCTCATGCATTTTGTTTTTTAACTTATTAGCTCTTATTGCTCTATGCAAATTTTACTTTCCTTAGTCTTTTTATAAAGTAATCACCAAATCTCTTCACTATTCTATTTACTAATATTATGTAATATGTTGTATTATAAGATAAATCTATATTTAATTGCGAATTATTAGGAGGTAAGATGGATTTAAAATGGTACCTATATGATTGTATATTTAGAAGAAAAATATAATGATGTTACAATTACCGAAAGTGATATAAATGAGAGTAACGACGACAAGTTCATTAAACAAATAGACGATAAAGGAATATATAATGATAATTTTGATGAAGAAGAAAATATAGAGGTAAGTGATGTATTTTTTACCCTTGAAATGAGAGATATAGAACTAGTAAATAATTACAATACAGACAATCAACATTTAGAATTAACAGAAAAGAAAAGAGCAATACGAATCAAATTTAATCGAAGTTTTCTGTTGGTTTAAAACTATAATTGATTGGAGCATGTTCAATTACTATTTCAACGATTTTGTTTTTTCCTTCTCTCGTACAATATGGTAAATAATCATTTAGTATTGTCTCCATATTAAATTGAATGGAATTCTAGCAGGGATGGGGAGTGGAATTGCAACTAAAATGTCAATGAAAAAAATAAACAGAGTGGAATAATAAGAGGATGTGGAAGCTGATGCATATATGTTTATAGTATGTGATCAGCTTATTATATTATTAGTGCCTATATATCAGATGAACCCTCAGTATTATATACTGTTTGAGTTTTTTCATAAACCTGACCATCAAAATCAATTGCTTTAACAGTAAAGTTTATATAAGCTACATTAGTAAATATTAATGCATTTTTTGCTACTTTTTTAGGTAATAGTTTTCCTACATTTATTGTAATAGTACCATCACCCATCATATTACCAGATGTATCATAAACATTAATTTCATATTTTAAATCGTTTAAAGATTTTGCTCCTTGATTGATTGTTTTTAAATCTATTGTATCACCATCAAATTTAATAATAGTTTGTGCAAATTTATGAAATTTAATATGATGATTATTACCAGGATTGGTATCATTATCATCATCGTTACCAGTGTCCTTGTCTTTATTATGTCCATTAGCATTACCATTGCCATTATTGTTATCATTACCATGACCATTGCCATTGTTTGCTTTAAGCTCAGACATATAAGAACTTTGAAGATTACCACTATTTTTTTCTTTTGCAAATGCATTTGTAGTAAAGTTGCTTAAAAACAAAGTATTAACAACTAAACTAAGAGATAAAATTTTTTTTATTTTCACACTAAAAACCTTCTTTCATAAGTCCCAAATAAGTTTAGGATATTTATTTTATATAAATTGAAATCACAAATAACTAATTCAAATTTCTATATTACTAGAATTATTGCTATATTGAATAGTTATTATGAAAGTAATTTATATAATATACAAAAATTTTAATTTATTACATCTAATATTAAATTAATAAAAGATAGAAAATTCAATTTTTAAGCATCCACTAAGCTTAAAGGTTGATTGTCTAGAGAATCCCCTACTTTTGAAGTAGAACAGGTTGCATCAGCAATAGTAGCTTTTGTATTTACAACTTTTAATACATTACCATCTTCAAATTGAACTTTTGACACTTGAACAAAACAATAGGTAGTTGAAATTGGTATATAACTTTTTCCAACAGCTTTAAGTTCGCCTATTAAACGATAATTTTCTTGAGTCATGTCATGCAGAAGTTTTAAAAGTTGCTTATTTTCATTTTTGGTAGTGGTTACTTGTTTAGCATTTACATTATTGTAAGCACTCCAAGCATTAGTTGAATTAGTTTCAAATTTTAATCCTAATAGGCCATTTAAAAGAGTAGCAGTAGAGTACCCGTTTTTATACACCCAATTCTGAGTTATTTGATTATATTGTTCTGCTGTAAATAAGCTCTTATTATTTTCAATAAAATTCACTAAATCATCCTGAGTTATACATTTAACATTAATATTAACATCTATATTAGTAGTAGCCCCTTTGGTTAAACTTATATTATTAGTTTTGGCAACAGCACCATAACCATTGGTTATTTTAAATGATGAATATTCTTCAAGATTATTTATATTTTTTGCTGGTACTAGAGATGTTTGATTAAAATTTGAAGCTTTAGCTGAAGCAGATGTACATCCTAATGATAAAACAATAAAAGATGTTACTAGACAATTGAGTGTTTTTTTTATTAATTTGCTTAACATAATTTGCCCCCCCTAAGTAAATTAATTTTTAATAAATAATAAGTATATATAACTTATTAAAGTTTATTTTTGTATAGATATGACTTGAATCAAATAGCACATATAAAATATATAAGTATATTCAGTATTATATAAAACAAAACTGTTAAAAGAAATTTTCTTTTTAACAGTTTTATTACAAAAGCAATAGTGCTATTATTTTAGCATTATAAAATTATTTATATAATTTAAAATTACAAATAGCTATTATGAAATGTAAATTATATAACATAGTATTCTTAAAGTTCAGTTAAAATTAAAGGACCGTTATCTGAAGAATCTGAAACTTTTGAAGTAGAACCATTTGAATCACCAATAGTAGCTTTTGTATTTACAACTTTTAATATATTACCATCTTGGAATTGAATTCTTGATACTTCAACAAAACAGTAAGCAATAGTTGGTATATAACTTTGTCCTACAGCTGTAAGTTTACCATTTAATTCATAACTATGTTGAGCCATGTCATGTAAAGACTTTAACAATTGTTTATTTTCATTGTCTGAAGTAGTTACTTGTTTTCCATTTACATTAGTATAAGCGCCCCAAACATTAGTTGAACTATTGTCAAATTTTAAAGCTAATATACCATTTAAAAGAGTTGCAGCAGAATATCCATTTTGATATGCAGCACTTTGAGTTATTTGGCTATATTGTTCTGTTGTAAATGAACTCTTATTGTTTTGAATGAATTCTACTAAATCATCTTGAGTTACACATGTAACTTTAACGTTAACATTTATATCTGCAGTAGCTCCTTTAGTTAAGCTTATACCAGCTTTTCCAACTGCCCCAACACCATTAGTTATTTTAAATGATGAGTAATCTTCAAGATTAGTTTCACCTGGTTCTGTTGCTGTTACTGATAAAGCTGTTTGGTTAGAATCTAAAGATTTAGCTGAAGCTTGTACACAACTTAATGATAAAACCATAGCAGTTGCTAATAGACAATTGATTGTTTTTTTAGTTGATTTGTTTAACATAATTTCCTCCTTTTAAAGTAAGTTTATTAATTTTAATATGCAGTATTTTACAACATTTCTATTATATTACATAAATTTATAAAATTCAATATCAAAAATATTAAAATTCATATTATGGGAATAAAAAGAAAAATTATTAACTATGTGGAAGGAATAAAAGTATAATATGCAGTAGGTTAAATTTCATTTAAGATTAAAGGTCCATTATTTGAAGCACCTGATATATTTGAAGTAGAACCAGTTGAATCACCAACATTAGCTGTTGTATTTACGACCTTTAGTGTGCTTCCATCTTGAAATTGAATTCTTGATACTTCAATAAAGCAATAAGCTATAGTTGGTGTACGGCTTAGTCCTACAGCTGTAATTCGACCATTTAATTGATAATTGTGTTGAGTTAAGTCATGTAAAGATTTTAAAAATTCTTTATTTTCGTCATCATTAGCGTTTACTTGTGTACCATTTGCATTATTATAAGTTCCCCAAGCATTAGTAGAGTTATTTCCAAATTTTAATCCTAATATACCCTTTAAAATAGTTGCAGCAGATTGCCCCTTACTATTTTTTACATTTTGAGTTATTTGGTTATATTGTTCTGTAGTAAAGGACTTTTTGTTATTACTAACGAATTCAGCTAAATCATCTGCAGTTACACATGTAACACTAAGGTTAACATTTATATCTGCAGAGGCTCCTTTTGTTAAAACAACACCAGCTTTTCCAACTATCCCATAACCATTAGTTACTTTAAAAGATGAATAATCTTCAAGTGTATTTTTGTTTATTGCTGGTGCTGATAATGATTTTTGAGTCAAATCTAAAAATTTAGCCGAAGCTGGTGTGCATTGTAATGATAAAGCCATTGTAGCTATTGCTACGCAACTCATAATTCTTTTTATTGATTTTTTTAACATGATTTACCTCCCAGGAATTGAAATTTTTGTTAAGTTATGAAAAAAGTGCATAATAAATACATTATAGTATAAGTAATTGGTAAAATCAACAAACACATTAATATAATTAGGGCAAACGTTACAGTTCAGATGTCATTAATTAATAAAATTTCATTATAAGAATAAGCAAAAGTATACTTTTTTTTACTCATAATTGTCCATAAATAATTTTCAAAAAAAAAAACCGTTAAAACCTGCTAATAATCAGCGTTCTAGCTTAATTATTAGCAGGTTTTATGGTACTATATTATCATACGAATCAGTGATGAAAGTGGTGTTTTAATGGGTACTAATTATAGAAATCAATTTCAAAAAGAATATGAAAATTTAGTCTTAGAGTCAGTAGATTTGAAAAGTTTGCTGAAAAACTTTACTTCTACTATTTGCACTCTTAATGATACCATTAAAGAAATGAGCATCACTATTTAAACGAAGGATAAACTTCAATATGTTCACGAGAGCAAAAGCAAAAATGCCATGGAGAAACTTGGCTTTTTACCTAATTACGTAGGAACATTAATACATGATCATAATAAAGTACATTATAACTTTGGAACTAATCCATTCCTCTACCTTTTTTTGAGTGATAACATTAATTTCATTGTCTGGTGATACATGCTTTAGCAAATCATATTTATAAAATCTCTGTTTACTTTCTAGAGTCGCCTGTCTTAGCCCTATAGACTTACAATAATCCATGTATTCACTATAACATTCCTCTATTATTTTACTTGAATTATTGTTAATTTTTAGTGTTTTCAATCGTAATTTTGCCATTTTGCCATACTAATCATTCCATCCTCTATATTAAAAATTAACTATTTACAGGTATGGAACGAACACACTTTCATAATAACCTCACAATGCTATCTATTCAACCTTCTCAATCAAATTGTTATCCACCAAAACCTTAAAAGAAAAACTCCTAATAGTATTCCCAAAACTCATTGTTATTTTATCATCCTTAAGTTCTTCTATCTCTCCAATTCCATAAGTTTTATGTGCTGCCTTACCTCCCTCTTCATAACCCAAAGTATCCACAGGCATATCATTTAACTTCCCTTCAACAATAAACCTTGAAACTTCCTTAAACTGCCCTCTTCTGTTTCTTGGTGAAAATAAATAAAGGTTATTTATTGCTCTTGTAATTCCAACATAGAATAATCTTCGTTCTTCTTCTATGTTATCTTTTATACTTGAGGCATGAGGAATTGTTTCTTCGCAGGCATTAATAACATATACATTTTTAAATTCCATACCTTTTACTCCATGTATAGTACTTAAAATAACCCCTTCTCTTTTTGTCTTTTTCTTGCTTTCTTCTATGGTTTGTTTTATTTCTTCTATATGTTGTAAAAATTCAAATATAGTTTTAAATCCTTCAGCTGCTAATTTAAATTCTTCTATTATATCTTCTAAATCCTCTGAGCTTTGGTTAAGCTTTTGAGCATATCCTTTTATATGATCTATATATCCAAAATCCATAACTATATATGCAATGGCAGATGATAATGAAATCTTATTTAAATAATTAATATCTTTTCTTAAATCATCAAGTTTTTTCTTTTGAAAAGGTGGTGTATCTGTTTTATTCATTAATATAGTAAATGGATCTTCTTCTTTCATATAACTTTTTACATAAGCAAGATTTCCCTTACTTACATATCTAAATGGTTTATTTATTATTTGCAAAAAGCTATTTGTATCAAATTGATTAATTGATAATTTTAAATATGCAATTAAATCTCTGCATATAAAATGTTCAAAGAAGTTATATTCTCTATCTAATAATGTAAATGGAATCTTTCTTTTTGTTAAAACATCTATCATTGTCATAGATTCCATATTTGTTCTATATAATACTGCATTATCTTCATAGGGAATTCCTAATTTTTTATTTTCTACAATTATATCAGTTAAACTTTCAGCCTCCATTTTTTCATTATAGGGACTAAACCATTTAATGATTCCTTCACTTTCTTTGTTCCATTTAATTTCCTTGTTATTTCTTTGTTTATTAAAACTTATTACATCCTTTGATTTATCAACTATATTCATTTTACTTCTATAGTTAATTGATAAATAATATTTTTTTCCTTTTTTAAATATCTTATCAAAGCTAACCATGTATTCAGGCTTTGAACCTCTAAATGAATATATACATTGATCTTCATCTCCAACAGCAAAAAGACTGTTATCTTCTCCCTCATTTATTAATTTTAGAAAGTCAATTTGCATTTCATCACAATCTTGAAATTCATCTACCAATACATATTTAAATAATTTTCTATATGCTGCAAGCATGTTTTTATCATTCTTAAGTAGTTCCAGTACCTCTATAGCTAAATCATCAAAATCTTTTTTATTATGCTCCTTCTTATATTCTTCGTATTTTTCTAGTGCTTCTGAAAAAATTTCCATTGCAACAGATGGTTTAAATTCGCTTAAAGCTACCCTAGAAGTTTTATATAAAGAAATATTATTTATTGCTTCTTTTATTTTATCTTCATTAACTTCATCAAAATATTTTCCTAGTACATTACTAACTATTTTATGAGCAATACCTCCATCTATTATATCTATCTTCTCTCCACTTTTTAAAAGTATCTTGTAAAACAATCCATGGAAGGTTCCAAAAAACGGAGATATCTTTTTATTAAATGCATTCTCATATCTCTTTTTCATATTTTGAGCTGCTGCTTTTGTAAATGTTATTACAATTATATTTCCATTAGAAATCTTTTTATTTTCCACTAGATGATTGACTTTATTTATTATAACAGTTGTCTTACCTGACCCTGGTGCTGCAACTATCAGTGCATTTTTATCTTCTGCATTTACTGCACTCATTTGATATTTATCAAGGTTGTACCCCACTATTTAAATCCTTCTTTCTTTTTACTTAATATTTACTTTCAAATATTATATTTCAATTATATATCATAATTTTCATAATATCTTTCTATTATTTTTATTTATTATCTATATTAATTTTAATTTTAACCATAATTACTATTTTTAGAACAACAGCAACTAATATTGTAATAAAAGACTTATAGATGTACAATAGTTTTATACATTTTTATTTATAATAAAATAATATAGCAATTATTAAAAAGAAATTATTTTATATATTTTTTCAAAGGAGATTATTATGGATAATAAATCTAATTTCAATGTAAAAGATGAAAGAAACTTAACAATGCTGGTTGATTTTTATGAATTAACTATGGGCAATGGTTATTTTGATAAAGGACTTAAAGACAAAATAGCTTATTTTGACATGTTTTTCAGAAGAATTCCTGATGAAGGTGGATATTGCATAATGGCTGGTGTTGAGCAATTAATTGAATATCTAAAAGCCTTAAAATTCACAGACGATGATATTACTTATTTAAGAGATAAAAATACCTTTTCTGAAGACTTTCTTGAATATCTAAAAAACTTTGAATTCAGTTGTGATGTCTGGGCTGTTCCAGAAGGAAATCCTGTATTTCCTAACGAACCACTTGTAACTGTTCGTGGTCCTGTAATTCAAGCACAATTTGTTGAGACAATGATTCTTCTAACTATCAATCATCAAACTTTAATTGCCACAAAAGCTAATAGAATTTGTAGAGCTGCTGAAGGCCGCCCTGTAATGGAATTCGGTTCTAGACGTGCTCAAGGATATGATGGTGCAATTTATGGTGCTAGAGCTGCTATTATTGGCGGTTGTAGTTCAACAGCTTGTACTTTATCAGATAGAATGTTTAATATTCCTGCAATAGGAACTATGGCTCACAGCTGGGTTCAATTATATGATACTGAATATGATGCATTTAAAGCTTGGGCTGAAATCTATCCTGATGACTGCGTACTGTTAATTGATACATATAATGTTATAAAATCAGGTATTCCAAATGCAATAAAAGTATTTAATGAAGTTTTAAAACCTCTTGGAAAGAGACCTAAGGGAATTAGAATAGATTCTGGTGATATTACTTATTTAACAACTAAATGCAGAGAAATGCTAAATGCTGGTGGCTATGAAGATTGTAAAATAGTAATTTCTAACTCACTTGATGAACATATTATAAAGGATGTGTTAGATCAAGGTGCTTCTATTGATTCTTTTGGAGTTGGTGAAAGACTTATAACTGCAAAATCTGAACCTGTCTTTGGCGGTGTTTATAAATTAGTTGCATTAGAAAATAATGGTGAATTAATTCCAAAAATTAAAATAAGTGAAAATGATGAAAAAATAACCAATCCTGGTTTTAAAAAGATAATAAGAATCTTTGATAAAAATTCTCATAAAGCCTTAGCTGATTTAATTACTTTAAGAGATGAAACTGTTAATGAAAAAGAACCTTTAGTATTATTTGATCCTATTCATACTTGGAAAAGAAAGAAATTTAAAAACTACTATACTAAAGAACTTCAAGTTCAAATATTTGAAAAAGGCAAATGCCTCTATGAATCACCTACTGTTTTAGATATTAAGCAATTTTCAAGAATTGAAACTAATAAATTATGGCCTGAAGTTCTTAGATTTGAAAATCCTCATACTTATTATGTTGATTTATCACAAAATTTATGGTCTTTAAAGCAATCTTTACTTCATAAGTTTACAGATTCTTATGAACATCAAGACTAAACTCAAAATCACTATCACCATATTAGATGGTATTCAAGATACATAAGCAAACAGAGATTAGAATACTTTAAAATATTCTAATCTCTGTTTATTTTAGTAATTAATATTAATATTTTTATCATCATCATATATAGATAAATTTAAGAAACCATACTCTTCCTTCATTATGTCTCTAAAGTTTATATTGCTTGATTCTGTACACTCATTAAAAACACAGTGCTCATTCTCTTGCCTTTCTGATGAATCCCCAACTAATATAGGACATTCCCTATAGCATTCAATTTTCTCTTTTTTATTTGACCAAAATGGACATTTACTCATAAAACCCGCCATCCTTTTTTAACTCTCAAATTTCATAAACTCTCATAATTTATGAGTCAATTATATTACATATTATTATAAAAGTAAAGATTTTACAATAATATATTAAAAAAGCAGCTTTCAAATGAAAGCTACTCCTTCGTAAATATTTTATTTAAATTTCACAAGTGTTTTTAACAACAGAAATATTTATAAGTTCATTTTGAAAAGCTCTAAGTAATGCTTTTTCCAAAACTTTTTCTTTATCAAAATTTGCTATATCCTTACATTCTGAAAAAACTTTATTTTTTTCACCTTTAACATTTTTATAAGTTAATGTTACGTTTGGCTTATCGTATTCTACTTCTAATATCTTGATGCCCCAAGATATATTAGCAAAATCACCATCAACTGTTAACTTTGTTAATTCTTTTAACTTTTCATTATCTTTACTTGGATCATTAACTACTATTAATTCATCTCCAACTTTATACTTTCCCACAAAAATACGCCTCCCTTTAATTCATATATTTGCATCTTTTATCATAGGCTATCTATTCAAAAGTCTGTAATAAAATTTGTGTCTACTCTGTGGAATAATTCCTATTACTTCGAAAAGTATGTTAATAATTTAACATTCACCCCTCAGTTATATTTTAACAAATTTTTTCTTACTATACAATAATTTTTTCACATTTTATATTAAATTTCTATATAGCTTTTTTTAATTATTACAATCTGCTCCATTCACATTCTTTTACATACTAGATACTTGTACTATTAAATAATTTCAAGTATATAAATTCACAAAGAAACGCCTAATTGATAATTATTGTCTACGAATAATTTCAATTGATATTTATTAATATGTATGATATAATTTTCTCATAAATATATTATAAGTGAGGTATCATAAATGGATCATATAGCTTCAATTTTCAAGGAAAAAAAGCTAAAATTAACTCCTCAGAGGCTTGCAGTATATAATTACTTAATTAACACAACTTCTCATCCTTCTGCTGATGTTATATATACAGATATTCATATTCAATATCCTACTATGAGTTTAGCTACTGTATACAAAGCGCTAAAAACATTAGTTGAAGTTGGTTTAATTCAGGAAATAAATGTTGGCGAAGGTAACTTTAGGTATGATGGGAATTCTTTTCCTCATCCTCATTTACAATGTTTAGGTTGTGGTAAAGTTGATGATTTTAAAGATCTGACACTTGATAATCTTAATTCTTTAGCAGAAAATCATACTAATTATAAGATTGTTTCTAATAAAGTTTATTTTTATGGTTATTGTACGAACTGCCAGTAAACATTATTTAGATTATAACTTTAGATATTTTATTTAAAGTTATAATCTTTTTTTATTTTATCACTTCTATATTATTAATATGAACTTAAATATTAACATATAATTTATTGAGGTGATACATAATGAAAATCTTAATATTAAAGAAAAAATTTTTAATTAATACAGTATTTTATATAGAGCTTATAGTTTTTTCTATACTAATCATTCATTTTTTCTATGACAACACTAATTCAAGGCAAACTATTTCTCCAATAAATATTAATCAAACTATGCAAGTAGATTTAACAGGAGATGGTAAAAAGGAACACTTACAACTATTAAATACTCAAAATAAAATCGATTTTAATATAATTTCTTCTAGTAATAATTTTTATCTTTCTGATTCAATTGACGATAAAATGCTTTTTACTAATAATAATCATTGGGAACCTAAAGTTTTTCTTAATGATATTTCTAGAGATAATATTCCTGAGCTTATAATACAAGGTTCAAAAAATGATAAACCTATTTCTTATCTCTTCCATTGGAATAAAAAGAATTTTGATTTGCTCTATTCAAGCAGCAATAATATTTTAGGAATATTAGATTCAAAAAACTCCAAAACGCCTCAATGTTATTCGATCTCTTCCTCAGAAGGTTTAGCTTCATTAAATAGTTTTATGCTCCTTAATGATGTAACTTTAGACACTACTAAAGATAATTTAAATATCCCCTCATTTGATTCTGTAACAAAATTCATAGATTTAGTTCAGCTGCCTTATATATTTGATGATCTTCCTGATATTTTTGCTTCTACTATTGATAAAAAAGATTTGTCTTTGCTTTGGAATTTAGATAAAGATAATTACTCTTACTCTTTTCAAAATGGATTCTTTTACGATTATAAATGGAATGAGTCTTATGAGCCTTCCAGTTTACGTTGGAGATTATCCTTTGAAAAAAGCAGTTTTAAAGGATCTCAAAATGATAAAAATGAATTTATTTTATTATTAGATTTAGAAAAATATAATGCTTCTTACAAAATAAATTCTATACAAAAAATAAAATAAGACCTATGAAAAAAATAATTGAACGATATATAGTTCAGTCTATTATTTTGTGTGAATCATGTGCTCATCGAGTGTATACCAGTCGAGCTTCCTTGTCGCACGAAATAGACTATCATGCTGATTTAATTATGTCTAAAAATTAAAGGCCGCATAATGCGGCCTAAAGGGGGATGAGGGGTTACTTAATGAAGTAAAACTAACATTTCATTAAGTACGTAAGAGAATAATTTTTCTATTACATTTATATTATTGACACATTTTTCTTTTGTATACACTCTTTTTAAATATTTTTTAGATATCTTTAAATTCTCCATTTTTATATGCTTCTATAATTTTATCTATAAACTTTATCCTATCAGGATGAGCGTAACTTTTTAATGCCGTTAAAAACATTAAATTCACATCATTGTCTTTAGCGTCTGTCTCTTTTGTATCCTTCTTATTACTTCTATCTACATTTTGGCTTACAGTTCCTTTTTGATTCGTGTTATTATATTGTTTGTTTTGATTAATGTTTGCATGAATATTTTTATTGAAATCATTATTTTGATTAGTCATATTCCCTTGTGAAAAGCCATTATCTAAGTTTAGCCCCATCATTTTAGCTATTGAACCTAAATTGCCCAAGTTAAATCCATTGGTATTCATTGAAGATAACATACTTCCCATGTTATTAATATCAAAATTTCCCCCTAATAGGCCCATAAGCTGCATAGGATCTATACCAAAAGGTATACTTTTATTATTAACATTACTATTAATATTATTATTATTATTATTATTAGTATCGTTTATTCTTGCACTTTGGTCTCTATGTTTGTGCTTAGCCATTTTTTAATCCTCTCAATTCTAATTGCCTCTTTTTAATATATGTATTTATAATCTAAAATGCTTATGTTTTTGAACATTTTTTTAGAGGGCTAAAAAAGCCCTCTATCCTCTATCTTATTAGCAACACTTAGATTCTTCGCAGCAATTTCCAGAACCTAAAAGATTGGTAAAACATCCACCACATAATAAGAATAGTAAAATAATCAAAAATGACTTATTAGAATTTAATAATCCTGATCCACATGCTATTAATAGAAATAGGATTGGTGTACAACCACTTCCGCCTCCTAACAGACCAGACATTGAATCATTGCAACAGCAATCATGATGTTTCTTTTTACAGCAACATTTATTCTTTCTAGACATATTTATCTCTCCTTCCTAAAAATTTTTAATTTTAACAACCAACATTGGTATTGCAAGGATTTAATCCTCCACAAAAACCAAGGCCGTGATTATTATTACTATTGCAAAGGAATAATATTACTAATAAGAACAAAAATGATGAGCAGTTACTTAATATTCCACCGCCATGATGTCCTCTGTCACAACAGCAATCATCTTCTTTTTCACAACAACAATTTCTTCCTCCACCAAACATCCTATTTTTGCCACAACCACAATAAAATAATATTAATAAAATCCAAATCCAGCTACCAAATCCTCCTTGACCACAGCCAGCGGCTCCTTGACCAAATCCGCCTGGGAAACAACCTCCGCCGAAGCTTGGTCCACAATCGCAACTATCAGTTCTTGAATTACTACAATCGTCATCGCATGAATTTAAACCATTTAGGATATCATTCATTTCCATATATATTCCTCCTTGGAAATATTTTTTTCTTTTTATATTATATATTATTCTTACTCAGAATTTTTGACACATTTATTCTAAATATAATTTTAAATCCATACTTAACAACATAAATTTTAAATGAATATAAAAAACACCTAATTACAAATTTTAAATTTGTAATTAGGTGTTTTTATAAATAAACTCGCTGTCTAATAACTTATTATAAATACATTAATCTAGATCAGTTGCAAATTCTAAGAAAAGATTATCAATCAGTTCATCTGTTCCGTCTTTCTTTAAAGATGAAAAGAAATATAATTTATCATCAGCACATAATTTTAATGTGTCTTTTATTACTTTTTCACTCTTTTTTAATTCATTTTTTGTAATCTTATCGCTTTTTGTTCCAACAACTACAACGTTATATCCAAAATGTTTAAACCATTCATACATCATAATATCATCACCTGTTGGTTTATGTCTTGAATCTACAAGTAAAACAACTCTTTTTAATTGTTCTCTACCTGTTAAATACATTTCAACTGTTTTTCCCCAGCTATCTTTTTCTGACTTTGAAACTTTTGCATATCCATATCCAGGTAAATCAACTAAATAAAAATCATTATTTATAAGAAAAAAGTTTACTAATCTTGTTTTTCCTGGAGTTTGACTAACCTTTGCTAACTTTTTTCTATTTGTTAATGAATTTATTATTGAACTTTTCCCTACATTAGATCTTCCAACAAATGCAACTTCTACTCTATTATCTAGAGGGTATTGCTCTCTTTTTACTGCTGAGGTAATAAATTCTGATTGTTTAATTCTCATTTGTATCCTCTCCAATTAACGCATTTTTTAATACCTCATTTACTTCTCTAGCAGAAATAATCTTCAAATTATTTCTAATTGAAATTGGTATCTTATCTATATCTTTCTCATTTTCTTTTGGAATTATTATAGTATCTACACCAGCTCTAAATGCAGCTAAAGATTTTTCTTTTAATCCACCAATAGGAAGAACTCTGCCTGTTAATGTTACTTCACCTGTCATTGCTACATTATGTCTAACCTTCTTACCTGATAATGCTGATACAAGTGCCGTTACCATAGTAACACCTGCCGATGGTCCATCTTTAGAAACTGCCCCTTCTGGTGCATGTATATGAATGTCTTTTTCCTTATAAAAATACTCATTAATTCCAAACTTAAGTGCATTAGCTCTAACATAACTATAAGCAGTTTTAGCAGATTCCTGCATAACAGTTCCAAGCTTTCCTGTAAGTTCTAGTTTTCCTGAACCAGACATAACCATAGCTTCTATAGGAAGTGTATCTCCACCATAGGCTGTCCATGCCATACCATTTACTACACCAATTTTGTCTATATTATCAATTTTATCAAACTCAAATATTCTTTTACCTAAAAGTGTTTCAACTTCTTGGACATTTACTACATATTCCTTCTTTTTTTGCTTTAGCATTTCTGCTAAGGCCTTTCTTGTAAGTGAACTTAACTTTCTTTCGAGTCCACGAACTCCTGATTCTCTTGTATATCCTACTATAACTTCTGTAATAGATTCATCTTCTATTTTAATTTTATCAGTTGGAATATCTAGTTCTTTAAATATCTTAGTTATTAAGTGATTCTTAGCTATATTAAACTTTTCTTCATAAGTATATCCTGATACTTCAATAATTTCCATTCTATCTAAAAGAGGTCTTGGTATAGTATCTAAGGTATTTGCTGTTGCAATAAACATAACCTTTGATAAATCAATTGGCACTTCTAAATAGCTGTCTCTAAAATCTTTGTTTTGTTCACTATCTAATATTTCTAATAATGCATCAGATGGATCACCTTTATAATTTGAGCTCACTTTATCTATTTCATCAAAAAGCATAAGTGGATTTATAGACTTTGCTTCCTTTAATGCATAAACAATTCTTCCAGGAATCGCACCTACATAAGTCTTTCTATGTCCTCTAATTTCAGATTCATCTTTCATTCCGCCAAGTGATATTCTTGTGTATTTCCTATTAATAGCATTAGCTATAGATTTTGCAATAGATGTTTTCCCAACCCCTGGAGGACCAACTAAACAAAGAATCGGACCTTTTTGAGATTTACTAAATTGTTTTACAGCTAAATACTCTATAATTCTATCTTTAACATCTTCTAAGCCATAATGTTCACTTTCTAAAACTGCTCTTGCCTTAATGATATCAATGTTTTCCTTAGTATATTTTCCCCAAGGAATGTCCAATATCCAATCTAAATATGCTTTAATAACATTACCTTCTGAAGATGTAGCACTCATATTTTTAAGTCTTGATAATTCATAGATAACTTTTTCTTTTACTTCCTTAGTAAGCTTTGCTTTCTCAAGCTTTTCTTCATACTTTGCTATTTCTTTCTTTTCTTCATCACCTTCGCCTAATTCTTCTTGAATTGCTTTTATTTGTTCTCTTAGGTAATATTCCTTTTGTTCCTTTGCAACAGTATTCTTTACCTTACTCGCAATCTTTTTTTGAATTTTAGCTATAGAAATTTCAACTTTAACTCTTTCTAAGACTTTTTCTGCTCTTTCTTTCAAATCTACAGTTTCTAGTACTTCTTGCTTTAACTTTTCATCATTAATCGCATATGAAGCTACCATATCTACAAAGTCACTTGGTTTTTCAGATGAACTTATTACTTTAATAAATTCTCCATAATTTTCTTCATTAAGCTTTAGTAATTTTAGAAACTCTTTATCTAAATATTTAATATAAGCATCTAGTTCTTCACTATTAACTACTTTATCTCCTAATTTTTCTATTGAAACCTTTATATAATCTTCTTCATCCTCTATATACTCAACTATTTTAGCTCTTTCTTTACCTTCTACAAGAACTCTAATAGTATTATCAGACATTTTTAGGATTTGCTTTATTTTACATATAGTTCCGATTGAATAGATTTCATCTTGATTCGGTTCCTCTACCACAGAATTTTTTTGACCTACAAGAAAAACTTCTTGTCCATCTAACATAGCTTGTTCAATAGCTGCTGTAGATTTTTCTCTTCCCACATCAAAATGTACAACCACATTAGGAAAAACAGTCAAACCTCTTAAAGGAATTAGTGGAAGTGTATATAACTTTTTCATTTTACTATTTCCCCCCATATCATATTACATTATTTATTTTGACTTATTTAGTATACACATAATAGATAACTTTTTCAATGATTCTTAATATAAAAAACTTGCTATTACCTTAGTGTCCTTATAAAATAAGCAAAATAATAACATTTATTCATATATGAGTAATTTAATATAATTACTATTAATTTATTTATTATAACATATATATTAAAATTTGAAAGAAAAGTTGCGAGATAAAAATAAGCTATTAAAAATAGAACTTCATTTTCTATTTTTAATAGCCTAAAAGCTTTTTCATTTGAATTTCATCTTTTTTTAATTATTTAAAATATTATTACCTTCTGCAGATAATATTTCTTTATCATTTTCATTAATTATATCTAAATTCTCTATAGCAATTTTAATTACCTGTTTAAAATTCCTCACTGAGATTACTTCTATTTCACATATTTCCTCTAGTGCTATATCATAATTTTCGTAAGGAATTATAACTTTTTTTGCTCCACCCTTAAAAGCTGCAGATATTTTTGCTTTTACTCCTCCTATAGCTTTTACAGCTCCTAATATACTTATTTCCCCTGTCATTGCCACAAATCTATTTACTTTTTGCTTAGTTATTGCACTATATATAGCTGTTGCAATACTTATTCCTGCTGAAGGTCCATCAACAGGCATTCCTCCTGGAATATTAACATGTATATCATATTTATCTGTACACAAGTCAAATAAGTTATCTAAAACTGTAAGTACATTTTGTACTGATGAATAAGCTGTACTTTTCATCTTAATTTTTTTATTGTTATTAGTTATTTCCTCTTCTTCCACAATCCCTGTTACCTTAAGTTCGCCTCTCCTATTATTAACTTTTTTACAGCTAACCTCAAGTGGCATTAACATACCAATATTAGCTCCATATACTGCTAACCCATTAACAACTCCAATTCTTGATTTTGATGGAATTTTATTAGATATTATTTTATTATATTGACCATTTTCTAATACCCACTTAATATCTTCTAATGTTATTTCTATTCTATCTTCATTAATTGCAATTCCAGAAGCTAATTGTATTAAATTTATCACTTCTCTTCCATTAGTACAATACTTACTAACTTCATCGACTGCTCCTAATTCAATTTCTAATCCAACTTTCTTAACAGAATTCATAGCAATTTGTGATATTTCTTCAGGTAATAAAGCTCGAAAAAATATTTCAACACATCTTGATCTTATAGCTGGAATTATTTCTTCTGGAGCCCTTGTAGTTGCACCTATTAATCTAAAGTCTGCTGGAAGTCCATTATCAAATACTTCCTTTATATATTTAGGCATATTAGCATCCTCAGAATTATAATATGAACTATCTAAAAATACTTTTCTATCTTCTAATACTTTTAAAAGCTTATTTAATTCAATTGGATGAAGCTCTCCAATTTCATCTAAAAACAAAACTCCTCCATGAGCTTTAGTTACTGCCCCTGCCTTTGGTTGTGGAATACCTGCAATTCCTAATGAGCCTGCTCCTTGATATATAGGATCATGAACTGAACCTATAAGAGGATCAGCAATTCCCCTTTCATCAAACCTTAGAGTAGTGGCATCTAATTCAACAAACTTTGCTTTAGCAGTAAACGGTGATACCTTTGATTTTTTAGCTTCTTCTAATACAAGCCTAGCTGCTGCTGTTTTTCCTACTCCCGGTGGCCCATAAATAATAACATGCTGTGGATTAGGTCCACATATCGCTGCTTTTAATGCTCTGATCCCTTTTTCTTGGCCTACTATTTCATCAAAAGATGAAGGCCTGCTCCTTTCTGTTAGAGGCTCTGATAAAGATATCTGCCTGAGTCTAATTAAATTATTAAGTTCCTTTGTATTTTCTCTATCAATTACAATGCTTTTACTTCTAGTTTGCTGCTTATTTATTGAATTGAATATTACATAAACCATAAGAATTAAAACTACAATTTGTAAAATCATAAATATATTCGTCATAATCATTAAATATATTTATTAATAAATATTACACAGCATTATTTGCCGTATTTTATTATTAGAAATATACTTTTCCTCCTTCTACTTTTATATCTACTATTATTTGCTTAATATAACAAATATATTCTTAATTTATAAATTAAATAAAAAATACTTTCTACAACTTATCCAAGATTCCATAGATAAAGTGGCAGAAAGTATTTAATTACTTTAATAAAAAAATTCCCCCACCTTTAATTTTATAATTAAAGGTGGGGGAATTTGAAAAAATCTAAGCAGATTCTATATCTTTTTTAGTTCTAGCTTTCACTAAACTAGGTCTAACTTTTCCTTCTTCAAGTCTTTCAATTGTAGGTTCTTTCTTATCTTTAATAGCTTCTTCGGTTATAATAACCTTAGTAATTGTATTATCAGAAGGTATTTCATACATTACTTCGTTCATTATATCTTCTATAATAGCTCTTAATCCTCTAGCTCCTGTTTGTCTAGTGATAGCTTCTTCTGCAATTGCATCTAAAGACTTTTCATTAAAATCTAACTTAACATCATCTAACTCAAACAATTTCTTATATTGTTTTACAAGAGCATTTTTAGGTTTAGTTAAAATTTGGATTAATGCTTCTCTATCTAAAGATTCTAATGTAACAAGTATTGGAAGTCTTCCAACAAATTCTGGAATCAAACCAAACTTCAATAAATCAGCTGGCATAATTTCCTTAAGTAAACTTCCAACATCTTTTTCATGTTTACCTTGAATTTGTGCACCAAATCCCATAGAACTCTTTCTTGTTCTATTTTCAATTATTTTATCAACTCCATCAAAAGCTCCACCACAAATAAATAATATATTAGAAGTATTTATTTGTATGAATTCTTGATGAGGATGTTTTCTTCCGCCTTGAGGTGGAACAGATGCAACTGTTCCTTCTAATATTTTTAATAGTGCCTGTTGTACACCTTCTCCTGATACATCACGAGTAATAGATGGATTTTCAGATTTTCTTGCAATCTTATCTATTTCATCTATATATATTATTCCTCTTTCAGCTTTTTCTACATCATAATCTGCATTTTGAATTAACTTAAGAAGAATATTTTCAACATCTTCTCCAACATACCCTGCTTCTGTTAATGTTGTAGCATCAGCTATTGCAAAAGGTACATTTAAAAATCTTGCTAAAGTTTGTGCAAGTAATGTTTTACCTGAACCAGTTGGTCCTAGTAGTAAAATATTACTTTTAGATAATTCAACATCTATATCTTCTTTATTAGTATTAATTCTCTTATAATGATTATAAACAGCTACTGATAAAGATTTTTTTGCTCTTTCTTGCCCAATAACATAAGAGTCTAAATATTCTTTAATTTCATTTGGCTTTGGGACACTTTTAGGATCAAAGTCGACAGTTTCTTGAAATTCATCTGCTATTATTTCTGAACATAATTCAATACATTCATCACAAATATATACTCCTGGACCTGCAATTAATCTTTTTACTTGTTCTTGAGTCTTTCCACAAAATGAACACTTTAACTGTTTCTTTTCATCATATTTAGCCATATTTTCACCTCACTTAAAACTATAAATTAAAATTTTCTTCTATTTATCTTTCCCTAATTTATGTGTAGTTATTACTTCATCTACTAATCCATAAGCTTTAGCTTCATCAGCACTCATGAAATTATCTCTTTCTACATCTGCCTTAATTGTTTCTAAAGGCTTCCCAGTAGTTTCACTTAAGATTTTATTTAAAGAATCTTTAATTTTTAATATTCTTTTTGCATGTATTTCAAAATCTGTTGCTTGGCCTTGGAATCCTCCAAGTGGTTGATGAATCATTATTTCCGAATTTGGAAGTGCATATCTTTTGCCCTTAGCTCCACATGTAAGTAAGAATGCTCCCATTGAAGCTGCCATTCCAATACATATTGTTGATACATCACATTTAATATATTGCATAGTATCGTAGATAGCCATTCCAGAAGTTATAGATCCACCTGGACTATTTATATATAAATAAATATCTTTATCTGGATCTTCACTTTCTAAAAATAATAATTGTGCCACTATTAAATTGGCAGTATCATCATTTACTTCTCCACTTAACATGATTATTCTTTCTTTTAATAATCTTGAAAATATATCATAGGAACGTTCTCCCCTACTTGTTTGCTCTACAACCATTGGTACTAAACTCATGTAAATCCTCCCTTTTAATATTATATTTCTATCTAAGTTTAATTATATATTCTTTTTCTTAGTTTGTTAATTAATATTTGAATAAATTGCCAGAAAAATTTTTTTTCTGGCAATTTATTAATCCATATTACTTATTTTATATTATATCTTAAAATAAATTATTTGCAATTTTCTTTTATAAATTTAAGAGTATTTTCGATTACTATGTCTTTTTCAATCATGCTCTTTTGAGATTTAGCTAAAATTTTAGCCATCTTTTCTGGATCCTTAGGTCCATAAATTTTTCCTAATTCAAGAGCTCTTGCATTTAATTGTTCTTCTGTAGCTTTGATTTCTTCTGCCTTAGAAATTGCTTCAAGAATTAAATCAGCTTTAACTTTTCTTTCTGCATTTTCTTTCATGAACTCTCTCATTTTTTCATTTGTGTTTCCAGTAAATTCCATATATTGTTCTAAGCTTAATCCTTGATATTTTAATCTTCCTTCAAGGTCTTGCATCATAGCATCAATTTCTTTGCTTACCATAACTTCTGGAATATCCATCTTTGAATTTTCAATTATTGCAGTAATAACAGCTTCTTCAAATTCTCTTTCAGCTTTTTCATCATTATTTTTTACTAATGTATTTTTAAGATTTTCCTTTAATTCAGCAAATGAATCAACTGCTGCTACATCTTTAGCAAATTCATCATCTAATGCTGGTAATTCTTTAACTTTAATTGATTTAATTTCAACTTCAAACATTGCTGCTTTTCCGTTTAATTCATCTTTACCATAAGCTTCTGGGAAAGAAACATTAACTTCTTTCTTATCAGCTATTGCTAAACCAATTAATTGATCTTCAAAGTTATCTATAAAAGTACCTGATCCTATTTCTAAAGAGTAATCATTTCCTTCTCCACCTTCAAAAGCAGTTCCGTCTATGTATCCTTTAAAATCTATAACAGCTATATCGCCTTTTTCTATAGTACCGTCTTTTTTAACTTCGATTCTAGCATTTTTTTCTTGCATTTCAGCAATTTGCTTTTCTATTTCACTGTCTTCTACTTCATATACAGGTTTCTTTATATCTAATCCCTTGTATTCTCCAAGTTCTATTTCTGGATAAGTAGTAACTGTTGCAGTATAAACTAATTCTTTACCTTCTCCAAGTTCTACAATATCAATTTGTGGATAATCTACAGGTCTGATATTTTCTTCAGTTAATGCTACTGGATATGATTCATCAATAGCAAAGTTTACAGCATCATCATAAAATGCTTCCACTCCATAGAATTTTTTAACCATTGCCATTGGAACTTTTCCTTTTCTGAATCCAGGTATATTATATCTACTCTTATTTTTATTATAAGCTTTAGTTAATGCTGCATCAAATTTTTCAGCTTCAACCCTTATTTCTAATTTTATCACATTTGTTTCTACTTTTTCCACGTTAGCTTTCATTTTATTCTTTCCTCCTAAAAATAGTGTACATCTTAAATTTAACTAAGTCATTATACCATAAATCTCTAAATTTTATCAAATAATTTATTATAATATATGCTTACTGAACAGAATTACCATTTACATCTATATAATAAACTCTTCCATCAACATTAACTTTTACACCTTTTTCTTCTTTTTCACCAATCTCTATATTAGTTCCAGCCAACTCCCAGAGCACTTTATCTTCACCAGATTGGATATCAGTCATCCACAAATATTGTTTTAGGTTACTGCCTCCAAAATATGGCCTATTAGTAACAAACATTATTTTTTCTTCATTTATAAATTTTGAATTTACATTCCACAAATATTGTGGATTTCCCTTTATGGTGTCTGCTTTTGTAAAAACTCCACCACTACTAGAAATATATTGTTCTTTAGATAATACTTTAGCAGTGCCTTCTACATTATACAAAGTAATTAAAGCATTATTATCTGTTACAAGAATTTGCTTTCCAGATGGACTAATATTAAAACTAATATTTTTTTCGCTAGTTTCTAAAGTTTTAAACACTTTCCCGCCATTACTATCACTTGTATAAATAGCTTTTGCGATATTTCCACTCATTAAAGCTACATCTATTGATTGTTCTACTGGTTTTACCGGTTCTTCTTTTATTGGCTCCTTCTTTTCTTCATTTGTAATTTCCTTATTTTCAACTTTTGTCTTTTCTTCAACATTAGTAGTATCACTATCAATCCATGCTTGTATATTTTTTTTAATGTTTGTATAATCTATGGGATTATATATAACTTTAACTATTATTCCCGATATTACTACTAATATACCCAAAGAAATAATTATGGTATTTCTTCTTCTTTTTCTCATTCTCTTTTCATATTCTTTACTAAAAATACTTGGCTTTCCCAAAGATGGCTCCCTCCAAATCTTTTTAATCTATTTAAATTATAAACAAATCCATTATATATTATTATTTTCTTTAAATCCACAATATATTTAATATTTTTATAATTCTCCAAAATTCTTATAAATTCATATTATTTTTTGCAACTTTTTTTGCTTTTGCAGCCACTACAGTTACTATTCTTATTTCCACCTTTTAAACAGCATCCTCCACATTGAAGCATTCCTGCTTCTTTCAATTCCTCCAATGTGAGATTACACACATTTTCTGAATATTCTTCATAATCTATAGTATCTTTTAATAAATTTTCCTTACTAATTTTAATCATATATTTTTCTCCCTTATAGTTAGTTATGTACTGTATATATATTTTAACGCTTTTGCTTATTTGATTCTATAGGATTTCTTTTCTAAAATCAAACTATTTATCCATATAGTTATTTTTTTAAAAAAATATTCATTCTTATCTTTATCATAAAATTATCGCAATATTAAAAATCATTGTTTTTTTATTTCTTTATTGTATAATAAATTTATTAAATAGTAATGCCCATACACTTTATAGTATATTCTATAAAGTTTTATAATTTTATAATTATTATGTTCATTTATCCCTTTCTCAAATGAACATACAAAGAGGTGTTTCAAATATGATAAAAATCATTTTGAAACACCTTTCTTTTTCTATCTATGAACTTTTACCAAATGATATTTGCTAAATATAAAATTATTGGTATTGTCGCTAATGATAATAGAGTACTTAATCCAACTAATTTTGCACCATATTCATAATTTCCCCCATACATTTGAGAAAACATTGGTACTGTAAGCCCTACTGGTGTAGACATTGCCATTAAAACCACTGTTTTAATTTCTACGAGCTCCGCTGGTAAGAACTTAAATAATACTATGATCACTATTGGAATTATAATAAGTTTTACAAAACATACAAAATAAGCATGTCTATCAGAAAATAGTGTAATAATTTTAGACTTTGCTATGTAAGTTCCTAAAAGAATCATAGCAATAGGAGTATTAGTTCCTCCCACTAAATTAAAAGCACTATAAAGAATCGTAGGTAATTTTATTGGTGAGATAAAAATCAGTAATCCAAATACTACTGCAATAATTCCCGGGTTTAATACTAAGCTTCTAACTGTAATCAATTTTTTATTACCTGATACCATGTAAATTCCATAAGTATAACTTAGTATTCCAAAACAAACTAAGTATGCAGATAAAAAGAAAACTTTATCAATGCCCATAATACTAGTAACCAATGGTATTCCTATAAATCCTGCATTTGCAAATCCAATCGCAAATTTATCAATATTTTGATTTTTCTTAAATATAATTTCTCCTATAAGAAAGCCAATTAACATGGCACCTAAAGAAATAATAAAAGAAATTACAAGTTCCTTTAATTTAATCATAGAAAATTCCATTTGATAACGTGTAAGCATAATTAATGGGTTAATAACCCAAACCAACAAATTTGATAACTGCTTTGTTCCTTCTTCATTAATTAATTTTTTGCGGTATACAATAAATCCTATTGCCATAAGTACATACATAATACTTACTTGTTCCACAATCGTGAAAATAATCTCCATTTTTTTGCCCTTTCACTATAATTTTTTCTATTTATGCATTAATAATATTAATCTTTTTATATTATAGCATGAGATTATTTTTATCGACATTTTATATTTATTCAATCAACTCATCACATAGTAAGAGTTTTATAGTTTTCTTGTATAAAAAAAGAAATACCTGTTTTAAAGGTATTTCTTAAACTCTTCTCTATAATCAAATTTTCTTCTTAAATATAATATTAAAATCATTAACCTTAAATTATGTATTGTAAACTAAATATCGCTTTGCTCATTATCACTTATTTTTTTTACTAATACTTTACTTATTCTCTTCCTATCACATTTCAATATAATAAATTCATAATTCTTATAAGTAATCTTTTGCTTAACCTTAGGGTATGACTTTAGCTGAAAATAAATCCAGCCTCCAATAGTATCTATATTCTCATCTTCAATATCTGTCTCTAGCAGTTCATTAATATCTTCAATAATAACTTTTCCATCCACAACATAGCTGCCATTTTCAGTCTTCCTTATATCTTCTTCTCCATCATCATCAAATTCATCTTGAATTTCCCCAACGATTTCTTCTAAAATATCCTCTATAGTTACGAGTCCTGCTGTCCCGCCAAATTCATCAATAATTATTGCCATTTGTGATTTTTCAATTTTAAACGTCTTAAATAACTCACTTATTGACAATGATTCTGGAACAAATTTAATTTCTCTAATGATTTCTTCTATATTTTCATTACCATCAAATTTTAATCGATATAAATCCTTAATATGTATAAACCCAATAACATTATCTTTACTATCTCTACATATTGGATATCGAGTTAACTGCTCTTCTAATGCATAATTTATTATTTCATCAAAAGAATCATCAATGAAAATACATGCCATATCAGTACGAGGTATCATTATTTCCTTTACTGTTTTCTCCGAAAAATCAAAAATATTATCTACAAAAGTTAATTCAGTTTGATCTATTAATCCATGCTTATAGCTGTCTTCAACTAAAAGCTTAATTTCTTGATCTGTATGGGCTGCTTCATGTTCATCAACTTGTGAAATTCCAAAAATCTTCAAAACTAAATTCGTACTATAATTGAAAGACCACATTACTGGATAAGTTATCTTATAAAACATTATAAGTGGCAATGCTGTATACATAGCTATCTTTTCCGAACTAATAATTGCTAATGATTTAGGAACTAATTCTCCAAGGACAATATGAAGTCCAGTTATAATGGAAAATCCCAAAATAAATGAAATTGAATGTGATGTATATTCTGACAAATTGAATAAATTAAATACTGGCATTAACATATCTGCAACAGCTGGTTCTCCAACCCATCCAAGACCTAAAGATGCTAAAGTGATTCCTAACTGACATGCAGATAAATATGAATTTAAATCTCTAACAACCTTTAATGTATTCTTTGCATTTTTATTTCCATCAATTGCTAATGTCTCTATTCTAGATTTCCTCACCTTTACCATTGCAAATTCTGTAGCTACAAAAAAACCATTCATAAATACAAGTAAAATTACAATAATAATATTTATTATACTAATCATATACTGATAAATTCCTTCCTAAAATCGTTCTATAATATACATTCCTATTTATATACTATTTTTAATAATAATTAATATTATACCACAAACAATCACTATATATTTAAATTATATATGTTTAATATATTTTATTTATAAATATATTTAATTAATTCCGCAATTATACTATCTAAAAATCATTTTTATTATTTATTAATGCATAATTTATTTAATAAAATTCAACTATTATTTATAATCATTAAAGAGACCCTTCATTATTGAAAGTCTCTTCATAAAATATATTTTAGTTAATTATTTCATCAATATTAACTGTTAAACAATTAGTCTTTAAATTTTTACATTTACATTCGTCCTTAATTTCACAATTAGACTTAAAAGACATTTCGTTATTTTCTTCATCCTTATGATGCATATGATGATCAACCATATGCATATATTCTAAATCTTCCATTACCATCATCTCATGCTCATGATTTTTATCCATCATTTCATGTTTCATATCCATAACCTCGTCTTCGCCCATATGCGTCATTTCATGCTTCATTTCCATCATTTCGTAGTCCATTTCTATCATTTTGTTGCCCATTTCCATTATTTCATGAATATCTTTTCCATGTTCCATCATCTCATGATCTATAGAAAGAATGTTTTCAATTTGTACTTGTCCATCATAGCTAATATTTTTAGTATCACCCAAAATAAATCCATGCATAAATGGAGGTTTAGGCATCTCTTTAGGTATGATAGGTTTAACTTCCTTAATATATTTTTCTACTACTTTAGGTACCGTATCTTCTCCTGTTAAAAGAAAAGGCGTATGCTTTCCCATATGAGCAAATAATACTCCAGCTATAATTTCCATTGGATGATTCAAATCTCCAAACGTAAATGCATGTCCATCTCTATAATTTCTAGCCCATCCAAATTCAGTTTTAGAATCTTTATACTTAGAAAAATGGACTGCTGTATCATAAGGATCTGCACCCTCTATTCTCTCCAGTCTTTTAACATTATCTAACTTGGATAAATATCTTTCAACATCTTTTGATATTGTTTTAGTTGAACCTATAATATAAATATTAATATTGTTAAATCTTTTAATAACTTCTAATGTACAGCACGGTATTCTATTCTTTTGTACAAACAAAATAGGATCCCCATGATGTGCAGACCAATACCCTGAAACAATACCTTCTGAATAGTCTTCTCCTGAAATTATAAGAATATTTTTAAAATCTTCTCTTACACTTGGTATTATACATGCAGTTTCATAATGATTCCGGCCTGCTATATGATGTATTTTAAATCCATAACTCTTAAGTTTTAGTGATACCTTTCTTGAAATATTACCTACCAAAATTACATGAATTCCTTTATATCCTTTAGGTGATAACCTTTGAATTTCATTTAATGTTTCTTCATTTAAACTTTTCCCATCAGTAAGTAAAATAGGTGCATTAATTGGAAAATGAACTAAAGATGCTGCTCCAATTCCATCAAAAACTTCATTTTTATTTATTAATATCACTGCATTTGGTTTCATATTAGCAAATCCAATTCTTGATATTTCAATAGATATATCTATTGGATTATCCCCACAAACCCTTGTAGTATTTAATGTATATGGACAATTTTCTAAGCAATGGTCCATTAGTTTCCTCCTAAAAACTTTATCAATACCTATAATATGAATAATCAATCTATTCTGCTATAACAAAAAAGAAACCCTAAATTTAATGTATTTCTTTAATAATATTTGTAAAAGACCTCTACCTATTAGTTAATAGATAGAGGCCATTAATTTATGATTTTATTGTTTTATTGTTAGTTACTTATTTGACTTACACTAAAAGTTCCTTCAACAAGACTATTAGGATTAAATACATGTTCTATTCTAGGTAATGATATTCCTAAAGTCTCACGAAGCACATCTTCTACTGTTTCTACTGGTAAGATAGTTAATTCATTCTTAACTTCTTCTGGAACATCTTTTAAGTCAATTAAATTTTCTTTTGGAATTAATACTTTTGTTATTCCAGCTCTTTGAGCTCCAAGTAGCTTTTCTTTAAGTCCTCCAATTGGAAGCACTGCTCCCCTTAGAGTAATTTCTCCTGTCATAGCAAGCTTTGAATTTACTTTTATACCTGTAAAAAGTGATGCAAGTGCAGTAAATAATGCAATTCCTGCTGAAGGTCCATCTTTAGGAACAGAACCTGATGGAACATGAATATGAAGATCTCGTTCCCTAAAGTTTACAACGTTCATTGGTAATCTTGATTTTAATAAACTTAAAGAAATCTTTGCTGATTCTTTCATAACATCCCCTAGTTGGCCTGTTAAAGTAACTTGTCCACTTCCAAACATATCAGTAGCTTCAATGAATAATATTTCTCCTCCAACTGATGTCCAAGCTAGTCCTGTAACAACACCTGGTGGATTGTCTTCTTGAGCTTTATCATGACTAGAAACTTTTCTACCAAGTAAATCATTTAATTCTTCTATAGTAACTTTAAATGGTAATTCTACTTTGTTAGATACAATTTTTTCTGAAGTAACTCTTGCAATTGTTGCTAATTGCTTTTTAAGTCCTCTTACTCCAGCTTCTAGAGTATATTCACTGATAATTTTTTCCAATGCTTCATCTTCTATAACTAATTGTTCTTTATTTATTCCATGATCTTCAAGTACTACTGGAATTAAGTGTCTTTTACCAATATGGAATTTTTCATTTGCAGTGTAACTTGATATATTAATTATTTCCATTCTATCTAATAAAGGTCTAGGAATAGTATCTAAGGAATTAGCTGTAGCTATAAAGAATACTTCTGATAAATCATATGGCAAATCTAAATAGTGATCAGTAAAAGTATCATTTTGTTCTGGATCTAGTACCTCTAATAATGCACTAGCTGGGTCTCCATTATAACCTGTCATTAGTTTATCTATTTCATCTAGAATCATAACTGGATTTTTTTCTCCAGCCTTTTTGATTTCTTGTATAATTCTTCCTGGCATTGCTCCCACATAAGTTCTTCTATGACCTCTAATTTCTGCTTCATCACGTACACCACCTAAGCTTAACCTTGTATATTTTCTGCCAAGAACTTCAGCAATACTTTTACCTAAGCTTGTCTTACCTGTTCCTGGAGGTCCAACTAATAATAAAATTGATCCTTTTTTATTCTTTTTAAGTTCCATAACTGCTAGATGTTGTATTATTCTATCCTTTACTTTTTGAAGTCCATAATGCTGATCATCTAAGATTTGTCTTGCTTCTTCTAAATTTGGAATTTTACCTTCTATTGCCTTCCAAGGAAGTTGAATTAATAATTCTAAATAGTTACGTATAACATTATAGTCAGAACTATTTGGACTTTGGTTTTCTAGTTTTTGTAATTCCTCTAAAGCAGCTTCCTTTATTTCTTTTGGCATTTCTGCTTCTTCAATTTTACTTAAATAGTCTTTTGTCTTGCTATTATTACTCTTTCCTTCATTTAATTCACTTTGTATAGCCTTTAATTGTTCTCTTAACACTGATTCTCTATAATTTTTATTAGCAGATTCAGCTAATTTTTCTGTCATTTCAAATTGTAACCTTAAAGTTTCTTTTTGTTTTAGAATGTAATCCATAAACTTAAGTCCTCTATCTTTTATGGATTGAGTTTCTATTAGGTCATACTTTTCCTCATTTGAAAGTGGAGTAAATTGAGCAAGATAACCTATAAGTCTATTTAGGTCCTTCTTTTCCTCTACTTTTTTCATAAATTCATCTGAGCCTTTGAAATTTTCGCTAATTTCTCTAGTAACCTTCTTTATATATTCCACCATTTCTTCTTGGCTCTTTTCTGTAAGATCAATTAAATCTGATGCAAGCTCAAAATCAGCTATAAGAGAATCGCTTCCTACAGTAATATCTTTAACTTCTACTCTATCTAATACTTTAATTGTTACTTTATATCCTTTTTCTCTTTTTTCAAGTGCATCTACTTGAAATAGAACTCCAACTTTATGAAAATCTTCTTTCTTTAAACTCCCTTGGTCAAAATTTTTCATTAATGGTACTGCAATCTTATATTGACCTTCTTTACTTAAATCTTCAATTTGTTCTGCTCCAACTTTAGTCAATCTTAATATATGAACCATTCCTGGTAACAAAACTATATTTGATATTGGCATTACTATTCCTTTTTTAATTCTTTCATCTAAATTCATCATTTTAATCATCCTCTCTTTAACTCTCTTTTAAGTGAATGTTCATTTATTAATTTTTAAAATAACAACGAGATTTTTTTGTAATTATACTGTCACAAAATCCTCTCGCTTAAATTATACTAGCAAAGCTATCTGCATAATCATTGTCATTTCTTTTAATAATTCTACTTGTTGAACATCCTCTATGCACTGATTGATAGCAATCTTTTTTACTGGTGAAAATAGTATTGCTATTAAATTATCATTTCTAAAGTCTTTTAAGATTTTCTTTGTTTTCAATTCATCTAGCAATTTATTTAAATTACTTATGCCCGTACGCTGTGAACATTGATTTGCTAGTGCAGGACAGCTTGAAAATTGATCTACAAAATGAAAAATCTCACCATTTTCTTTAATATACATATAATATTCTTTGACGAGTATTTCAATAAACTCTTTTCCACCATTAACATTATTGAGCTTACTAAGTAAATATTCAAAAATCTCTTCAGAATATTCAAGATACATATCTTGAAGCATTACCTCTTTATTTTCATAATAAATATAAACTGTAGCTGGAGAAACTCCTGCTGCTTTGGCTATCTTTGAAATAGAAGTACCATGAAATCCTTCTTGAAGTATTAATTTAATAACCGCTTCCTTTATACTTTTTTCTTTTTCATCATCTCTTCTTCTCATTTTTAACACCTCTATTATGTTTCTATAATAAACGATCATTCACTTATTGTCAATATATATTTTAATATAATTATTAAATAAAAAGAGAAATACCTAGATTACAGCTATTTCTCACATAATTTCTATTTTTCAATTTTGTTTTTATTAAATCTATCTACTAAACTTTCCAATTACTGAAATAAGCTTTATTTTTATCTAAATAGTTTTTATCAATTGTTATTTTAGTTCCATCATCAATTTTACTTGTATCTGATATAGGTACTGGATTGCATCCACCCTTGGTTTTACCTACCATATCAGCACTGAATCTATTTCCACAGTTTTGGCACACCAATTCATTACCTTCTTGCACGTAGTAGCCTTTTCCCGAACTATAACATACCTGGCAAGTATTCAAAGCAGTTCTTATTGTCCCATCACTAGACTTCAGTGCCAGAACCTCCATTTTAATACCATTTGATTCATATGGATAAAATTTTACTTTGTTAGAGATTTCTGATTTATTAATTTCTATTCCTGATACAATATTTGTTGTTGCTTTATTAGTGGCTTCACTCTTACTTTCCTTGCTACTATTACTTTCTTTATTACCGCTACTTGAATTGCTGCTATTACTAGCTGCATTATTAGTCTTACCTTCACTGCTATTACTTGCAGATGAGCACCCTGCTAGAGCAAATATACCAATTACAGCTACTCCTATAATAATAAGCTTTTTATAATTACTCGGCTGTTTCTTTCCCAAAGCTTTTTGCTCATTTGTTGCTTTATTTTTTCCCATCTAAATTCCTCCTAATATTTGCATTTTTAATACATTATAACTATAAATTATGTAGATTTTATGAAGAATTATTAATTCATTATTTTCTATTTGCTAAAATATTGGTTTCTGATTTCTTCTAAATCTATGATATTTATATCATCTACTACTTGGATAACTGTTAATACATTACTTGAATTTACTATTGCATATTTGCCCACCTTATCAAGCTTTACCTCCATAGTAATTAATCCTTTTATAACATCAATTGATGCCATACTTTCTTTAGTATCACTATTTATTATTTCAAATTTTTCATCTAAATTATCAAAGGCCCTTAAATCTAATGATATCCTAGTATTCATACCCTTATTTGCAACTAAAATAAGCGGCTCAAGTTCATAACCTATTCCCCTTATATTAATTGTCTGTATATTATTTGATATAATAGTCTTTTTAATTAATCTGTCAGTTGATACTTGATTTAAATCATCACCGTAAATACTTGGAGCTCGTTCTTCTTGTATTGATTCATCTGATTTTGATGTATCCACCGTATCTAGATTATCTGTCACTTTAATTGAACCTTTAATCATTCCCATCCAACAGCTAAAGTTAATATCTTCATCACTTGGAGTAAATTCGATTATATTTTCTCCAGACTTTATAGTATGTTCTTGATTTAAAACAGGGATAGCAATTGCATTATTACATGGATTTATAGCATCGCCTTTTATAATCCACTTTACTTTGACATTCTTTTTAACATAAAATTGATTTGGAGTAAATCCACTACCATCTACTGTCATAGTTATTTCTTGAACTCCATCCTTCAGTATAGCTTTACCCAAATCCGATTGAGATGAAGAACTAGCTATAGAATTTCCCTTAATATCCATAAAATTTGCTATTCCTACACCTGCAAGTGCAAGTCCTCTATTTCCCATAATAATTCCAAGAATTATTACTAAAAAACCGCTCATCTTCAATATCTTTTTTGTATAACCTTTACTTAGAAGTCCTGATAATGCACCAAAAGTCAGCATTAATGGAACTGTTCCTAATGAGAATAAAAACATTGCTAAAGCACCTTTTCCAGCACTTCCAGTACTCAAAGCATATAATTGCATTGTTTGAAGTGGTCCACAGGGCATTAATCCATTTAAAAGACCAACTAAAAATGGAGTTTTAGGTTTCTTTTTCACGGAACACGCAGACCAAGGCAATCTTATATTCAGCTTTCTAAAGATCTTAAAACCAACCATATTTAATCCTAAAATAACCATAAATATACCTGCAAATATTTGCATTGCTGATTTTACAGTTAATGAAAGAGATAGTACTGAACCCAATGATCCTACGATGCCTCCTATTAATGTATAAGCAGTCACTCTGCCAGCATTATATAATATAGCAGGAAGCATAGTTTGAAGTTTACTCATCTCTTGTTTTTTTGATATACTTTGCGAAAGCATAATTCCTCCACACATACCCGCGCAGTGAATTGATGTGAGCATACCTATTATAAACAAAACAATATATGAAGCCCCATTAAGCTTAGCATTCATATCAAATCCACCTGTAAAGCTTCCCAAAAATATTATTGCAGCTGCCACAATGAATATTCCGATAATCTTGTATTTATTTGAACTCTCAACACTATAACCTGCTGATTTAATACTTTCTTTTATCTTACCGATATCGCAAAGTTCAGCATCATACTCAACTATAACTTGTTCTTTATTATGGCTCGCTTTAACACTAGTTACTCCTTCTAACTTCTTTAATGTTCTTTCCACTTTGCCTTCGCATGAATTACAAGTCATGTCATAGACTTTAATTTTTTCAGTTTTAATATTCACTTTTACCTCCTTACAGTATAGATTACAGCCTTACATAAAACCAAAAATATATATGTATTGGTCCAATGCTAACAAGTTCTTTCATCTATATATACAATAATGCTTACTATAAATATCACTAGAAACGTTATCAACCAAATATTAAATGCATGTATTATATTACACTTTATTTTACTACAATTTCATTCTTATTTTACAGGCACTAAAAATTAAGTTTATTTATCTATTTTAAATTCATTTAATGACATGAACCTGTTACAGATAAATCATCTGTTTGGCTTGAACTAATATTTCCACTACTATTTAAGTAGTAACCCTCAATTAGTGTATCGTGAGCCATAGTACCATCTCCATAGAAATAGTACCAATTTCCATTATCATTAACCCATCCTGTTTTCATGTATCCATTATAATCAAAATAATACCATTGTCCATCAATTTTTGTCCAACTAGTAGCATAAGAACTACCTTGTGAGTACCACCAATCATTATTACTTTGTCTCCATTCTGCTTGTGCTGCTATAGGAACTGCTACTAATAATATTATACCTGTAACTAAACTCGCAGTTATTCTTTTTAATCTTTTCATTACTAAATCTCCCTTGTATTTTATATATTTTAATTACCATTATTAACTAAGTATATATAGAAAATATGTAGATATTATGAAGATAATTTAAAATATTTAAACACTTAGTTGCTTTTGAGCATCTAAAGTAAATATATTGAATTCTATGATAAACATTTAGCCACAACCCCCACTTAACAAGTGGCATTCAAAATACAATAAGAGCTTTGATAAAAATTTATATTTTTATCAAAGCTCTTTAATTTAATAATACTTTATTCTATTCTTAAATGTAGTCACTAACAAATTAATTCTATTTTCACTACAGCAACTACATTACCCAATTGTTATTTCACTCTTCTTGCCGTAATATAATCTGATCTGGTCATTGCTGATATTTTTATTACATCACCAGTTCTTGGTGCATGAATATATGTATTATTACCCACATAAATTCCCATGTGAGTAGGGTCATTGTTCTTACCAAAGAATACAAGATCTCCAGCCTGTAGCTCATCTTTTGAAACTTCATATCCATCATTTATTTGATCATAAGTCGTTCTTCCAACTCTAATACCAAAATGAGCATATACATATTGAGTAAACCCTGAACAATCAAAACCTGCTGAAGGGCTTGTCCCTCCCCAAAGGTAAGGGGTTCCGAGGAAATTTGAAGCATATGCTATTATGTTACTGTCTGAAGCAGTGGCAGAGGTTTTTCCTCTTGATGGTGTAACTTTAGGTGCTTCACTTCTTATTTTATTTACTTGACCCATAGTTTTATTTACTAACTCTTGTGATTCATTTACTTTAGATTCAAATAATTTTTCTTGTGTCTTAGCATCTTGAATAAGTGTCTTTTGCTCAGCTATATTACTGTTTAAACTTGTTAACTTACTTTCATTTTCACTCTTTAGTGCAAGTAAATCATTATACTTAACTTCAAGAGATGTTTTTTTACTTTCTACTTCTGATTTATTATCATTTAAGTCACTTATTACTTGTTTATCAAGTCCAATTACTTTTCTAATTGCTTCTACTCTTGTTATTAGATCACTAAAATTTTCTGATTCTAACAAAATCTTAAGATAGCTAGATTGTCCATTTATATAAATGGCTCTTACTCTTTGATCTAATACATCTTGTTGATTCTTTACTTCTTTTTCAACTTGGTTAATTTGTTTTTTTGTAGTATTCATGTCATTTTCTGTTGAAGTTATACTCTTTTTATTTGCTTCAATTTTCATCATATAATCTTCAATTTGATTGTCTAGCTTTTCAATACTTGATTCAAGTTCTTGTCTTTTGTCTTGCGCTTCCTTTAATGAATTTTTATTTTCTTCCAATTGACTTTGTTGTGTTTGAGACTGGTTAGATACTGGTGCTGCATATACTGAAATTTGAGTTACCAAAGCTAATATAGCAGCAAACATAACCGTCCTAGATGTTTTTTTCACTAATATCTCTCCTTTTTTATAGGACAATACTTGATTCCCCTTTTATAAAGTTGTCTCAATAATACACCAAAGATGTGTGGAAATTATGAAGATTCTAAATAAGAATATATTTCCATTAAGAACCACATAATTTCTTCATAACAATAAGTTATAATATTGCAGATGAACCAACAGGAAATCTTAATCCTGATACTACTATGGGAATAATGGATACTCTTAATAATATAAATAGAAATGGTACAACAATTCTTATGGCTACACATGCAAAAGACATTGTAGATACAATGAAAAAAAGAGTAATTGCTATAGAAAATGGACTATAATAAGGGATGAAATTGGAGGGAGTTACGATTATGACAATTAATACATTAAAATATCCTATTACTGCTGCACTTAAGAGTTTTAAAAGAAATAAGACATTAAGTTTGGTTTCTATTATTACTTTAACTGCAACGTTATTTATAATGGGTATTTTTATTATATTCATGCAAAATATAAATGTGGGAATGAAAGATATAGAATCACAAATAGAAATAAAAGTATTCTTTAAAAATACTATAACTAAAGTTGAACAAGAAAATATATATAATGAAATAGATAAAATTTCTGGTGTTAAAACTATTGACCTTGAAGATAAAGCTGAAGCTTTAGAAAAATTTAATAAACAAATATCCGAAAATAACAGTTCTTTACTAAGTAATTACGATTCTTCAAATAATCCATTACCTGATTCATATATAGTTCAATTAGAAAATCCTGAGGTATCACAGCAAGTAATAAGTTCAATAGAAAATATGCCTGGTATCGAGTCTATTGGTAATGATAAAAACTTTACAGATAAGATAATTACTATCTCTAAAAATGTACGTTGGATTGGAATCATTTTATTTATATTAATGATATCAACTTCGATATTTTTAATTAGTAATACTATTAAGTTAACAATTTACTCAAGAGAAAAAGAAATTGGAATAATGAAATTTATTGGAGCAACTGATTGGTTTATAAGGTGGCCTTTTATAATAGAAGGTGCAGTTATAGGATTAATTGGAGCTATTAGTGCTAATTTTTTACTATATTATCTTTATAAAATAGTTTTCGTAAAAATTAATGAAAATTTACTTCTAGTAAACTTACTATCTCCCTCTTATATTACTCAAACTCTTCAGTGGCAATTTATATTAGTTGGAGTTCTTATTGGAGGTCTCGGAAGTTTGTGGTCTTTATTTAAATTTTTGAAGGTATAAGTTCATAAAAATTAATAACAAAGTGTATTGAAATCTTAATCAGTAAGATTTCAATACACTTTGTTATTATATCTATATACAATTTTATAATACTAATTTACTCCTTGATTACTCAAGATTACAAAATATATTTCCTTCTAAATTATAAATAATATACTTTATATTTTAAATTAGCTTGTTAATTGAACACTTAAAGCCATGCAACCTCTTGCAAACCCTAAATATTTTAGAACCAATGTTATCAACTTATTATTCTATTTTGTTTTGGTTCTCATTCACTTCTTTCTTTCCACTACAACAATTTCCATGCTTACTACCTTTAAACATCATCCCCATCATAAGCACCATCATTATAGGACATATAAAAGGTGCTATTCCACTTATTACAGCTTTAAAGCCTCCTCCAATATTTATAAAAGGAAGTATTGCTAAAAGTATGAATGGTAATCCACAGCAAAGCACCATCATAAGCATATGCTTTATTGGATTGTGTTTTTTATTTTCTCCATTTTTATTATTTCCGTGACAATTCATAATAATTTCCTCCTAAAAATCTTATTATATTTAATGAGTAAGTTTAACCACTCTTCCACTTAAAATTGATTTGTTTACAATATATTTAATGTCATCTTTTCATATCTCTTTACCTTTATAGGTTATATTTATTTTTTTCGATTCTAACTTAACTCCTCCTCATGTATATATTTTAAATAAATAATATGAAGATTAGATGAAGATACTTATAAATTCTCAAAAATTATTTTTAATACTAAAGAAAATTTCATTAAGTTTTATTTTCTTGAATTCATATACGTAAGGACAAGAGCAAGGCCAATTGAAAAAGCAACCCAAGGAAATGCAGAGACGAAAAAATCTTTCATTTATCCAAAGCATCTATACATATTGGTATTAGCTTAATCACCTTTTTTCTTTGCACATTATAAGTTTCACAAATACTAGTCCAATAAATGTTATAACTAGCCTTATCCAATTATCATGAATATTAATTACGTCATAACTAATAAGTGATTCTAAGGCTATAGATGGAGCCTTTCCAATCAATGTCGCAACAGTGAATATTACACTATTAACGCTACTTATTGATGCTGCAAGTGTTACAATTCCTGATGGTATAAATGGAATTATCCTTCCTTGAAATATTAATAAACCTGCATTTTTCCCATCACTCTCAACTATCTTAGAAATCAATCTATGTTTACCTGTAAATTTTTCAATCTTCTTTTTAAAACCTAATCTATAAACAATAAAAGTAATATATGCTCCTATTGTTTCACCTAATAACGATATTAAGAACCCATTAACTGGACCAAAAAAAATTATGTTAGCTCCTATTATAAATACTAATGGCAATATGCCAACAAGCGAAATACCTATGCTTATTATGAGACTTATAGGTATTGACATAGCACTATTATTTTTCAAAATTTCCAGTATATCATTTACATTGAACATGGATTTCCCCTTTATTAATATTCTAACTTGAACTCTCCATTTGAACACACTTAATATCATTGATTAACTTGATTATTCTATAATATTTTATAATTAAATTATATCATCTTATTTAATAACTATATATTTGATTTTTTTACATTCATCTCACATTTTAATTATTAAGCTATAAATGCTAGATACAAAGTTAACAGATAATATAATTATTTTAAAGATAATATTAACATAAAAGACTCAAGTTTTATATTCTATACACTTGAGTCTTTTACATATTTTAATTTTAATAATTTTTATTATTTAGACTTCTTCAATTTTTACCACATCATACCCTGCATCTTCAATAGCTGCTTTAATTTTTTCATCTGTAACATCTTCTTTTATCTCAGCAGTAGCACTCATTTCTTCTAAGCTCACTATTATATCATTTGCTCCAATATCTTCAAGGACTTCAACAACATGACTTACACAATGTCCACAGCTCATGCCTTCTATTAACATTTTCTTTTTCATTGTCATTTCTCCTTTCAAATCCTTAATTATTGTTTGCAAACAGACAATTATTATACTAATAATAAATACTAGTTACCATTACTAATTTTCCATTTCCTTTACTTTTTTAATAGCATTATAACCATTTACAAGTCCATATCCAGATTCTTGATCTCTACCTTCATACATAATATCAGTAGCTGTACTCTCTAAAATATCTTCTATTTGACTTGGAGATAACTGAGGATTTTCTGCTTTGAGCATAGCTACAATTCCTGATACCACTGGTGCTGCCACACTTGTTCCATCCCATGCTCCAAAACCACCTGGCACTGTACTTAATATCTGTACACCTGGAGCTGCAACCTTTATAGAATTACCATAGTCAGAAAAATAAGCTTTTCTATAATTATAGTTCATTGCAGCTACTGTAAATGCTCCATCGCTAGCAGGGCTAAAGTTATCATTATTTTCATTATCATTACCAGCAGCAGCTACTACAAATACGCCTTTACTCTTAGCATAATTTACTGCATCTGCAATCAATTGACTTTTAGCTTTAATTCCAAAACTTAAATTAATTATGTCAACCCCATTATCTACAGCATATATAATCCCTTTAGCTATATTACTGATTTCTCCATATCCAGTTTCATCAAGTATCTTTACTGGAATAATCTTTACATCTAAATTTCCTACTATACCAACTAATCCAATGTTATTATTTGCTTGTGCTGCAATTATGCCTGATATATGAGTTCCATGTCCATTATCATCCATTATCTCGTAATTATTATCTACAAAGTTATAACCAGCATCTACTTCAACTCTATTTTTTAAATCTGGATGCATGTAATCTATTCCTGTATCTAGAACTGCTACTTTGACTTCTCTCTTTTGATTTATCAAAGGCCATGCCTTATCAGCTTCTGTATAAGTAATATCCCATTCATATTTATACCCTGGATCATTTACAGTAATATTATTATTTTGATTTATATTTTCTAGTTCAAAACCTTCTTTCACAATTGTTCTTTGTATTGGCTTAATTATTTCTATATTTCTATTTTCTTCTTCTGCTTGATTTTCTTCTATATCACGAATTTTATCTATAATATCCTGTTCTTTAATATTCTGCGATACTATTATATATTTTCTGTTATATAATTTAACAATTCTAATATGTTTAAAGATGCCATTTGAATCAGTATTTCTTGTTGCTTGTGCCAAGTTGCTAACACTATTAAATTCATTATTTTTTCTATATGAATTAATTGATATAGAATTTAATGTAAATACTATTGATACAACAATTATACCTATACTAAATTTTTTCACAATAAAAACCTCCTTAAAATCTATCATTGATAATATTAAGCATAATCACTTAATTGCTTAATAATTCATACCAAGATTGCTATTATAAGGCTATAATACCTAATAATTATGTAGATTTTATGTGGATTTATTTTGGTTAACAATTATTTATAATATAATAAATTTATAACAATGTTCATTCATAAATACTTTTATAACAAAAAGAACTAAAGAAAGTTATCCATTAACTTTCTTTAGTTCCTTTTTCATTCTGTTTCACATGAAATAGATGTCATATCAGCTAACCTTCTATTTACCATTATTAATCTAAGTATTGATAATAAAATTCACTATGCAATTTCATTATTTTTGCTTATGCATACAGTAAATGTAGTACCTTTATTTTCTTTACTTTCTACATCTATAGTTGCAGAGTGCAGCGTTAATATTTTTTTTACAAGGGTAAGACCAATTCCACTCCCCTCAATCTTATGCCTGCTTCTATCTCCACGATACATTCTTTCAAAAACATAAGGTAAATCTTCTTTTTTAATGCCCATACCATTGTCTTTTATTTCAACAATAACAGAATTTATATCACTTCTAACATTAACCCAGACACTTCCATTTATGTTGTTGAATTTAATTCCATTAGATATAAGATTTATAAATACTTGTTTTAATTTATCACAATCACCTAAAACCATATAATCTCTATCGTATTCCTTATTCATAATTAATTTTATATTTTTTTCATCTGCAGCAATATAAAAATCACTAAGCACAGTTGAAAGAAGTTCACCTATATTAACTAATCCTAAATTAAGCACTATTTCATCTGATTCCATTTGTTTTAATGCATTTAAATTGTTTAACAGTTTACCAAATCTTATTACTTCATCATTTAAATTATTAAGCTTATCAGTTGTTACAGGTATTATTCCATCTATCATTGCTTCCAAGTTATTTTGAAGTACATTTAAAGGAGTTCTTATTTCATGAGATATATCTGAAATAAGTCGCTTTCGTAGTAAATCCTGACTATTTAATTTATCACCTAAAGAATTTATACTCTCTGTTAAGTTTCTTATTTCTTCAATGTTACTTTTAATATCTGATCTAGAATTATAATTTCCCTTAGATAAACTTACAGAAGTTTTTGAAACTGCTTTTATAGGCTCAGAAAATTGCTTTGATAAAACCAAGCTTATCACTGCTACTATTGCTAAAGTTAATACACCACTAAATACAATACTCTTGTTAATCTCCGATTTGAAGCTTATATCTTCTTGAGAAAATAAAACAGGTGAATATTGACCTACTATAATATATCCTACAGTTTTTTCATTTATATTTATATCAAAAGTATTAGTATTGTAAACGCCAGTTTCTTCTTTCCCATTTACCATCATATGATTTTTATATTGTATATCTTCATGGTTCATTTCCCAAACAACTTTTTTGTTTTCATCTAAAAGTGTTAAGCAATAATCGCTCATATATGCTTCATGCTTCATTTCTTCTCCTGAAGATACATTCCAGCTGCCATCACTTCTATAAATTTGTTGAAAATACTCTACCAATCTTATATTTCTTTTAGTTTGTATATCCTCCATATATTTATTAAAAGTATTTGTTATTGTCATATTTATAATTAAAACTGATAACAGTACTGAAACTACAGAGCAAAAAATTAAAATAAAACTTAAGCGTTCTCTAATATTTTGTTTCATATTTCATCACCAAATTTATAACCAACTTTTGTAACCGTAATTATATATCTTGGAGACTTGCTGTCTTCTTCAATTTTCTTACGTAAATTCTTAATATGAACATCAATAATTCTATCAGAACCATCAAAGTCAATGCCAAAAACTCTCTCTATTATAGCTTCTCTTGTGAATACTTTTCCTTTATTTGTGGCTAAAACATATAATATATCAAACTCATTGGGAGTTAAATTTATTTCTTCTCCATTTAATTTAACTAATCTTTTATCACTATCAATTGTTAATTTACACTCATCAAGAGAAATAACATTATCATTGCTTCCACCAATTCTTCTAAACAGAGCATTCACTCGAGCAGTAAGTTCCCTTGGACTTAATGGTTTTATCAGATATTCATCAGCACCAATATTTAAACCTTCAATTTTATCACTTAATGTACTTTTAGCAGTTAGCATAAAAATATATACATCTGATATTCTTCTAAGTATCTTACATACTTCCTCACCATCAATATCTGGTAGCATTAAATCTAAAACTACAAGATCAATTTTTTCTTTTCTAAAAACTTCAATTCCATCTAATCCATTTTCAGTGCAATAAACTCCATATCCTTCTTTTTCCAGATATGCTTTTAAAACTTCTGATACACTTTTTTCATCTTCAATTATTAAAATGTTACTCATAATATTCACCCCATATAATTTTCTATTAATATATTTAGTATTTTAACATAAACTTATGAATTTTATATGTAAAGAATTATTATGCATACCATTCATATGGTAAATAACCAAAAACAAAAGCCTATAAAATATAAACTTCTGTTTTACATTATAATTGCTATTATTAATCCAATAACCACAGCAAAATGATATTTTAGCCCAACTTGACCTATAAGTCCCATACTTCTACCTTTTGTATGAATACTTTTTTCATATGATAAAAAACTAAGAATTGATTTATAAGGAAACAATAAAATAATAGGTACTAATACAACGATAGGATAAATATGCATGAGCACTAATCCAAATGTTAAAACAAGTAACATTACTACATTGAAAATCCATAACTTCTCAGCATTTTTTATTCCTATTATTATAGGTAGTGTTTTTCTACCAGCTTCCCTATCTTCTTTTATATCACTTAAGTTATTTGTTAGTAATATAGTACCAATAAATAGTGATGTAGGAACTGCAACTAAAATTGTATTTAAATTAAATATACCCGATTGAATATAAATCACTGTTGTTGTTATACCAATTCCCATAGTAACTCCAGATACAGTTTCACCAATTGGCGTATATGAAATAGGTAAAGGTCCACATGCATATAAAATTGAAATAATCCCTCCCAAAATGGCAACTAGTAATATATAATAGCTTGTTTGACTAGCTAAAAATATACCTATTATAAAAGCAATAACTTGATATAAACATATTATAATCAAAACTTGTTTTGGCGTAATTTCACCACTAACTAGAGCTTTTTCATCTGTACTCTTATTGCTGTCTGCTCCACGCTTAAAATCAAAATAATCATTAATCATATTAGTGGCGCTTTGAATCAGTATCATAGCAACTATTAATAATATAAGATAAAAAACATTTAATTTTCCAAAAGCATACTTTGAATAAATTGAACCCAGAATCACAGGAACAAGTCCTGCAACAAGAGTTTTTATATCCATAAGTTTTATTATTGACTTAAAACTCATTTTCTTCTCTCCTCACTAAAATACTAATCTTTATTTACCCTAGAAAAAATACATATCTAAAACTTAAAATGTTTTTGCTGAATCCTTTTTTATCTCCTTGGCCTTTTGGTTAATACTATTACCATACCTAAAATCTGTATATTTTGCAATATAAAAAGAAGTCATACGAAAGGATCACTCATTACTCTTTTCGTATGACTTGCATTTTACTATTACTTATATTTTAATATATTTTTTTTATTATTATATTAATGGATATCCACTTTTAATTTTTATGGCATACCTTTATTAACTTATAAACTTTTTACGAACCTCTTCTAAATTCACATTTTTTAATGAATCTGTAACTTCTATTCCAACAACAGCCACATTATTTTGAACTATAAGATATGTTCCACTATTAACTATATTAAATTCAACATTTACAATGCCTTTTTCACCTTTAAAACTAGTCACTTGAGCTCCAATGTCTGCATTTATTATTGAAAAACTTTGGCTTATATTATCAAACTCATTAAGATCTATAGAAAGCTTTGTATCTATGCCTTTTTGCAGTACTATCACAAGTGGTTCAAACTCATAACCTGTTCCTTTTATATTTAAACTTTGAGTATCCCCAGAAATGTTAACTTTCTTAACTAATCTATCAGTAGGGACTTTACTTAAATCATCTCCATATATACTTGGAGATTGTGGTGCACTACCTGCACTTCCACCTGTGCAGCAGCTCATTCCACTACTTGGTGCTGGAATAGATGAATCTGCTTTGGATGTATCAACAGAATCCAGATTATCTGTAACTTTTATTACTCCTCTTATCATTCCCATCCAACAGCTAAAATTTATATCTTTGCCTTCTGGTGTAAATTCTATTATATTTTCTCCAGATTTTAAAGTCTTTTGTATATTCAAAGAGGGTACTACTACTGCATTATTACAAGAATTAATCTGACTTCCTGTAATTATCCACTTTACAGGCTTATTTTTTTCAACATAAAATGCATTAGGAGTATAGCCATTGTTATCTGCAGTCATTCTTATTACTTGCACTCCATTTTCTATAGTTGGTTTTCCTATATTAGTTGTAGAAGCCTGCGCTTCATTTCCTGAAACACTTTGAGTTAATGTATCCAAATTAGGAACTCCAACCCCAGCAAGGGCAAGCCCCCTATTTCCCATTATTATTCCAAGTATTATTACTAAAAATCCACTAAATTTTAAAAGTTGCTTTGTATAGCCTTTGCTTAAAATACCTGATATAGCTCCAAATAATAGCATTAAAGGAACTGTTCCGAGTGAAAATAAAAACATTGATATTGCTCCAGATATTACACTACCTGTACCTAATGCATAAAGCTGCATTGTTTGTAACGGTCCACATGGCATTAATCCATTTAACATTCCTACTAAAAAAGGAGCCTTAGGTTTATTCTTTACTTTGCATGAAGACCATGGCAATTTAATATTAAACTTTCTAAATAGAGAAAATCCAGCCATATTCAGTCCCATTATTACCATAAACAATCCTGCAAATATTTGGAGTCCTGCTTTTACATTAAGTGATAGTGCTAATACAGAACCTAACGCACCTACAACACCACCAATAATTGTATAAGAAGTTACTCTTCCTGCATTATATAAAATTACAGGTATTAAATTCTTAACTTCATTTTGCCTTTCTATTAAAATATTGTTTTTAGATACACTTTGTGTAAGCATAATTCCCCCACACATACCAACACAATGAATAGATGTAAGCATACCCACCACAAATAATACAAAATAAGATGCATTATTTAGCTGCGCACTCATGTCAAATCCAGAGGTAGAGTTACCAATTAATAAAATAGCTGCAACCACAAGAAAAAATCCAGCAAATTTAATGTTATTTGAATTCTTAGTACTGTAACCAGCTTTATTAATAGTTTCCTTTAACTGTTCGTTTGTGCAAATCTCATCGTCATATTCAACAATTACGTTTTGAGCACTATAACTAGCCATAACATTTATAACTCCAGAAACTTTCTTTAGTGCTCTTTCTACTCTCTCTTCACAAGAAGTACATGTCATGTCATAAACTTTAATAATCTCTCTCTTAATGCTCATATTTCCCTCCACTTAATTACTCGATTTTATTCCAGTAATTTATATTCTAATTATAATTCACTTCTATCATATAGTAATTATAATACAAAGTTATGAAGATTTTATGAGGATATAAAAAAACTAAAATAATAACACTAAAAAACTAATATATATGTTGCAATTAGAAATCTAAATAGAATAAAACATATATAGGAATTTAATGAAAGAATTATTTTACAATATATAAATAAGCTAATCATTATGTATATATGGACAAAGCTGCCTTAACAGAATTTTAAATTCATTATAAGGCAGCTCATTAATTTAGGCACATTCAAATAAATAACAAGTCAATATGCTAGCCTATTTTCCATCATTATACGTCGGCAGATTGACCTAATAACCCGCTATGAGGTCAATCTACCTCCTTGTCTGATAAAAAATATGCATCGCATTTTGGACTTATTATTTTCTTTCATGTGCCTTACTTATCATTCTTATTTCTTACAGGCTTATATGATCCCGTTTTATCTTCTTGATCTATATAAGTATAATCACCATTGGGAGTTTTTTTCAATCCAAGTGAAGCCATTTGTTTTTTAGTATTCTTGCGTTTATTAGCCATAAATATCACTCCTTCTATATTTTTAGGATTTCCATATAGAACGAATTAATGCATGACTAAAAAATTAATTACTTAATGGATTGTTTAAATAACCAATCCATTACTTTTGTATTTTCATAAGTATTAACCCACGCAAAATGTCCTATTGGTTTTATAGTTCCAGCTTCGTATTCAGTATATTTTACTGAAGTTCCTCCTGCTTTTTTAATAGCTTCTACTATTTCTCTAGAATTTCTAACATCAACAGCTGGATCATCTGCTGCATGGAATACCCATATTGGAATATTTTTTACTGCTTCAGCTTGCGAAGGATCTATAGCTATATAAGCAGGGACTTTGCTTATATCATAATTAGAGTTTGAAAGTCCACATACAGGAATAGCTGCTGCGAAAAACTTTGGATTCTTTTCTATCAATCCCCAAGTTCCATCTCCACCGTTAGATAAACCTGTTATATATATTCGTTTTGTATCTATTGGATATTTTTTTATTGTTTCTTCAAGTAAATTTAACAATACACTCTTCATAGGCTCTTCACACCAATAAGAACTTGGTTTTTGATTAAATGGAGCTTGTGGTGCTAATACATAACAAGGATTCTTTTGTTGTTGCTTAGGATCTGCAAAAGCTATTGCTCCCTTGTTCGCTAGAAGTTGTGTAGTATTATCACTTCCACATTCACCACTGCCATGAAGGAATAGTACAAGAGGATATTTTTCATTTAATTTCACTTTTGGTTCAAATAAACGATAGTCTAATCTATTATCTTTTGAATCTTCATAAACAAGTTTCTTAAAATCATCAACAATTGGCGTTACTTCTTTTCCCGCTAATATTTTTTCTTTTGCCGCTGCAAATTTCACATGATTTATTGTTTCTACATCTTCATTTTGAGTTATATAATACTTTAGCTCATTTCTTGTATTTTGTTCTCTTTTATTATCATAAGTTAATGTAGATGCATTTGCATCATTAGAATCAAGCTCAATTATAACATAACGTCCAGTTTTTAAAGTATTCGATGTTTCTGCTACATTATTTGTATATACTTTTGTAATTGTTCGCTCTTCACTTTTATCCCCTACAATAGACTTTACTTTAAAGCTTGACTTAGATAATTTTGAGCTATCAACACTTGACCCAAAATCACAAGCAATAGCGTATCCAACCTCTCCATAAGGAAGAACCCTAGTTATTAGTGTTACATCTGAACTGTTTAGCACTTTTTGCTGTTGAATTTTATCATAGCTTGTATATCCTGAGAATAATGATAAACATATAGCTACAAGTATCATTTTAAATATTTTTGCTTTTCTTTTCATATTTGTATACCCCCTTATATTATATAGTTCTATTTCCATATTATCACAATTGTTTTGTCTAAATAAGGTGAAATTAGTATATTATTTACACTTTTTTCTTATTTAAAAGTAAAAGACCAAATAATATAATAACTAGTTTATATAATAGGTCTCTTCTAAAATAAACTTGAAAAGAAAAAATATGCCCTATGAAATAAACTTTTTATTGCTTACTCCATAGGACACGTTTTATTTTAATTATATATCTCATTAACCCAAGTTTATAAATATTTAACAAATCTATACAACAATAAAATCTTCTGATTTAAAATTACTATAAAATCTTCCTGTTAATGCAGTAAATTTTAAAACACAATAATCTGGATCTGTTACTCCTAAAGGATAATACATAGTATCTCCTTCTTTCCAAATCATTTCTTTTGACTCTTTATCTTCAAGAACTTCCATTGTTCCCTTTAGCATTGCGCCTCTAAAGAACCTCTTATCGCAAAAATAAATACATGCTTTAGGATTTTCTTTATATTGCGCCGCTCTCATTGATGAAGTATTAGTTGTGAAATAAATATTTTTTATACCTTCTCTTTTTCTTGGTGGTAACATTGCTTTACTATTTGGAAAACCTTCATTATCTACAGAACTAATAAATGCAACACTTTGCTTGTCTATTAAATTTCCAATCGTTTGTTCTGGATTTCTCATTAAATGACCTCCTAATAATGTTATCCTTATTAGAATAACATTGTAACAATAGATAGTAAATTACCCACTTTTTTGTTTGTATAAAATGTTACTCTCTTTCTACTAATCCTAGTACTGTAGATTTATTGTGTATTACTATACTTCCATCATTCTTAGACGCTATTTCTCCTATTGATAAAGCACCTTCTACTGTGCAATTCATTCGATTTTGTATATTAGCTAGTTCTATAGCAAAATTATCTTCTAAAAACATTGCTCTAGAAATACAATCAAATAATAGTGGTTTGTATTTTTTCGGTGCCATCTTATTACATTTATCTGCAATAGTTAAAGAAGCTTCTAATAGAGTTTTAGAATTTCCACTAAGTACAAACAAATTAGAATCCTTAGGTATATCTGCAATACATACTATATCTAAATCGTCATTAACTGCTATAGGATCCCTGACTATTAATTCTAAATTAGTACCATTCATTATTCCAAATGGGTATTCCTTTGCATATGTAAAGAAATCTTCTCTATATACTGCGAGCCCTGTTTCATCCTCTAATATTTGGCTATATTTTTCAAAAGCATTCTCTCCATCTAATTCTGAAAGTATATTTTCGCTAGATTCAGTAACATTAAAAGGTCCCTTTAATATATTCCATCCATGCTCAACTGCTACTTTATTTTCTGACTTAATAATACATAAATATAAACTATCCATAGATATTCCATCATTATCAAATATACATGGCTTATGATTTAAATTATAAAATCCAGCACCTCCACCTAAATATTTAACTTTATTACCTAATTTATCATATACTGTATCTATTAATTCCTTAAATCTACTTGAAAGACCATCTGCAATTACTAAAGCTGTATAACTTTCATTTTTATCTAGTTCCTTATTAAACCTCAATAAATTGGGTAATACTATTGAACAATAAACTGGTTTAACCTTGTTTACAATATACCCCTTTGATAAACATCTATCACCTACCAATAGTTTCGAATAAATTCCTCCAAAAAATAATATATTTTTTGAGTTTAAGAAATTCATCATATCTTGTACTTCTTTTTCACAACCATCTCCAACATAAATCATTAACCGTTCATCATTACCTATAGATAAATCCTCAACATAATACTTTAAATCATTTAGTGTGTTTAAATACATTTTATGACCCCCCTCATGAATTTATACAGTTTATAATGCCTTATATGTTATATTATATTACTAAATAATACCATTGTAAACCTTTACTGTTAAAGATAAAATAATTCTTTTCCTCAATATATTGCTAAAAATGAAAAAACGCAAATTTATTTTACTAAAAATGCGTTTTTTATAAATTATATATTCTTATCTAATATTACATTTTTTGAATGCACCTTCGTGACATTCTTAATCATCTAAAGCCTGTATATGTTTGTTTCTTCTAAACATCCAGCATACAGCAAAGCCTACAACTCCAATTATAACAAACGTAACAGCCATTCCAGAGCCTTTACCGTCTCCTACAATTATAGAAAGTATCTGTTTTAAATTAGAATTTGAAGCCATTATTGGTTCAAAACATTTATCTGCTAGTATTCCGCCTAATATATATCCAATAAGTATTGTAGCATATTGAAGTGTATTTCTTGCTGAAAATACACGCCCCTGTATATCTATTGGAACTTTAGTTCTCATAATTGTATTCACATTTCCAGTTAAAAAAGGAATTGTTATATGTCCTGCCAATACTGCAAATGACCAAATATAAACATTTCTTCCCGTGCCAAGTAAAGTGTTGCAAATCAGAAAAGAAAATGTAATAGAATTAAATATTGTATTTACTTTACTCTTTGAAGGCTTTTTTATTGTAATTAAAATACTACCAATGATTCCGCCAATACCGACAAATGATGTAACAACTCCAAGTATCATTTTATCGTTATTTGTTCTAGCTAAAATCATTGGAGTCAAATTACAATTATATATTGACGCGATTAAATTCACGAAACCCATAAAAATAATTAAATATAAAATGCTTTTATTCTTAAAAATATAATAAACTCCATTCAAACAATCTTCTAAAGCACTTGATTTTTGTTTATTTTTATAAGATTCACAATTTGGTATCTTAACGCAAAGTAGCAATGCTATAACTGCCATAAAAAAAGTACTAAGATCAATAACTAAAATCACTTTCATACCTCCAAAAGCATATACAGCTGTAGCTATTAAAGGTGTAAATGTTGTAATCATTGAAGAAGATAATGATTGTAATCCGCTTATCTTCATATAATGTTTTTTAGGCACAATCATCGTAATTGCTACACTTGAAGCTGGTGATTGAAATGCATTCATTAGTCCAAGTATAATATTTATACTATACAAATAACTTATTTCAAGTCTATTGTTAATCAATAAAATCAACATAAATACTGAGCATATAGCAGCAATTGTATCAGAAATAAGCATTATTAATTTTTTATTCCACTTATCTATAAATGTTCCTGCTAAATAGCTAAGTAAAATGCTAGGTAATAGCGAACAAATCATAAGCAGTGAAATTGATAAGACAGAATCGTGTTTCTCAAATCCCCAAATAATAATAGCAAAACTAGTCATACTGCTACCAAATTGTGATAATGATTGACTAATCCATAATATCAAAAAATCTTTTAATTCTTTTAATATCTCAAATTGTTTTATATTTTTTATTTTCATTTTAACTTTGCTCCTTAAATTTAATAAAATAATTAAGTATGCAAAGCCTTTAAAATGAGCAGTTTTAATTTACTCCATGCATACAACTGCTCATAACTGACTTTGCATGGAGTAAAATTCTTGTTCTCTTTTTAGACATAATTTCACCTTCCTACATTTAATAAATTTTATATAATATATTTTATTAGCCTATGTCTAATTTCTTTTCCATACACCAAAACTGGCCTTTTCTAAAAGTTACAATACCTCTTTGTTCATAGCCATTTTTTAAATATAATCTGCATGCATTAGAATTATTAATAAATGAATCTAAGCGTATAGCTTCATATTTATTGTCTTTCCCAAATTCTTCAGCATGTTTTATAAGTTCTGTTGCAATTCCTCGTCCTTTGAATTTAGGATTAACACATAATCTATGTATAATTAAATTCTTATATGTATCATTCTTCCATTTTATTGTTTCATATTCTTTATCTTGAAATTCATTTAAAACAATAAAGCCTTTAGTAATATTTTCTTCACAATATGTATATAAATTTCCTTCAAAAATATCTTTATTTATCACTTCTTTGTTTGGGTAAATATGATCCCATTGAAATATTTCTTGTGCTTCCATATCAATAACAGCTTCTTTAATTATTTCCATTATTGTATTAACATCTTCAATTTTTCCTCTTTTAATTATCATTGTAAATTTTCCATCCCTTATCTAAATATTTGTTTTTAAATCATTATTTTAAATATCTTTCCCCTTCTCTCAAATAATCCATTATCGCTGATGCTTGAATATTCCCCTATTTCTTTTCCTAAACGATTATACATAGAAAATACCTTTGGATGACTTGATTTTAAATAAATTGTTTTATAATTTTTAGATTTATAATATTGTATAATATTCTTAAACCAACTTTCACCATTCCCTCTACCTTCTTTAGAAATATGAAAATAATTAAATATCAAAACATCCTTATGATCTTCTTCTATATTTATTGGTTCTTTAAAAAACATCTTATAATCGATTATTCCGCTACTAACAAGGGCAATTCCTAAATACTTTTCATCTTTCTTCATAATATGAAAATCCATATTCATATTATCATTATTTTTTACTCCTTCAATTAATTTGCAGCAATGATAAACTTCATTATAATCATCCCATTCATTTTCTGCTTTAAATAATAAATTTTGTATTATTGGTGTAAGATATTCACTTTTAAATTCATTTGAAATCCCAAAATTGATATCATCAATTTTTTCAATAATCTCCATTTAAACTGCCCCTTTATACATAATGTTTTAGTGCTTTATAACTTTGTATAATAATTAATTATTTGTTAATATATTTGCTAATCTTATTTTTTAAATATTTATATTGATTTTGATTTGTATCTGAAAACGCCTCTTCTCTATTGGATAATATATCTAAATAAATAGGCTCCTTCGCAAATTGTGATTGTGTAAAATCAAAGTTAATCTTATCTATTCTGTTGTAAAAGTGCCAGCCTTCTTGTAGCTTTGTTTTTAATATCTCTCCTCCAAACAAGTCATTAACAATCAATGCTGTTACACTACATTGCCCATTTGCTGGATTATCTAAAGTCCATTTTGAACTAGAATCAATCGACCAACATTTATATAAAATACTTTGAAAAGCTTGTGCATTTTCTTCACTAAAATTAATACTCATATCTTCACCTGTAAAATCTACTTTCTTCTTATATTATTTAATATAAATACCTAAAATCCAAAATAATGAGATATCTCAATTTCTTATCTCTTTTTATTTTTAACATAAATAATCTGTTTAAATATATAATTTAAATTAATGATTATGCATTTGCATTATCATTAGGAGTTGTTATTTCAATATGATTACCTTCACTATCTTCAAACTCTGCCACCCAATTACCACCAATTTGTGTTATATGATGAAATTCATTTGCATGCCATTTAATAAATTTTTTAAAATCTATATATGATATTCCAATTGTTGCTATATTAATATTAGGATGAAAATTCAATATTTTCTCATTTATCAATTCACTATCAATTAAAACCACAACTTCTCTATTCACATCATTTATTATTCCAAAAGGTGTAACTGAACCTTGGGTAAGTTTTAGTTTTTCTAATAACTTCTCTTCTGATGCAAAGGATAACCGTGTACTTCCAATTTCTTTAGCCAGCGATTTTAAATTTATACTTTTATCCTCATCTAAAATTACAATATAATTAATATCTCCCTTGCTATTTCTAAGAAAAAGATTTTTACACTTCTTTCCTTGAATTGATATATCCAATTCTTTTCCTTCATTAACAGTATATATTGGTTTATGTTCATACCTGATATATTTAATTTTTAATGCATTTAAAACATCATATACTTCTTGTTCTTCTTTTTGAATCATTTTTATTTCACTCCAATTTATGATTTGCATATGATTGATTCTGATTTTATAGATTTCTTATGATTTTGAAATTCGTTTCTAATACGATCACTTTATATTAACAGTTTAAATTCTCAACACATCTCTATCCTTGGATTTTGTGGTATTTTATAATTTAATTCCAGGTTCTAAAATACTAAATTTTCTTTTGTCACAATTAATTTCTGCTAAAGCACCATATGGTAAACATGTCATTGGTTCAGTATGTCCAAAATTCATATTGTATAAGACAGGCAATTGAGTTAAATTCAATTCACTATTAATTACTTTTTTAATAACATTCTTATACTCCTCATAGTATTTGTTATTATGTGGCTTACCCCAAATAATACCTTTTATCCTTTTAAGTATCCCTTGTGAACCATAATTCCTTAACCAATACTCAACATATTTAGGATCAGGCATATCTTCTGATGTTTCCAAAAATAATATTGCATTGTCAAAATCCTCAACATTCCAAAGAGTAGTTCCTTTTATCATTTCAAGAACTTCAATACAACCACCAATTAATCTACCTTCTACTTTCCCACACCCTTGAAGTAGCTCATAACCATTATTTTTAATCAATTTTTTACGTGTATTTTTATTAGTTTCCTCCCAAGAAATATATTCACTTGTCCAATAAACACATGAACTTATTTCTCCTATTATTTGATCATTAAAAAGTAATTTTTTAACATATTTTTTTGTATAATCATATATTTCAATATTTTCAGCAAATTCTGCAAGAACTGATGGCCCATAAAAACTTGATAATCCAGCTTTTAAACACATAAAATGGGTAACTGTTGTATCTGAATAGCCTATTAAAATTTTAGGATTATTTCTAATAACATCAAAATCAATATATGGAAGCATTCGAATACTTTCCTCGCCACCAATACAAGTGAATATTCCTTTAATACTTTTATCCTCAAAAGCAGCCATTAAATCTTCAGCTCTTTTTTCTGGATGATTATATATATATTCTGTGCCCTTAAGTGTATTTGGCATTTCTATAACTTCAAGTCCAAATTCCTCTTCTAATCTTTTTTTCCCTAATTTATATCTCCAAATAAATTCACTATCTCCAGCTCCGCCCCAAGATAAGCTTACTGTTGCAACCTTATCACCTTTTGAGAGCTTGTTTGGTTTCTCTAAATTAAGCACTTATACCACCCTTTTTATTTTTTATTGTATGGAAAATAGTTAGGTACTTTAGATTGATATTCTCTGATCTCAATAATTTTATTTTCATCATTGAATTTAATCCATGAAACTCCATTAAACCCATCAATTTTACTACCATATTCACATTCAAAATACCAGTCGCATACACAATCTTCTCCACTATGTACGAATTTATTTATATTCCAAATTAAAACACTACCATGCTCTTGCCAATTTTTAGACCATTTTTGAATTTGAATTAATCCATCATAAACAGGACCGTAACATTCTATGTATTTTGCATTTATAGCAAATACCTTTTCTAAAACAGAATCATCCTTGTTAATCCATGAATCAAAGTATTCTTTTATAATTATCTCTCGATATTCCATTATATATCTCCATCTCTTATTTCAATTTCTGTACCTTCTGGAGCTTTAATTTTGAATAAATAACCATTTTCAACTTTATAAATTGGTTCCCCATTTTTTATCTTAAACTTTGTGTATCCTAATTCTTTTATTCTATTAAATTCTTCTTGTACATTTTCTACTAAAAAACACATATGTACTATTCCTTCATTTGATTTATTCCAATTTTTTAACTTTTCTTCTTTTTTACCAGTTTGCAGTTCAATCATAAATTCTCCTAGTTTTAACCATGTATTAAAATCTCTATTATGAAAGTTTTTTGTTTCTTGTACAATTTTAAACTCTAAAATTTTAGTATAAAACTCAATGGATTCCATATAATTTTCAGTTTGAATACATACATGATGCATCATCTTTATTCCCATAATTTCATCTCCAAACAACTTCAAATTCTTCACAAACAATTATCATATTTTCATCAAAAGTTTTCCCATAACTTTTTAATTCTTCAATATTTCTTTTGCTTTCATAACTATAATTCCTTTCTTCCTAATAAATCTAATCTTCTGTTAATCAACCTCTATTAAAAACTACCCGTTTTATATTCGCCAATTATGAAAATTATAACATATATTCCAAGCTTAATGCACATACATTTCTTAAGCCACTTTAGACATACCATATTTTCTTCTTTCCTTATATTTACGCCTTTCCATGTTCAGCTATAAATTTAATATTTTCTATTATTTTTATGAATTATTAAGTATTTCTAATGCCTTGTTGTTACATATATAATTCTCAATTCATATATATATTTTTCTTTAGATATTTGACTATTTTTTTGCCAAATAAGAAATATTATAGAGATGTAGTTTTCAGAATATTCATTTATATTATAAGTATAGTAATTAAAGTTAAGAAAAGGTTGTTTTAACTATATTAAACCATAACAAATTGGAGGGATTATTATGAATAACAAGTCTCATTTTGCTAACGTATGGAATTTTATTTCGAGTACACTATTTTCCAATAAAGGCTATGTATCTGATACTAATTATAGAGTTCATGATAATTATGATGTAACAGATACTACTGAACTAAGATTAATATCATCAAGAAGAACATTTTTATAATATATTCAATATAAATATAAAGTCCCCCAGAATTTTAAATAAAATTTTGAGGGACTTTTACTATTTTTAATGACTTAAAAATTCATTCTTATGGCTTCTCATTTATTCTTTATAACTAACCTTATAACGTAAAACAGTTTTTAATTTATCTTTTTCTGTTTTACGTGCATCAGAAATATATATTTCTTTATGAACTTTTGATATTCTTTCAAGATTATTTTCCGTGCAATATTCTTTCATAATATCAAAACTTTTAGGTTCATCATCATATGATCCAACATGTAGCATTTGTACACATGATCCATCAGCCATTGTATCAAACATTACATCTTCCAATAATGGATGTGGTTTTTTCTTTTTAACTATTTCAATTGCTTTCATGACAATTTCCTTTGTTATAAAATCTGGCTGTCTAATCATTATAGTATACAAAAACTCATTTTTATCAATGGTATCCTGCAATTTTCCTTTTTCACTCAAATACCATACACCTTCTAAAGGGAAAACTGTATAATCAAAATATCCATCTGGTGTAAACCCATTTTTAATCATCATTTTTACAGTATAAGAAAGAGAATATAAAACCCCAACTGCTTCAGAAAATTGTTCATGATTTGGATTTCCTTTTCCTTTAATCATAAGGAATTTAAATTCTGGAACTGTTAATAATTCTACTTTTTCTTTTGGCATATATAATTCCTTAGCATGTTTTCTCCATTCAAATTTCATCATTTCTTACCTCCTGTTCTATTTAAAATATATCAAATTAAATATGACAGCAGTATGTCTTATTAACTTTGCTTTACAAATTATTTTTAACATATATATGTTGTAATTTTAATGAAGAGTACTTTTATTATATTGTTTTTCAATTTGTAAATATAAGTCCATGCAAAACTTATATTCATTGATGTAAGAGTTATTTTTTACAATCTCATTTAATTTTTCTATATCTTTATAGTTTCATTAAGTTATATAATGTTCTGTAAAGTGCTATTTTACTAGATTTTAGCATTTTAATTCACTTATCTAGTAATTATAAAATCAGCTACAATCTCAGAGAATACTCTCCGAAAAAAACGTAGGTGACTTTATGTCACTGTCAGGTTTTTACTTGCATTTTTTTATTAACAATTAAATCCGAATCGACTACCGTTGCAGTTTGGTAAAAACACACATAATCGTTGGTTTCCTTAAATATTTTGTATCCAGCACTTTTTAATAATTCAATTTCTTTTTTAAATTTTTCGATTGAAGTATCTTCCCTAAATATTTCTATTGATTCCCTAATTACCACCCAATCCACACCTTTCTATAAACATTATTCATTGTTTGTATTGAGTTGTTCTTTGTATGCATTAACAATCACTTCATCTAATTTTTTACTTAATTTTAATATATTATCATCACTTAATTCTTTATTATTGGTTATTGCTATGTATAACATGTGTTTCCACATATCTATCTCAAAATCAAACTTCTCTTTTCATGCTCATGTTTATATATGTATCTAATTTTTGACTGGCAATTACCGCCTCATTAGAACACCGCCCATATATTTCAATAGCCTTGTGCAGATCTGCCCTAGCTTTTTCCATAGCTTGATTAAGCTTAGAAATAGCTTCATTATTTTTCAACTTTAATTCCTCCATTTCCCTGATAATAGTGTAAAATAACTGTAGGTTACTATAGATTTATTTTCATATAAAGCATTTATCCTACCTTTACACTCATAGCATTTTTCAGGTCTTATCTATCTCAAGAAATATAATATTACTAAAGAATGTGATAATTTGAATAAAAGACTTAAAAAGTTAAGAAAACATCTCATACCCTCTCAAAAAGACTTTTGACATATAAATTTAGTATATTTTTCATTTTATACGAACTGATGTTTTTATGAAAGCAACAACAAATTTCATTTTTCCCTCTTAATACTATCTGCTTATTTACTTATTTATTTTAAATGCTTACCGCCTAAATAAATTATATTGTTATATCTAATATTTGTAAAATAAAAAAAAGGTGAGTGTACTTGATTAAATTCACTCACCTTTTTATTATATTTTTGATTACATTTATACTTATCAATGTGGATCAGTAGAATTCAGATAAATCCAACCCTTTGACTGTGTTGTAGATACTACCTTGTTTTTAGCAGTATTAGTATGTGTAGTTTTAGTTGAAGCAAATGCAACATTTGTTAGTAACATTGATGTTGCTATTACCCCTAATATAATTTTTTTCATAAATTCACCTCCTTCATATAGTGAGTTTGTCGACATTGTTTCACTCACTATTGTAGCATAATAATGGAAATTGCGATTAAAAAAAATTTTTTTTAAATATTTTTAATTCGTTTTGACTTTTCAATTGATTTTTCTAAAAAATAGTTGCATTTTTCTTCATTTCGACCTTTATAATACTTTATTATTTCTGTATATATTAAATCGTGTTCTATATTTAGTTCCTCTACTTTATCTGCCATTAGCATTAAATTCTCTTTATCTTCTTCTTTTATATAAATAAGAACCAACTCATAAAGTATTTTTTCAATTAATTTTAAGTTTTCTCTATCTTTTTGTTCACATATCTCTAATGCCCGTAAAAGATAATTTTCAAAATCTTCATTTAGATTTTGATAAATTTTCGCCGCAAAATAGTAAATCTCGTTAAGATATTCATTTCTTGGAGTGTGCAATAATGCATATTCTATATATTTTGCTGCTTCTTTGTATTTTTTTTCGTTAAAATACAACTCAGATAAATTTTTATAAGTTAACGCTATGAAATCTTTATCCTCAGCTTCAATTGATAAATTTAATATTTCAAAATATTCTTTTTGAGCTTCTTTAAAAAATATATACTGATCCATTAGACAATTTGCATATACCATTTTCGCCTTTATTAATAAGTTCTGATTTTTTACTGGTTTTTCTATTAAAATCTTAAAATATTCTAAAGCATTATCATACTTACACATTTTTTTATATGCTAGCCCTTTGTTGTAAAGTATCATTTCAGAAAGTTCTGAATTGTATATATTATTATTTAATCGTTCTGCATACTCTAGCTCTTTTAAAGCTTCATTATAATGAAAAGTTTTTATACTATTACTAGATTTATATATATATATATTTACTTCTTCTTTAACATTGTTTGAATTAATGCATATTTTTAGTCCATTGTTACACATTTCATTACTCTTAGTATATTGATATTTATTATAATAAATATCAGCAGCTAATTTATACAACTCTATTTTTTTATTATCTGCAATGTTATACTTTTCAATTAGTTTTTCTGCCTCAGAAATTTTTTTTTCAAGCAAATCTATCGTTTCCACTTCTCTTAATTTTTTTAAAATCTTCACAAAAATATCATTTGCTTGTTTATTTTCATCTTTTATTAAAAAATCTGCTGTAATAGATTTAATAGATACCCCCCTTTCTTCTATAATTTTATTAAATCTATTTGCAAACCCAACTGCTAAATTAAAACTAAGATTTTGATTGTTATTTTCAATTTTACTTAAATTGCTTCTTGAGCATATCCCTTGCGTAATCTCATCTTGTGTTATATGGTACATCTCTCTAATTCTCTTTAATCTTTCTCCTTGCATAATGATTTCATTATCAAACATTGTTATTCGCCCCGCCCCCTCTATTTTGAATCTGCAATGTCAGAACGCCAATCAACCATTGCAGAGTTTATTTTTATCATAAAAAAATAAACATTCTAACTTTATATTACTAAAAATGAACTAAAAACGAAATACACTTTCATGCTATTTTTGGGACGTTTTACGCTGTCATTTATAATAAATAAAACTGTCTTCCCACTTCTTCTTCCCTTTTCTAGATTATCATAATTATTATTGGTTTAAATAAAGTTATATCAAAATAAAGTCTATAAACTTGATAAAAACGCAAATTAGTAAAATATCATTTAAATATAACTCAAAAGTTTAACATATATTCCTATATATAATTATATTACATTAATTTAGATTAATATTCAATAAGTCTTAAGTTAATCTTCGTATTTATTTTACAATAATATCCTTAAATAGAAATGTATTTAATAACAATCTCTTTGCTATTTTATATATTTCTGTTTACATACATAAAAAAAGAAATTGAATTATTAAAAAGTGAGGGATATAATTTAATACAGGCATACGCAAATTATGCATGTCTTCGTCAAACTGCAAGTATTAGCTAAGACGATATTAAAGTCAATAATCCGCCCGCAATTAAAATTATAGGTTAAATGAAACAAGCCCCGCAACTTAATTGTTACTGTGGGGCTTTACTTTTTTACACAATATGTTTTAATTAGTGATTTAATTATAACTTATATATGGAAAAAGTAAACAATTGTTTTTACATCAACGGCAAGACAGGTTCACATACTTTCACACTTGACTACACCCTTAAATGCTAATTTAACTCGTCGCAGTTTGGATTTTAAAAAAATTTTTCATATAACTTCTAGGGTTTGTCCTTTTTTTGGTTTTATATTTAGACCATAGTTTTTTTATAGATTCTAAATTTATCACAATAAGAAAGGTTATCAAAGCAACTATTTTTATAATGCTGTAATTTGGCATATAAACTGTAAAAACAAAAAATATACTAGAAATAAGCTTAAGTATAAAATAGTTATTTTCTTTTGACACATCTACCACTGCCCTCCAGAAATAATTGTTTCACCATTACCTAGATAATCGTCATCACATGTAACAGAAGCCCCTATTTTAGTTTGCCAATATACAAATGTACCATCTGAATATGTTACTTGACGATATCTTTTTATCCTGTCCGGTTCATCGATGAGTAATATTTTTTATTTATTTTTTAGGTGTACAATTTTCTTTTATCAACATTACGGCAAAGATTGCAGTTAATATGACACCTATAGCTGAAACAAAATCGGTTAATACACTTAATTCAGTCCCAATAAAAAATACTCCGTTTATTACATTATGCGGAATTGGATGGCTTAATAATACAAGCATAACGCTTCCAAAAATACAATAAATTAATCTGATACTCTTGTTCATTTTCGTTTCTCCAATATATTCAAATTAAGTTTATTATATCATAAATAGTTATTTTTTTATATCATAGAACCATGAGCCTAAAGAATTTTTTAATTCATTGCATTTATTAATTGGTAGGTACTGCGTTTCAATCCATACGCCTCTACTGTTTCCCCTCACGTAGCATGTAACGCCTTGAAATACTCTAAGCATGTTTTCTTCATTCAAATTTCATCATTTCTTATCTCCTGTTCTATTTAAAATATATTAAATTAAATATGATAGCAGTATGTCTTATTTAGAAATTCACAACATCCACTTTCTCAACATCTTTTATAAATAAATATGAACTAATTACTCCTATAATTGCAAAAATAATTGGAATTATAATAATGCTGCTTAAGGTATATCCTTTATTTCCACTATTTAATATACTTATTAATATAACTCCAGTTACTATTGTAGAAGATCCAGATTTTCTTAACATTCCTACATATACAGGAATTAAACTTATAAATGAATAAATCAATGAATATAAAGCAATATTAATTAAATTTGGCAGTAAAATATTAACAGTTAAAGATTCACTAATAAAATTCATAAACAAATTTAAAATAAACAAACTAAAACTGATAAAAATGTTTGATATTATCATAGATATAAAAGTAAACATTAATACAATAAATAACTTTGCTATCATAAGCTTCTTTCTATTTATAGGATAAGTAAATAATATGTTTATTGTTTTATTTTTATATTCGCTAATTATTAATTTTGAAATTAAAACTGCTGCAAAAATTGTGAAAGTAATTCTTACAAAAAGGCCAGTAAACAAAAAGGCATCATTCCAACTGTTAAATATCATTTCATTATTAGCTTTTGCTCCAAAGATAGATAATAATAAAAAAGCAAGAATAATTAAATTAGCAATTATAGCACCTTTTAAATTACGTTTCATTTTAAACTTCTTAATTTCTAATTGAATTAATTTTAGCATTTTATTTCCCTCCATTTAAAAGATTTAAGAAATAATCTTCTAGTGTATTATTTTTTCTACTTATGGCTTCAATTTCAATATCCTTTAAAATTAAAGCTTTTGAAATATCCTTTTGAGATAACTTTAAATCATATATTCTTATTAAAACATTATCTATAACTTTAAAATTAGAAATATGCAAATCATTTTCTAAAATAAATGCTGATTTTGTACAATCTTTAGTAACTATTTCTATATACTCTGTATTGCTTTCTCTAATATTTTCCATAGAGACTTCTTTTACTAAACTTCCATTATTTATTATTCCTATGGTATCAGCTACTTGTTCTATTTCACCTAAAATATGACTGGATATTAAAATTGTTATATTGTATTCTTTATTTAACATTTTTAATATATCTCTCATTTCCTTAATTCCTATTGGATCAAGACCATTTATTGGTTCATCGAGTATTAATAATTCTGGTTTAGTTATAATTGCTCTTGCTATACCAAGCCTTTGCTTCATTCCTAGTGAAAAATCTTTAACTGGTTTATTATCTATCCCTTTTAAGTCAACCAAATCTAATGCTTTATCTATAGCATTTTTATCATAATACCCCATGTATTCACAATGAATTTCTAAATTTTCTCTACCAGTTAATTTATCATAAAATACAGGATATTCAATAATACTGCCAATTCTTTTTAAAGTTTCATAAGATTCATTATTAAGTTTTTCACCAAAAATCTCAATTTCTCCTACACTTGGTTTAACAAGATTTACTACCATCTTCATAATTGTAGTTTTACCCGCTCCATTTGGACCTAAGAAACCATATATTTCTCCTTTTTTTACATTCATATTTACATTTGTTATAACTTCTTTATCCTTATATTTTTTTGATAGATTTGTAGTTTTTAATATATACTCCATCTAAAAGCCCTCTTTTCATTATTAATTATATTTTTATACTATAGTACTAATCTCTCTTTTTCATTAATCAAATCTTACTTATTTCTTAAGTAAAAAAATAAGATGCTTTTTAAACTTCAGCATCTTATATAATTTAGTATTTAATTCGTTTTAATTTATAAGTAAAGCTAGTTTTTTCATAAGACTTACTCTTAAGAAAAATTTCTCCACCTAGTTTATTAAGGAGCCTTTTAGTTATTGTAAGTCCAAGTCCACTTCCCTGATACAATTTATTTCTTGAATCTTCAAGGGTATACATACGTTCAAACACTTTTTCAATATTAGTTTCATCAATACCCTTTCCTTTATCCCAAACCTCTACATATGCAAAATTATCATCATAACTCAAATTCAAACCTATATAATTACCCTCATTTCCATACTTAATAGCATTAGAAATTAAATTATTCATTATTCTATCTAAAGCTTCCAAATTACCAAGGGCATAAATAACCTTTTCTGGAATTTCAATGTCTACTTGAAATCCTTTGGCTGTTAAATTATCATAGAAATCTAATATTTTTTTCCTACAAACTTCATTCATATTAACTCTTGTTAGAGGAACTTCCTTATCTCCAGATTCTAGCTTGGCCAAATCAAAAAACTTATTTATAAGATCAATTACTTCAAGTGTCTTTTTATGAACCTTGGAAAGCAATATGTCTCTTTCTTCTTTTGAGATATCCTCATCTAATTTTATGGTTTCAATATATCCAAGTACTACTGTAAGTGGAGTTTTTAAATCATGAGAAATATTTGAAAGCATTTTACTCATAGACATTTCTTTTTTTCTATAATCTGCAAATGCCTTTTTGCTAAAATCTAAAAGATTATTAATGACTACAAGTAATTCTCTAAGTTCTTTATCATCAGTAACAACTAATAGTTTTTGGTTATTGTTTTCACTTATAATTGTCTTTAATTTATTTTTAATATATTTTAAATTCTTACTTCTTTCTCTTTTAGATTTATACTGAATAATTATTACGGTAATTAAAATAATAATAACTATCAATAATAAAATAGTCATCTAAATACCCTCCAGCTTATATCCAATACCCCATAGAGTTTTTATGTATTGTGGATTTGATGGATCATCTTCAATCTTTTCTCTAACTCTTCTCATATGAACATTAATTACATTCTCATCTCCATAATATTCTTCTTTCCAAACAAAACTATAAATTTGTGCTTTAGTAAATACTCTATTAGGATTATTTATAAATAATTTTAATATTTCAAATTCCTTAGATGTCAGCTGTATGGGTTGACCATTTTTAATAACCAAGAAATTATCTAAATCAACAGTAAGATCGCCCATTTTTATAGGTACATTTTCTTCTGCTTTTTGATTACTAGAATATTTTGTTGCTCTTCTAATACCAGCCTTAATCCTAGCAGAAATTTCAATCATAGAAAAAGGCTTAGTAATATAATCATCAGCACCTAGTCCTAGACCTATAGCCTTATCAACATCACTATCTTTTGCAGACATAATTAAAATAGGAACTGAACTTTTTTCCCTAATTAATTTCATAGTTTCCATTCCATCCAGCTTAGGCATCATTAAATCAAGAATAACTAAATCAAAATCATCATTTAAATATTTAACAATTCCCTCTTCTCCATTAAATGCTGTAGTTACTAAAAATCCATCCTTTATTAAATAATTCTTGACCATTTCACTAATAGCTATATCATCTTCAATAATTAAAATTTTATTGTTCATAATTATAATACTCCTATTTCTAAATTCATAATGTCACACCCAATTTTACCATATAAAAGTTATAAAGTAGAGTATTCAATTTAGAATTCTATACTAGTCTTGATTACTACTTCACATTCATATACTGATTGTGAAAATAGTCATACAAAAAACATCACCTTTATTGTTTCGTTACTTATACTACATATTAATAATGTATTTTTTGATAACATATAAATTCAATTCGAAATATACATTAAATAAAACATATAGGTGCAAATTTTATGAAAGAATCGTTTTGCAACATATATAATAAAGTTTAATATAAAAACATAAAGTCAAATTATTTAATTTTCCCATAAACAAGATTTTTATTGATTAAATAATTTGACTTTTAAATCAATTAATATATCTTACATTTGTTTTTCTAATGTTTATTTATGTGTCAATTCTAGGTTTTGCTGGATTACATTCTGGATTTTTTGTGCCAGCGGCCATTGAAAGCTTTGTAAGATAATAACATTCTTCTCTAAACATGTGATCTGTCATTAATGGATAAATCGTACCGAGAACTTTTTTTTCTAAAATAGCCCCTTCTAATTGTTTTAAGAACTTTTTAAAGCAATTCATTACATCATTAGCATCCATATCAAATTTTTTCAGCGCAGGAAAATCACAAATTCCAGTTCTTGTATATCCCCTATATTCCAATATACCTAAGTATAAGTTAGTAAACATTTTTGAATATTCCTTACTCTCTTTAATCAATTCTTTATGTGTCATATCTAAAGTACTAGCTATTGTTTCAGCATGCCCCACTCCATCAGGAAGCCAAAGCAAATGAAGATGAATATCTCTGATAGGTTGTATGTTTCCCTTAACTAAATCATTTAAAATAAAAATATATTCCTCTAATTCGTTAATCATATGATTTATGAAAGTAGGAGGAAGATTAATATAAATTTTCTCCTCAATTTGTTTTGAAAGAATAGTTAATTTGAATTCTCTTATTTCCATTGCAGCAGAATAAGCTTTATAGTTTAATTCATGAAGATTCTTATCTAAAATTGGTTTGCGAGATTCTTGTAATAGGTCATCAAACAAATTAATAAACCTACTAGCTTGTTTAACAAAACATGTTTCCTTTGGTGAAAGTGCATTAAAAATAAATCGAGAGTGATCTCCTAATATTTGTAACCAAAAATTATGTTCAAAAATTGCTGCTTCTTTAATACTATTAAGTGGCAAGTGAATCCTCCACAAAAATTTTTTCCTCAATAGTTAACTTATTCATATAATATAATATTTGCTACATATTCTAAAATTCTTGATGCCACTTGTCTTTAAAACTCATTTTTTTTCTATGCCATCATTACGAGATATATTTTTATTATAGTATAACAATAAATAAATTCATCAGTACTTTCCATTCTAATTTGTATTTCTAATCTTTCTAATATTTAACACCTTATAATACAAATAGAGTGATACATGAGTTAATTCTTTCTTTTTCACTGCTTCTAATGTATATTAATTAGTAGGTATTTATTTTTACTCTTACTAACTTCATGCTCCACGATGTAAAAGTATTAATTCTTTTACTATTATTCGCTGACTATATTAGCATATTTGTAATCTATACCGTACATTAACTAAAATTTCTAAAAAAGGAGTACCTATGAAAAATCTTAAACACTATTTATTTGTTTCATTTATTTTAATTTTAATATCTTTTATTATGTTTCTAATTCATGATCTAATATTTGGTCAATTAGAAAATACTATTTATTATTCTTTCATGAATCTTTGTTTTATTCCAATAAATATACTTGGAGTAACCCTTCTGTTTGAAAAGCTTGTGGAAAGACGTACTAGAATTGAACGCCTAAATAAACTAAATATGTTAGTTGGATTATTTTTTAGTGATATTGGTTTTACTCTATTAAAAATAATAGCTGCTGGAGATGATAAAATTCGTTATTTAGGTTTAGATTTTAATGATTTGAAATCATGTAATGAAAAATTTGCGGGCCACGAACATGATATTCAATTTGAAATGCTTGATTATCCTAAACTTAAAGAACTTGTTATTGGTGGCCGAGATATTTTGTCCAACCTTATTGTTAATGAAAATATATTAGAGCATGAAATTTTTGCCGATTTACTTATGGCATTAATGCACTTAAGAGATGAAATACTCTTTATACAGCATAAAGAACTTACCCATGATGACTGTGTTCATATAAAAGGCGATCTTATACGAGTTTACAAGGCTTTAACTGTTCAATGGATAAGTTACCTTTCTCATTTAAAACATTTTTATCCTTATCAATATAACAGTGCAATTAAATTTAACCCTTTTGCAATTGATAATTAAAGATAAAATAGTCATACTTAAAATCTAATAAAATTGATCTTAAATTATTTATGAACATTGTTACCAATCTTATTGGTCAATAAAAGATTTTAACCATAAAAAAATAAGATATATCAAAATATCTTTAATAGTTATTTTGATATATCTTTTATATATAATAATTAGTATTTCAAAGAAGCTAAATCTTGTGAAAACTAATTTAATTTTCAATTTAATCTTTGTTGTTATTATCTTTATATTATTGACTTATAGTAATATTCTCAAAATTTCATGGGTTTTACACATGAAAAAAGATAGCCATTATAACTATCTTTTTGCTTACCTCGCAACGTCCTACTCTGCCACACAGTCACCCGTGCAGTACCATCGGCGCTATAGACCTTAACTGTCCTGTTCGGAATGGGTAGGAGTGTTACCTCTATGCCATCATTACGAGATGCTAGTT